>Ga0255054_10000590_pt1 | contig 21587 bp, 18 predicted proteins | sample JV7_2_23_MG_FD_188634 | JGI IMG/M metagenome (GOLD analysis project Ga0255054, IMG submission 188634) | Seawater microbial communities from Jervis Inlet, British Columbia, Canada - JV7_2_23 | ecosystem: Environmental > Aquatic > Marine > Inlet | place: Canada: British Columbia | collected...
GTAGTAATAGCTCGCTTGGACAATCTTGTTGGCGGACTCCAGCGCCGCCTCGACGTCTCCATCGTGCCGCAACGTATGGCCATCCTGTTTGCTGAGTGCTTCGGCCTGCCGATTGAACTCGACTGTGGCGTCCGCATGCCGCCTGTTCCAGTCAACGCGCAGTTTCTGTCTTGCAGAATGAGCTTCCCACCACGATTCAGCAACGATCGCCACACCCGGAAGGAGTCCGTTCAGGTTATCAGTACCCTCGACCACGAACGCGTGGGTAACGCCCGGCAAATTGCGTACCTGCTCCACATTGGCGCTGCGCACCTTGCCACCAAACGTTGGGCACTTGTCATAGACTGCATACAACATCCCATCAATGCGGATGTCACAGCCGAACAACGGTTGTCCGGTCACGATCTTCGGGTTGTCCACATCGGGAACAAACGTCCCGAGCAGCTTGAATTCCGCGGGTCGGCTCTTGAGCTGCAAATCCGATGCGTCCGGTACCGGCATTTCAGCGGCCAACTCCAGCAGCGTTTCATAACGGCGCGTGCGACCGGAGCCGGCGTGGAGGACCTCGCCGTCCTTCGTCGTGCACTCATCCGCCGCGACAGCCCACTCTTTAGCTGCCGCTGCAATAAGTACATGGCGTGCGGCGCTACCGGCAACGCGCAGATCGTCCCACCCGTCGGGTGTGCCGCGACTGCCGCCGATGACCTGGCGGCCATAGCGATCATCGAGCGGTGCTTGCTCAACCGTGACTTTAGACCACTCAACGTCTAGGCATTCAGCGACGACCATCGGAAACGCCGTTTTCACGCCCTGGCCGGCTTCAGGGTTCTTGCTGACGATTGTGACGCTTCCATCCGGATTTATTCGGACGTACAGGTTGGGGATCCAGCGGTCGCCCGGGCTGCTATCCGCCATTGTTTCGTTGTCGCAGCCGACGCCGACAACAAGTGCGCCGGATGTAAGAAGCACGATTTGCAGGAACGAACGGCGCTTCATTGGGCACCTCCTTCCCTTGCTGCTCGTTTGATGGCCTTACGAATTCTCGGGTAGGTGCCGCAGCGGCACAGCACGCCGGACATCGCGGCATTAATATCCTCATCGCTGGGATTCGGATTGCGCTCGAGCAGAGCGCTCGCCGTCAGGATCTGGCCGGGCTGGCAGTAACCGCACTGGGTGACGTCCTCGTCGTTCCAGGCCTTTTGCACCGGGTGATTGCCGCTCGGATCCAATCCTTCGATAGTCGTGATCTCAGCCCCAGCCATCGTTGCGGCTGGCATGACGCAAGACCGCATCGGCATGCCGTTAACCAACACCGTGCAGGTGCCGCAAACACCGATGCCGCAACTGTACTTGGTGCCCGTGAGATTTAGCTTGTCTCGTAATGCCCAGAGAAGGGGGGTGTCAGCGGTAACGTCAACGGTGTGAGATTTCCCGTTGATCTTCAGGGCTACGGTGCTCATACAGACCCCTCCGGCAGAGGTCGGTCCAATAAGGATACATTACGACGCTGCAGGACGAGACTGAATAGCGGATAACCGAGAGTGCTCGGTCATCTACGTTTCCAGATATATAATTCAAGGATGGAATCCGTCCAGTACATCTTGCAGGACCAAATTGCCACCATTCGCATCGACGATGGCAAGCGCAACGCACTGTCGCCGCAAGTCTTGCGCGAGATCTATCAGGCACTCGATCGGGCCGAATCTGATCGTGCGATCGTGATCCTGACCGGCAGGGAATCGGTTTTCTCGGCAGGCTTCGATCTCAACGTGATGAAGCGCGGAGGCGTCAATGCGCTGCGCATGCTGTGCGCAGGCTATGCCCTGACCGCTCGTGTCATGGCCTATCCCTTTCCGGTCATAGCCGCCTGCAACGGCCATTCGATGGCGATGGGTGTCTTTCTGATGCTGTCGGCTGACTATGTGATTGGATGCCGCGGCGATTTCAAAATTTCCGCCAACGAAGTGGCAATCGGCCTGACCATGCCGCGCGTTGCCGCGGCAATGTTGCGGCATCGGCTCAACCCGGGTGCCTTCCAGCGCGCGGTCACCTTGTCGGAGTACTTCGACGTCGAATCTGCGTTGAGCGCCGGGTTCTTCGACGAACTTGTTGATCCTGCCGATCTGATACCTCGCGCCGAGGCTCGCGCGGAGGAATTGCGCAAACTAGACCATCGGGCACACACAGCTTCCAAACGCAGAATCCGCGCCGCACTCATTCGGAGGATTCGGTTCAGCATTCCGCTGGACTTGCTGGATGCCGTACTGATGGGCTTGCGAGGCGCGCGGCGCGCCGAGAACCGGTAGCCAGGGGCAGACTAATCGGTGCAGCCGAGCCTTTCTATTCCGGCACCCGGTAAGACACAATAGGCCGCTCCACAGTTGACCGGTCTTTGACGCAATGCCCAGACTTTTTGTCCATGTCTGACGAGCAAGAGCCTCTCGCAAGCTTCCCCAAGCGTTTCCTGGGCGTGTTCGTCTACAGTCGTCGCGCACTGGAACTCGTGTGGACAACGAGTCGTGGCCTTACGATAACGCTCGCAATCCTGACACTCGTCGCTGGCGTGCTGCCGGCCGTGATCGCCTACATCGGACAATTGATTGTCGATGGCGTGGTGATGGCGATGTCATCGACCGAACACGACCCAAGTGCCGTGTTGTGGCTAATCGTACTGGAAGCATTCGTCGTCATTTTAGTCGCTGCCAGTCAGCGCGGGCTGTCGGTGAGCCAATCCTTGCTGCGCGCCCTGCTCGGCCAGCGCGTCAACGTCATGATCCTCGAGAAGGCGCTGACACTGCAGCTTGCAAACTTCGAAGATTCGGAGTTTTACGACAAGCTGACCCAAGCCAGGCGCGAAGCCTCGAGCCGCCCGCTGAGCCTCGTGAACCGCACGTTCGGACTGGTACAAAACGCAATTTCTCTCACCAGCTATGCGGTGTTGTTGTTTGCGTTCTCGCCGTGGGCCGTTGTCATTCTGATCGGCGCCGGCCTGCCCTCGTTTTTTGCCGAGGCTAAATTCTCCGGTGATGCGTTCCGGCTGTTTCGCTGGCGCTCCCCGGAGACCCGCATGCAGATGTACCTGGAAACCGTCATCGCTCGCGAGGACGGCGTTAAAGAGGTCAAGTTGTTCCAACTCGGTCCACGGCTCCTGCAACGTTATCGCGACATTTTCAAGAAGCTGTTCGTGGAGGACCGTCGCCTCACTCTGCGCCGTGACACCTGGGGCTTTGTGCTGGGACTGTTATCGACAAGCGCCTTTTACGGCGCCTATGCGTGGATCGTCATCACGACGATCAACGGCGGCATTACGCTTGGTGCGATGACGATGTACCTGGTGCTGTTTCGTCAAGGACAAGCCGCGGTCGCCGCCAGTTTGTCGGCGATCAGCGGCATGTACGAGGACAATCTGTACCTGTCCAATCTATACGACTATCTCGGGCAAGCCGTCACACCGCATTACGGAGAAGCGAAACACGGACCCAAGCCCGAGCAAGGGCTCGAATTCCGGCACGTGTCATTCAGTTACGCGGGCTCGACCGACAAGGCGTTGACTGATGTCAGCTTTCAGATATTCCCTGGCGAGAGCCTTGCGCTGGTCGGTGAAAACGGCTCGGGCAAAACGACGCTCATAAAACTCTTAACCCGGCTTTACGAGCCAACCGAGGGCAACATCATCCTCGACGGGCTGGACTTGCAGGAGTGGGATGTTGAGGCGTTGCGGCAACGTATTGGCGTCATCTTTCAGGATTTTGGCCGTTACCAGTTCTCGGTCGGCGAAAATATCGGTGCCGGAGATGTTCGGCATATCGACGACGCCGAGCGCTGGACGAAGGCCGCCAGGACAGGGATGGCCGCACCGTTCATCGAGGACATGCCCGAGGGCTACGAAACGCAATTGGGCCGCTGGTTCAAAGGTGGTCGTGAGTTATCGGGCGGACAGTGGCAAAAGATTGCGCTCTCGCGAGCGTTTATGCGCAGCGATGCGGACATCCTGGTGCTCGATGAGCCGACCGCCGCGATGGACGCCGCGTCGGAGGCGGCGATTTTCGATCATTTTCAATCACAGAGCCACAACAAGATGACGATTTTAATCTCGCACCGTTTCTCAACGGTACGCGCCGCCGACCGAATCATTGTCATCCACGACGGTGAAATACTGGAACAAGGCAACCACGAGAGCTTGCTCGCAGAGAACGGGCAATACGCGCATCTGTTTAAGCTACAGGCGAAGGGGTATCAGTAGAGTTGCTGGCGTGTCGACCCGCCAGCAACAGGTAGACAACCGGCACGACGAACAGCGTAAACAGCGTACCGAAACTCATGCCACCGACGATGACCCAGCCAATCTGGTGTCTCGCTTCGGCCCCGGCGCCGCTCGCAACGGCCAGCGGCACCGCACCGAGTACCATGGCCCCGGTCGTCATCAGGATCGGCCGCAATCTCAGGCTTGCCGACTGAAGCACCGCGTCGCGCTTTTCCATGCCCTGTGCACGCAGCTGATTGGCAAATTCGACGATCAGTATCCCGTGTTTGGAAATAAGCCCGACCAACGTGACCGCTCCGATCTGCGTATAGATGTTCCACGACGCATTCATTTCCCACCAGCCTGCGACGCTGCCTTTGTTGATAACAACCAGGCACAGGAAAGCACCGAACATCGCGAGCGACACGGACACCAGTATGATCAGCGGGTCGATGAAACTCTCGAACTGAGCCGACAACACCAGGTAGATGAATACCAACGCGAGTCCCATCAGTACGAACGCACTGGAGGCCGATTCCCGAAACTCCCGCGACTGGCCGGCCAGATCGTACAACGCGTCCGGGGCAACTTCGGCGAGCGCGCCTTCCATCCAGTCGATCGCCTCGCCCATCGTGTAACCGGGGCCGAGACCGGCCGAAATCGTCGCAGAACGCAGCTTGTTAAAGTGATTGAGTTCCTTTGCTGCAACGGTTTCAGTAACCGTCGCCAGGTTCTGCAGCTGGATCATCGTATCGCCCGCGCCGCGCACGAAAATGTTGCTGAGATCTCCGGGCGTGCGCCGTGAGTCGTCTTCAACCTGTACGATGACGTCATATTGCTCCGACCCCATCTTGAAGCGAGTCACGTTGCGTCCGCCCAGCATGGTTTCAAGTGTTCGCCCGACGGCATTGACGCTTGCGCCGACGGCGGCGATCTTCTCACGATTAACGTCTACCTTAAGCTCCGGCTTGTTGAGTTTCAGGTCCGAGTCCGGATTTGTCAGGTTCGGGTTCTCGCTCATCTTGATGATCAGGCGGTCTACCATCTGGCCGAGTTCGTCCCACGACAGCGTGCTTTGCACGACGAAGCGCACCGGTTGACCAAAATCCCTCAGGCCGAGCGGCGGCGGCGTCACCGGAAACGCCATGATGCCCGCAATGCCCGAGAACTGTGGAAACAGTTCGTCTGCAATTTGATGTGAACTACGGTCGCGACTGCGCCAATCCTGCAAGCCGACAAAAGTTATCGCGTTGGTAACGCCGTTGAAGCCGCTGATGCTGAAGAACCGCGTTTGCTCGGGCAGCTCCGCAAAAATATCGGCCATTTGCTGCGCATACCGGTCGGTGTAGTCGATCGTCGCTCCTTCCGGAGCGGAGCCGATTCCGATAAGGAGACCCTTATCCTCTGGCGGCGCAAGCTCCTCCGGCAGTGCCAGGAATAGCGACGCCATGGCTATGATTACCAGCGCGCCGGCACCGACTACGAAAAAGCGACGGTCAAGCAGCCTGTTGAGGACCGCGTGATAGCCTCGATCAAGCCCTCTGAGCATACGCTCGCCAAACTCGAACAGCCGACCGTGCTTCTCGTCGTGGCGTAACAATTTCGAACACATCATCGGCGACAGCGTCAATGCCGTAAAACCGGAAACCAACACAGCCCCGGCCAGCGTCAACGCGAACTCGACGAACAGCTTGCCGCTGCGGCCCGTCGAGAACGCGAACGGCAGGTACACGGCCGACAGCGTTATCGTCATCGCAACGATCGCAAATGCGATCTCGCGACTGCCGGTCAGCGCCGCTTTGACGGGCTCCATGCCCTCCTCGATATGCCTGTAAATGTTCTCGAGCATTACGATCGCGTCGTCGACGACCAGGCCAATAGCCAGCACCATCGCCAGCAGCGACAACGTGTTGATCGTGAACCCGAACACGTACATCAAGGCAAAGGCGCCGATCAGGGACACTGGTATCGTCACGATCGGTATCAACACGGCGCGCCAATTGCGCAGGAACAGAAAGATGACGAGCACTACCAACAGCACTGCTTCGGCCACGGTGACGTAAACTTCCTTGATCGACCGTTCGATGAAGATCGTGCTGTCGTAGGCAACCTCGACCAGCATACCCTCCGGCAGCGTGCGCGTGATCTGCGGCACCATTTCACGCAACGCTATCGATATATCGAGCGGATTCGCTACGGCCTGTTTGACGATGCCGAGCGGCACCGCGTTGCGCCGGTTAAAGCGTGCACGAAATCGCGAGGAGTCGGCGCCGAGTTCGACCCGCGCCACGTCGCCCAGACGTACAAGGAAATTGTCGGTCTCCTTGATAATGATCTCGGCGAATTGCTGCGGTTCCTGCAGATCGGTCTCGGCGAGCACGGTGAACTCACGATCGTAACTCTCGACGCGCCCGGCGGGCACTTCGATGTTCTGCGCACGCAATGCGAATTCAACATCCACCGGCGTCAGTTCGTAACCGGCAAGCCGGTCAGGGTTCAGCCATATGCGCATCGCGTAGCGATTACCGTAAACCTGGGCCTCCGCAACCCCCGGTATGGTCTGGATTCGGTCCTTGACCAGACGATTTGCAACGTCGGCAATCTCGATCAGGTCGTGTCGGTCCGAGGAGAATGCAAGATAGATAATCGGCTGCGCATCAGCTTCCTGCTTTTGCACGATTGGTTCATTCGCTTCTTCCGGCAGGGCCCCACGCGCCTGTGCGACTCGATCCCGGACGTCGCTCGCCGCACCGTCGGCATCGCGAGCGAGTCTGAATCGCACCGTCACCTGACTTCTTTCCGCACGGCTGATCGAGCGGATGTAGTCGATACCCTCAATACCTGACAATGCGTCTTCGAGCGGCTTCGTGATCTGGGACTCGATGACCCGAGCGTTCGCACCGGGGTACGTGGTAGACACAGTGACGATCGGCTCGTCAACGTTCGGGATCAACCGAACGGCAAGTCGCTCATAGGCGATGAGTCCGATCAGCAGGATGACAAGGTTCATCACCGTAGCCAAGACCGGCCGGCGTATCGAAAGGGCGGGAAGCTCGATGGGAGGCTCGCGCTAGTATGTAGCAGCCGTGCGACCGGGGACGGACTGCACGGCTGCGCCGTCGTAGAGTTTCATCTGCCCGGCGGTGACAATAACGTCGCCGACCTCGAGCCCTGACACAACTTCGACCTCTCCGGGCCGCCGTTCGCCGAGCCTGACAACGCGTCGCTCAGCCTTGCCGTCGACGACGATGTAAACCGTCTTATTCTGGCCTATCGGCCAGATCGCCTGTTCGGGGATGACTATCGCATCCGGTTTGACGCCGAGAGAAACTTTTACGCTCACGAACAATCCGGGTCGTAGCTTGAGCTCGCCGTTCGGCAGACTCGCCCGTACCTCGAGGTTGTGTCCCTGCACGTCCGACTTCGGCGCGACCGCGGTGATATTGCCGGCAAATACCTCATCAGGATAGGCATCGACCGTCACTTCGATCCGCTGGCCGGGCTTCACCTTCGGCAGTAGTATTTCCGGCACACTGAAATCCACCCGCAGCGGATCGAGTTGAACGACGTCCACGAGTTCCTGACCGGGCGTCGCGTAATCGCCAACGTTAATCCTGCGGAGACCGACGAAACCGTCGAACGGTGCGCGAATGACGGTCTTTGACAATTTGGCGCGCGACGACAACAGCCGCGCAACATCGACGTCATAGTTCGCCCGCGCCGCATCGTAATCGGTCGTCGATATGAGTTGCTTGGCATGCAGCTCCTGTGAGCGCTCGAAAGCTGCATCGCTACGTTCGACATTGGCGCGCGCCTCATTAACCTCTGCCTCGAGCACAGTCGCTTCGAGCGAGTACAATTTGGCACCCTTCGCGAGCTGCTGGCCCTCCTTGAAATGGACAATGAGGACCTGCCCTGGCACCTCGGCACGCAATGTCGCCGAAGCCTCGGCGAGCAGCGTGCCAACAGCCTTCACCGAGGATTCGAGTTCGGTCGCCTGGACCTCCACCGTCTCCACGGATACGGGCATGCCGCCCGGTGGGCCGCCCTGTCCGAATGCCGGCAGTGACATCACCAATATCGATATAGAGAGTAAATTGAGTATTCGCATCGGTTTCCAGTTCGGGGTGGCGCAATCTTTTTGATCTTCTTGTCGCCGCGTCGCCGGCCCGTGAATTAGACAGACCGCCAGTGTCGGAACAAGTTTCGCGGAATAGCGCCGATAACGCCTTGCCGGCCGTAGCCAGTTATTATGCGCCTTTTTATCCGCCTGGCGGATTGCCTAAGGGCGATTCGCATCATTAGTACAGTAAAAAATTCTCTTTCCCACTCAGTGCGCTGAAAAACCAAACCACTGCGGGAAAAACACCAGGATGGCCAGCACGATCATCTGCAGGACGATAAAGGGCGTGACGCCATAGTAAATATCCGTGGTTCGGACTTCGGGTGGCGCAACACCTTTGAGATAAAACAGACTGAAGCCAAATGGTGGTGTCAGGAACGACGTCTGCAGGTTCATCGCTACCAGGATTGCATACCAGACCGGGTTGATACCCAGGCTGGCGGCGATGGGCACCAGGATCGGCACGACAATGTAGGAAATCTCGACAAAATCGATAAAAAAGCCCAGTGCCATAATGACCAGCATGGACAGGATCAGGAATCCCCATTCGTCTCCCGGAAGGCTCAGCATAAATTCCTCGACGATCCAATCGCCGCCGGTGTAGGTGAAGACCATCGAGAAAGCAGTCGCGCCGATCAGGATCGCGAAGACCATGGCAGTAATTTTGACGGTCTCCAGGGTGCTCTCCCAGACCATGCGAACCGAGAACCGGCCATAAAATGCGGCCAGGACGATAGCGCCAACGCCGCCGACTGAGGATGATTCAGTCGGTGTTGCCACGCCGGTCAGGATTGAGCCGAGTACCAGGATGATCAGCACGAGCGGCGGGATAACCGCCTTTAGCGCACGAAATACCTGTTGCCTTTTTGAACCTGTCATCTGTTCCGGTCGGATTGGTGGTGTCAGGTCCTTTTTGATCAGTGTGATGATGACAATGTAGGCGATGTAAAAGACGACCAGTGACAGGCCCGGCCAGAGAGCCGCCTTGAACAGATCACCGACAGGTTCCTGAAAAACATCGCCGAGGATGATGAGAATAATGGACGGCGGAATGATCTGACCAAGGGTACCTGCTGCACAAATGGTTCCGGTGGCCAGTCGTTTGTCATAGTTGTACTTAAGCATGACCGGCAGGGAGATAACCCCCATTGCAACCACGCTGGCACCGACTACGCCGGTGGATGCCGCCAGTAAGGCGCCTACCAAAATCGTCGCAATGGCGATGCCGCCACGAATCTCACCAAACAGAAAACCCATCGATTCGAGCAAACGTTCGGCCAGATCGGATTTCTGCAACACGATACCCATGAAAATAAACAGCGGGATGGCCATCAGGATCGTGTTATTCATGATCGACCAGATGCGGTGTGGCATCAGTGAAAAAATATCCGGCCCCTCGGCCAGCAGGCCAAAGAAAACCGCAACTCCACCGAAGGTAAACGCTACAGGAAAGCCGACAAGCAACAGCAGCAGGGCCACGCCGAACATGATGAGTCCGATCATCTACAGAAGCTCGGGGCGATGTTCTGGCGGTTCTACGAGGCCCAGAAGAATATTGATATTTCGGATGACAAACCCGGTTGCGGACACAATCAGGAAAACAAAGGAAGCCGGGATTACCAGCTTGATCAGCCAGCGATAGGGCAGACCGCCCGGATCACCACTAATTTCACCCGAATTGAAAGCCTCCTGCACGTACCAGACCGAACCCTCAATGACCAGCACGCTCAGCGGGAGCAACAGCAAAGCGGTTCCACCAATGTTGACTATGGCCTTCCAACGCGGCGAGAAACGATCGTAGAAGACATCGACACGGACGTGGCCGTCTTCCTTCAGTGCGTAGGCAATGCCAAACAGAAAGACCATCGCAAACAGATGCCACTCCATCTCCTGCAGGGCAATCGAACCGCTGCTAAAGAAATAACGCATGATCGCGTCGTAGAAGACGTTGAGCAGCATAGCCAGGTTGAGAATGCCGGCAATCCACCCCATCAGGTCGGAGAAGCGATCGAAGAATTGCTCTAGCCTCAGGAGCATGAAATGCCTTTACATCGCAGCAATGGACTCCCGGCCGAAGCCGGGAGTCCAAGCGGGACTATTCGAGATTGTCCTTGAGATAAGCGTAGTCGGAAATCTCGGTCCACTTGCGCGCCATTTTCATGTAGGCATTTTGTGAATCAAGGATTTCCTTAAAGGTCGGATCACTGGCTGCACTTTCCGCCAGCAATTCCTGATTGACCCGCTTCATCGCAACAATGATTTCAGGAGAGAACGTGCGGATTTTGACGTCCGGATACTCCTTCTCGATTGAGGCCCAGTTGACCGCACTTTCATGGTAGGAGCGGGCATACATATCATAGGCCGCAAACTGCATGGCAGTGATCAGGATCTCCTGCAAATGCTCAGGCAAGGCATCAAACGCAGCCTGGTTGACCATGAACTGCAGTTCAGTCGCAGGCTCATGCCAGCCGGTGTAGTAATAGGGCGCAATTTTCTGGAACCCCATGTTGAGATCAAGGGACGGCCCGACCCATTCCAGGGCATCAATGGTGCCGCGGTCAAGCGCTGTATAGAGCTCGCCAGGAGCGATGTTCGTTACTACGACATCAAGCCTGGAAAGGATCTCACCGGCAAAGCCCGGAACACGCATCTTGAGACCGTTGAGGTCGTCGAGCGTGTTGATTTCCTTGCGGAACCAGCCGCCCATCTGGTTACCGGTATTGCCCCCAGGAAAGCTGTAAACGCCGTGTTGATCGTAAACCTTTTTCATCAGCTCCATACCACCGCCGTAATAGAACCAGGCGTACTGTTCCGGGGCGATCATGCCGAAGGGCATGGTGGAGAAGAACATGGTATTCGGATCCTTTCCCTTCCAGTAATAAGAGGCTGAGTGGCCCATTTCATACTGGCCGGCTTTCACCATATCGAGGATGCCGAACGCCGCCTTGTGCTTGTTTGCCGAGTCGATCCGAATTTCCAGCTCACCGCCGGACATCTCTTTGACCATGTCGGCCATCTTGATGACCGCGTCGCCAAAAATAGGGAAACCCGTCCCCCAGGTCTGAGCGAGTTTCCAGACAGTGGTTTCCTTCTCAACTTTGGCTTCTGCCGGCGCTGCTGCCTGCTGTTTTTCTGCACAAGCCGCCAGAGCCAGTAAAGAGGCGAGCATCACCAGGCCGGTGATCAGCCTCATAACATGCTTCAGCTGTTTCATTGCTTTTCTTCCTTTCAGACAGAAGGAAAGGAAATTCTAGCGCGTTCGTGAGGGAAAAGGGTCGTGAAGGGCCAGTATCGCTGGTGACGGTAACGAAGAATATGGTCGCTTCGCGAGCTAAGCTGACGGCAACGCGTCGACCACCTGCTCCATACGACGACGAGTAGCCTCGTCCGGAAGTTCTCCGTAAGCCGCACCAAGGTTGTCCAGCATATTTTTTTGTTTGCTGGTCGCGGGGGTGACACAGGTTACGGCCGGGTTTGCCGCGATGTATTTAATAAAGAACTGCGCCCAGGTGCTGGCACCAAATTCCTGCGCCCACTCGGGGACTGTCTGCCCTTTGACGCGAGCCCAGAGCCGACTGCGACCGAACGGTACATAGATCAGCGTCGCGATTCCTTTCTCTTGCGCCAACGGAAGAATCATCTCCGTAGACTCACGATTATCGACAGCGTAGTCCACGCCGATAAAGTCCACGGGTTCATCCTGCATGACCCTGGCAAGTTCCGAATAACGGCTGGCACGGGTCGAGGTCACGCCAATGTAGCGTACCCTGCCTTCTTCCTTTAGTTCTTTCAGAATACCCATTTGCGTCGGCACATCCGCCAGGTTGTGTACCTGTATCAAGTCGATCGGGTCCTTGCCAATGTAGCGAAATGAATTTTCAATCTGCTCGCGGGCCCTGTCCGGATCCGCCGAGCCGCCACCGCGACCAGCAACGTTTAATTTCGTTGCCCAAAATATCTTATCAGTGGCGTCCAGTTCCTGAACAATGCCACCTGCGACCTCCTCCGAGGCGCCGTAGCTGGGCGCGGTATCGAAAACTGTGCCGCCGTTCCCCAGCAAGGTACTCATTACATCCCGCAACTTCGATACATCTTCACTGCCGGCCGCTGATTTGAAAGTCGCCGAGCTTCCCAGGCCAACTATCGGCAATTTCTCGCCAGTGGAAGGAATCGCCCTGGTAATAAGGTCGCCGCTTTCAAACGCCTTGAGCAGACCCGGTCGTAGCGCGAGAGTGCCGCCTGCCAGTGCTGCGTATTTCAGGTATTCGCGTCGCGTCAGCATTAGACTGTCGGTCTGATATTGGCGTTGAGCCGGAACAGGTTTGTCGGGTCGTACTGGTTCTTGATCTCGACCAGTCTCGGATAATTCGGCCCATAATTCAAAGCGACATTGCGATGCGCGAATGCCGTAGCGTCAGGAGTCACCCGCGACGTGGCACCGCCGAGATGTTGGCACCATGACGTCGTCTCGCCCCGGTTAACGAAGTCCACCATTATCTCAATGACCTCCGGCGTGAGTTCGTTCAGAAATCCGGATTTCAGGTATTCCTGCGCGCCGTGCGCAGTGAGACCATCCCACTTTGTTTGAATCTCCTGGTACGACTGCGGCCCCAGTTCGCCACCCATCAATTCCGGAAATGCCAACATCGACGCGAGCAACCTTTCTAGCAGGATCGACATCAACCGAGGCCATTTGCGACAGGTCTATCATCATGCCGTTCCAGACGCGCTTCGCCGCCGCGAGTGTTGTCTTGCAGAAAGTCCGCCTATGCATGATCGTGACCCCAATAATTCAAACGTCCTTCGCGACGCCAATTAGATGAGTGTAGACCAAACGGATTTGAATGGTGGTCAGCGGCAGACAAAACGGCAGGACTGCCGTTTTGCACGACAGAACGAAGTGACGTCGCCCGAAGGGCGCCGCACAGGGATGTGCGGCGTGAATCGAACTCGGGTCGCCGCTCCTGGTCCCACATACCAGAACGCCCCTTAACGGGGCGTTCTGGTATGTGGTGGCCAGGGGCAGAATCGAACTGCCGACACGCGGATTTTCAGTCCGCTGCTCTACCAACTGAGCTACCTGGCCAGATATCGTATCGCGCGCTGGGGCGCGCTCCCACAGCGGGGCTGCTCCCCGAAGAGAGCGGGGTATTAGACCGACTGAGGTCGAATCAGTCAAGAGGAGTATGCCCACTCTTTTGCGGCGAACTAATTCATGCGGATCGTCTTTACCGTCAGGACTGCGCTATCGATGACGTCCTGCGCGGCCTCTTTGTGCCGTTCATAGTACTCGGGCGACTCGGCAAGGAAGATACAGACATACAGCTTGTCTTCGTCGACGAAGCCGCCAGCTATTCCACGATGATCCGCTGCGCCGGGGACATCCGCTTCGAGTTCGAATTTGAAGCCCGGGAGACCGGTGAAACCATGCGCGTGTGCATTGCTGGCCGCCACGGTCGCCGCACCCTCCCACAGCACAACCTGCAGCGATTTGGCGACCAGGCCGGCAATCTCCGCTTCGCTCATGTTCACTCGAAACGTCGGCAATCCGGCACTTCCCGGGTCGCGGAAGATGGCCGAACCATTCGTTACAGCAGCAACCAAAATCAGCCTGTCGTGCTCGAGCCCGTCTCGGGAAAAGACCTTCGAGGTGTTCAGTTTTTCGGGCACCTCGGCGCCGGGCGCTCGCTGCCAGCCAGAACCCAGAGTTACTCGCATTTTGCCGACCGTGATGACACCCGCTTGCTCCGACCGATAATTGCTCGACGCACAACCCGCGGCAATGGCAATCGCCACGACGAGAGCGCACACGAAACTGCTACGTAGGATCATGGATATCTCCCTTTACGATGTCGTCTTGCAGCCGAATTCCCGACAAATTCTACCGCAGTCGCGGGCCCCGGTCTTTCACGCGTATGCTGGTTCGGATCGGCCGCTCGTCATCTCTGCGACAACTACCATCTTGGCAATACGCTTCGTGAAGTAATAGATCCGCTTGTAGTTCTCGACGAGCTGGCTTTCGACACGATAGGTTGACGTACGGTGTGGGTCCTCGGCAATCAGGCGATCGACGAGCCTGCCGCTGATCCGCTCCGCGATCTCGTTGATGTCATCCTTGGCGTCAATGACTTTTCTTGCGAGATCGCTGTCGCCGTGATCGACGGCTTCGGTCGCGAGTTCGACTGCCAGCACGACCTTCTCGGCAAGTTCGTTTACGATTCTCTGCGTATCCGGGCTCACCCGCACCTGTTTCTCGATGCGCTTTCTGCCTGAGTGCACGAGATCGGTCTCGACGACGTCGCCGATACTCTCGTACGCGGTAGCGATATTCAGATAATCGTACAACGACTCCGTCTCCTTCGGTGTCAATTCTTCGCGAGACACTCGGCCGAGGTACTTGACGATTGCAGCGTGCAGCGTATCGACGTCCTTGTCGAGACTGTGGATGCGATCCAGGTCACTCACGGCCCCCTCGAGCACGGCCGGTCCCGCCTCGCGAACCATGGGTAGCACATAAGAGGCCATTCTGACGATTTCCATGCGCGCCGCATCAAGTGCGAGTGTCGGCGCCTCGAGCAGTGTGGACTCGAGGAACCGTGGCTCGATGGCGCCCGGCCCGGTCGGCCGTTTCGCGGGCACGACCTTGGTGACAATCCATGCGAAGGCGCCTGTAAACCAGATGAAGATCAGCGTGTTGCCGACGTTGAAGATGGTATGGGCGTTGGCTATCTGCCGCGGTATATCGGCGGCCAGCCGCTCCACACCGGAGAATCCCTCGGACGACGGCGAGACCCGGCTCGCGAGCCATGCCAGCTCATCAATGAAGCCGAACCAGAGCAGGACTCCCAGGACATTGAACATGACGTGAATCAGCGCAGGCCGCAGTCCGCGGCGCTCTTTGCCGATAGCGGCGAGCAGGGCCGTAACGCAGGTGCCGATATTGGCGCCCAGGACCAGTGCGATTCCCTGTTCGAGGGAAATCAGCCCCTGGCTGCCGAGAACGATGATGACGCCGGTGGTCGCCGACGAGCTCTGGATGACCGCAGTGAACGCGGCGCTCAGCAGGATCGCGATGACGGGATTATCCATCTGCGTCAGCAATTCGATGAACGGTTGGTAGCTGCGCAGCGGCCTGGTGGCATCGCCCATCATGTTCATGCCGTAGAACACGAGCCCCAGGCCCAGGATCATCATCCCGTAGCGTTTAACTCGATGACCATGGAAAAAGAACTGCATGGCGAAACCGACTACCACGGCTACAAGGGCGTATTGGGTCACTTTGAAGGCGATAATCTGCGCCGTCACCGTGGTGCCGATACTGGCACCCATGATCACGCCGATAGACTGCTGCACCGACATCAGTCCTGCCGATACGAAGCCGACGACGAGCACGGTGGTTACCGAGGACGACTGAATTACAGCCGTCGTGAATCCTCCGGCAATAACGCCCGTGAAACGATTGGTCGTTGCGCGCGCGAGCACGTCTCGCAGTCGGGTACCCGCCGTCGCCTTCAGCATGTCGGTGAGCTGGTCCAGACCGAACAGGAAGATCGCCAGGCCGCCGAGCAGGCCCAGGCTCATCTGCATCATGTCAATCGTGGTGCTTTCCACTATTTTCTCTCCGCGACCCCGTGCTACCGTCCTACCGGTACTGGCGCATTTGTCGATTACGTAACAATATCGCAACAATCCTGCCACACTAATACGTGACCCGGGCTGGTCCTGAGGGATAGAAGTTGACCCCACAGCACGTCAACGCCGGCATACTGCCAAATGCTGTCCTGGCGGCGCTCCTGATCGCCGCACAGCTTGCTGCGATGGCGCATGATTTCGAGCATGAACTCGGTGCGCCACAAAGCAAGGTCTGTTCGACCTGCGCAGCAACCAGCCAATTGGGGCCGGCCTCTGTCGACAGCCGGTTCCCTGAAGAGCCGAATCTGCCCGGTTCCTCATTCACGGCTGCATCCAATGCCGACTTCCAGTCAGCGCGTACGGTCATTGCGCGCCAACGCGGCCCGCCCGCAACACTCTAGTATCCAGGTAGCAAGTACCAGGGAATCACAGGGAGTGAACCCTCCGTGATCCCCCTCCCGTTCGCCGGCGGCACCTCCTGCCGGCGCAACAGAATCTCAGAGTGGTGATGCAAGTGAAGATTTCGAATGCAGCGATCATGCTGCTCTCCATCGGGCTTCCGGTCTCGGCGGCCAGTGCGCAGAACATATCCGAGGAAGTCGTTGAACTTCGGCAGATGATTATCGAGATGCAGAGTAACTACGAGCGTCGTATCGGCGAACTCGAAGCTCGTCTCGACAAAGCGGAGCGCGACGCGACCAGTGCGCAGCGCAAAGCGGGTGAGGCAATTGAACTCGCCGAGGAAACCGCCATAGAGCAGTCGTCCGGGTCGTCGGCCCCCAACACGTTCAATCCGGCCATCGGTGCGATCCTCGCAGGAAATTATGCCGACGTAGGCCCCGGCTGGGACGCGATACCCGGCTTCCAGCCGGCCGGAGAGATCGGCACCAGCAGTTCGGGATTCTCGCTCGGCGAAGCCGAGCTCAACATCAAGGCCAATGTCGATACGAAGTACTTCGGTAATGTCACATTTGCGCTGGCCGAAGACGATGGCGAGGTTGCAGTGGAACTCGAGGAGGCCTGGTTTCAGACGACGGACCTGCCGCTCGGCCTGTCCGTTACGGGCGGCCGCTTTTTTTCGGCGGCGGGGTATCTCAACAGCTTCCATTTTCACGTTGACGATTTCGTCGATCGGCCCCTCCCCTACCAGGCGTTCCTGGGTGGCCGTTATGCCGTTGACGGGATTCAGGCTCGCTGGATAGCGCCAACGTCACTGCTGTTCGAGCTTGGCACCGAGCTCAACTGGGGTGGTGGTTTTCCGGCGACGGCAAATAATGAAACGTCGCCAGGGGCCTGGACACTGTTTACCAAGGTCGGCGGTGATGTCGGTGACAGTCACAGCTGGCAGGTTGGCGTGTCTCATGTCAGCGCAGATGCCCGGGAGCGGCCTGGTGCAGACGCTGACCCGGCCACCTTCACCGGTGACAGTGACCTCAGTGCCGTGGACTTCGTCTGGAAGTGGGCGCCACAAGGCAATGCGACGGTTCGAAACGTGAAAATCCAGGGTGAGTACTTTCGCCGCGACGAAGACGGCCTCTTTGATGGTCTTGTCTACGACGGCGACCAGACCGGCTGGTACCTGCAGGGAGTGTGGCAATTTGCACAGCTTTGGCGAGTGGGGCTGCGGCATGACGTTGTCGACGCGAACAACGGTTCGTCGGTCGATGGCACCGCGCTCCAAGACCCCGGTCGTAGGTCGCAACGCTCGAGCCTGATGCTCGACTGGTCACCGAGCGAGTTTAGCCGGCTGCGATTGCAGTACACGAACGATCGTGTGTTGCCCGAGTCTGACGATCAATGGCAACTGCAGTACATCATGGGCATTGGTGCTCATGGCGCGCATCAGTTTTAGGGCCGGCGAGATGAATCGAATCGCATTGACACTTCTGGCCCTGCTGGCGCCTCTCTCCGCCAATGCCTTGAATGTTTTTGCCTGCGAGCCCGAGTGGGGTGCGCTCATCGAAGAGCTCGCGGGCGAAACCGTCGAGTTAGCCGTAGCGACGACCGCCTTCCAGGATCCGCACCGCTTACAGGCGAAGCCGAGCCTCATTGCGGCAGCACGCAACGCCGACCTGCTCGTCTGCACGGGCGCCGATCTCGAGATCGGCTGGCTGCCGCTGTTGTTGCGACGCTCCGGCAACCCGGGTATCCAGCCTGGCAATCCCGGCAATTTCCTGGCGGCGGATTACGTGCGGCGCATCGAGATCCCGAGGGTCGTCGATCGCTCGCAGGGCGACGTGCATCCCCAGGGCAATCCCCATATTCACCTGCACCCGCGCAATATAGAGCGCATTGCGGAGGCGCTTGCCGTGCGGCTGGGTGAAATCGATCCGGCCAATGCCGGCGAGTACAGCTTGCGCGCCGAGGACTTCCTCGCTCGCTGGGGCGAGGCGCGCGACCGCTGGGAAGGGCGCGCGCTTGCACTCGAGGGCATGCGGCTCGTCTCTCATCATCGCAGCTTCAGTTATCTGGCCAACTGGCTCGACCTCGACATCGTCGCAACGCTGGAGCCCAAACCGGGCATCCCGGCAAGCGGCGCACAGCTCGCCCGGCTGCTGGAACAACTCACTCTCAATCCGCCCCTCGGAATTATCCGCGCACCGTTCGAGAACGAAAAACCGGCTTTGTGGTTGTCCGAACGCCTGGGCGTGCCGGTCGTCGAAATGCCTTTCACAGTTGGCGGCAACGAGGATTCGACGGATTTATTCGCGCTTTATGAGCAGACGATAGTGGTCCTGGAGGAGTACGTACAATGAGCGAATTCGAGCTGAGCATCATTGGTCCGGCATTCCTCGCGAGCCTTCTGGTACTGAGTACTCACGTGCCGCTTGGCACCGAGGTATTGCGGCGGGGCATTATCTTTATCGATCTCGCCATCGCTCAGGTGGCCGGACTCGGAGTTATTGCGGCTGACACGATGGGCTGGGAGGCTCAAGGCTTCATGGTGCAGATCGCGGCAGTATCCGCGGCACTGATTGCTGCTTACATTCTGCACTGGACCGACAAGCGCTGGCCCAAGATACAGGAAGCTCTGATCGGCGTTGCCTTTGTTCTCGCCGCGACGGCCGGCATCCTTGTTCTTGCCGGCAATCCGCACGGCGGCGAGCACCTCAAGGAACTGCTCGTCGGGCAGGTGCTTTGGGTGAACTACGAACAATTGCTGCCGGTAGCAATCATAAGCGCCCTGGTGTTATTCGCCTGGTACTGGATGCGCGATCGTCTCGCAGGCTTCGGTTTCTACGCGCTGTTCGCGTTCGCCGTTACTGCATCCGTGCAACTCGTAGGTATCTATCTCGTGTTCGCCTGCCTGATCATTCCGGCGCTCGCTACGCGGCATATTGCGAGTCGCAATCTGCGGATGTTTTTTGGTTACGGCGTCGGCGTCGTCGGCTGCCTTGCCGGCCTCGTGTTATCGGTCAGCGCGGACCTTCCCGCGGGAGCTATCGTCGTCTGGTCGCTGGCGGTTGCAGCGTTGATTTTCGCATGGCTCATTTGGCCTCTCATCCGTCGCGTCGACAGGCCCTGAAACACCAATAAGCCGCCACAAAAAAGGCCGGGCAAATGCCCGGCCTCAGATTTGCCTGAACCTTCTGGGGGGGTAATCGGGGTCAGGCAGCTTTCAGGGCATCGTCAGCAGGTAGATACTCGTAGCCGAGATCGTGGGCAACCGCTTCATGATTGATATGCCCCGCATGAACATTGAGTCCGTTCGCAAGATGTGGATCCCGGATCAGCGCTTCGCGCCAGCCCAGGCTTGCAAGATCTTTGACGAACGGCAGTGTTGCGTTGGTCAACGCGAACGTGCTCGTGCGCGGAACCGCGCCCGGCATGTTGGTGACACAATAGTGAACGACGTCATCGACGACGTAGGTCGGCTCGGCATGAGTCGTCGGACGGCTCGTTTCGAAGCAACCGCCCTGGTCGATCGAGATATCGACGAGCACGGCACCCGAGTGCATATCCTTGACGTTTTGTGCCGATACCAGTTTCGGCGCAGCAGCACCGGCGACGAGTACGGCGCCAACAACCAGATCGGCTTGCGGCACCAGGTCGTCGATCGCATGCTTGGTCGAATACACTGTATGAATTCGGCCGCCGAATATGTCATCGAGTTCGCGCAGGCGCGGCAATGAACGATCCAGGATCGTTACCTCGGCGCCGAGGCCGATGGCCATATCGGCTGCGTTCGTGCCCGAAACACCACCGCCGATAACGACAACCTTGCCCGGCTGCACGCCCGGCACGCCACCCAGTAGCACGCCACGTCCGCCATTGGCCTTTTGCAATGCGAAAGCGCCAGCCTGAATTGACAGGCGACCGGCAACTTCCGACATCGGCGTGAGCAGGGGCAACGAGCCGTCCCTGGCCGTTACCGTTTCATAAGCGATCGCCGTGGTGCCTGATTTGACCAGCGCCTCGGTTTGGGCCGGGTCGGCCGCGAGATGCAGATACGTAAACAACACCTGGTCATCGCGCAACATCTCGCATTCGTTGAGTTGCGGCTCCTTGACCTTGATGATCATCTCCGCCCAGGAGAAGACTTCTTCCGGTGTGGCGACAACTTTGGCGCCGGCCTTTTGGTAGTCCGCATCGGACATGCCGATGCCCATGCCGGCGTTCGTTTCGACGACGACCTCGTGGCCATCGTGCACAAGCTCGCGTACGCCCGCCGGCGTCATGCCGACGCGGAACTCGAGTGTCTTGATTTCCTTAGGTACCCCTACCTTCATGCGAATTCTCCCGTGCCCACGGTTTTTGTTTGTGACTGAGACAATACCGCGGCGGGCGCGCCATTTGCTTGCGAAAAACATGACAAAAACCTCGTTTTGTGACATTTTCTGCATCTAATTCCCGTTTTTGAGCAATTTTCTGCTGTGCATTTGGACAAATACGACAGAGCGATCCTCGGGGCCCTGCAAAAGGACGGCCGTACCAGCAACGTGCAACTCGCGGCGACGGTCAACCTGTCTGAGTCCGCCTGCCTGCGTCGTGTGCGCGTCCTCGAAGACGAAGGCATGATCGATCGCTACGTGGCGCTCGTAAACCAGTCGATGGCCGGGCTTGGCGGGAACGTGCTCGTGCACATCGGCCTGCATCGCGAGGAGCAGAGCGTGCTCGAAGCCTTCGAGACTGCCGTGCGCGATATCCCCGAGGTCATGGAGTGCTACCTGATGACCGGCGAATTCGACTACCTGCTGCGCGTCGTCGTCGCCGACATGGCAGATTTCGAGCGCCTGCACAAAGAAGCGCTGACGCGCCTGCCTGGCGTTGCCCGCGTCAATTCGAGCGTGGCGATCCGCACCGTGCAAAAAAAGACCGAACTACCGCTCCGCTAGAGCGGTACCTGGCACCACTTTTCGAACGTTTGGAACATTTGGGACATCTGCGTGAAGCAACGCAAATGTCCCAAACGTTCGAAAAGTGGTGCCAGGTACCGGAATACAGCTTGTAACAATTGGGCCGGTGGTGCGGTCTGTCCTATTGCGGTACGGTAGTGAATCCCCTTTTGGTACCAGGTGAATGCGATGGCTGCCCCGGCAGAAACTGTCAATCGCGATTCCGTTGATTCCTTGTCAGCGCGGTTTGCTC
>Ga0255054_10000593_pt1 | contig 21504 bp, 16 predicted proteins | sample JV7_2_23_MG_FD_188634 | JGI IMG/M metagenome (GOLD analysis project Ga0255054, IMG submission 188634) | Seawater microbial communities from Jervis Inlet, British Columbia, Canada - JV7_2_23 | ecosystem: Environmental > Aquatic > Marine > Inlet | place: Canada: British Columbia | collected...
AGACCCTTTCGGGTGAGCCGGAGATGCTCTCGTTGGCCCAGGGAGAGCGCGCGCTGGTGGTGCACTTCTGGGCCACGTGGTGCCGCGAGTGCGTCGAGGAGCTTCCGGTGCTGGCCAAGGCGGTGCCAAGCTGCGCGGGAAGCGGTATTCGCATCGTGGCGGTGAACGTGGGTGAGGACCGCGGTGCCATCGAGCGGTTCCTGGCGCCTCTCGAGCTCGACCTGACCGTCCTGCGCGATCCGCGCGGGCAGGTCTGGCGGCGAGTGTCGGGAATCGGGCTTCCGACGAACCTGACCTGGACTTCCGAGGGCCGGAAAGCGAAGGCGGGCCCTCGCGATGCGGCGACCTGGCGACGAATCCTGGGCGCGCTTGGCTGCCGGGATCCCGGCTCTGCGAGCCCCGCGCGGGGAAGCCCGACGGTGCAGAGCGGCTCCGACCCGCGCTAGCTACGCCGGGTCGAAGACGTTGCTGCCGTCGCGGTGGGAGAGCGTGCCCTCGCGGCCGATCTCTTCGGTGGCCACGAACGCCTCCAGCAGGCTCCGGTCTTCGGGGGTGTTGGCGAGGAAGCGTTGGCCGTCCGCTTGCCGGCCGAGCACGATCCCGCGTACCGGCGCGCCTTCGCGGTCGTAGAGGACGGTGTAGGTCTCGACCACGGCGCGGCCCGCAGCTTCCGCGACGGCGGGGGCCGGCGTCTTCTCCATGCCGGCCGAGGGCAGCGGGTCGGGAAGCGCCGCCTGCAGTGCGTCCCCCGGCATGGGCTCGCTGGACCATACGCTGGCGGCGTGCTTGGTCAGGTACCAGCCGTTCCCCGTCACCAGTCCCTTCGACCCGGGGTCGTCGCGAAGCCGCTCCACCATGGCCGCCAGGGAGTGGAGGGTGTAGGCGCTGGCGGGGCCGCCCGCGTAGGGCAGACCGCCGGTCACGGTGAAGCCGCGGGGATCGTTCGGGTCGAGCCCGAGCATCTCGCAGGCCATCTCCACCGCGACCGGGAAGCAGCTGTAGAAGTCGATATGGCCGATCTCGTCGATTCCGATGCCCGCGTTGGCGAGGGCGCCCGCGGAGGAGTCGAGCATCGCCGGGCAGGCAGCGAAGTCCGGACGCTCGCTGGGCCACCAGGCTTGTTCGACGGCCTCCGCCCCTCCCCACCAGTAGATCCAGCGCTCCTCGGGAATTCCCAGCGCGCGCGCCGCCGCCACCGAGGTCATCACCAGGGCGGCGGCCTGGTCGGTCTCGAGGATGGCGTTCAGGTACTTGGGGTAGGGAAAGGCGATCATGCGGTTCTGGGGCGTGACCGTCGTCAGCTCTTCGGGGCTCCGGTACGTCGGGAACCAGGCGTACGGGTTGCCGGCTGCGACCTTGCTGAAGGGGCTGAAGAGCTCCCCGAGCTGCTTGCGATGCGTTTCGAGGTCGAGGCCCCGTCGCGCCCGCAGCGCGTTCTCGAAGATCGGATAGATATGGGGCGGGGCGTTGAGGCCGTACCTGGCCTCGCACTCCGAGTTGCCCATCTTCAGCTCGCCGACCAGCTCGGGCTCTCCCTCTCCGCCGCCGGCCCAGTCGAGCTCGATTCCCGCCTGCCGCGCCCGCGCCACGGTCTTCAGGTTGTTGCAGCCGGCGATCAGCGCCGTGCCCGTCTCGCCGCGGGCGATCCGTTCCGCCATGAAGTTGGCCAGGGTCACGCCGATCTGGCCGCCGACCTCGGATACGTACTCGCGGCCGGGCTGGGCTCCGAGTCGCTCGGCGAGCAGGCGCACCGGGTTCTGGGCGTGGTTTGGAAAGGACGTGACTAGCCCGATGCTGTCGAGCTCGCGCAGCAGGCGATCGCCCGCCCCCGCGTCGTCGGCGGCGCTCCGCGCCACCGCCTCCAGCATCTCCTGCGGCTTCAGCGCCTGGCGCGGGTCCGCATCTCGCTGGACCAGCTGGCCTGCACCCACCAGGATCGGCGTGCGGTCTTCGCGCAACAGCATTCTCCTCATTTCTCGCGAGCTCGGGGGCTCTGCGCGATCTGTTCCTAACAAGTCCCGCAGGCGGCTGCGAGGCGGCCGCCGACGGAGTGGGACAGCCGACTACGCTTCGCCCCACGGGGAATCGGGCTCTCAGGCTGGACCGTCGGCACGCCGTCCGCTACCCCTCAGCCGCGCCGCGGCGCGCCTGGGCCGGGCGACCTTCCCGGAAATCCTGAGAGAAAAGAGGATGATCGGCGACAACCCCCTCCCGCTGATCTCCTTCTGGCGCGGCCGCAAGCGGCGGCCGCAGGCCGCTGCCCAGCTTCAGGAAGGCTGGGTCCTCGCCAACCACATCCTCGTCTCCTTCCACGCCGCCTTCATCTCATCGGTGCTGGCGCTGCCCAACACCGACGTGGCCCGGGGCGAGGTGCTGGTGTTCATCTTCGTCAGTGCGGAGACGATCGTCTCGGCCCTCTTCGTCTACCTCACCTTCCACGTCGCGGTCGCCTTCCACGAGCTGGGACACTTCCTCACGGCGGCGCGGCTCAACGCGCTCAACGAGTCGATCGCCGGAGAGGTCCAGGCGGGGCTCGCGCGGGGTGGGCTGGGGCGCTGGCTCTACCTGCTGCGCGTGTTCGCGCTCGCGCCCTGGGGGCGGGCCACGGGCATCAAGCGCGAGGGCCTCAATTTCTACCCGGACGCGCCATACAACCTGGCGGTGGCCGCTGCCGGGCCGCGCCTCAGCCGCAACGTGGCGATGTGCGCGCTGCCGCCGGCCATCGTCCTGCTCGCCGTGGGCCTGCTGGCGCCGTCGGTCGCCGCCGTCTACGTCGGGCGCCTGCTGCTGGGCATCGGCATCGTCACCGGCCTCGACTTCCTGATCGCGGATCCCGGCAAGTACCGCGAGTTCAAGGAGCGCGAGCAGAAGGCCAAGGACGCGGCCGCTGCACTGGCGCCTGCCGAGGGCTGGCTGGTGCGGGCGCCGGAGAGGAAGCAGCACCTGATCGATCGCCGCATGCAGGAGGTCCTCCATCCGAACCTCGGACCCGTGCGCGCGCCCTGGCAGTTCCGCAACTGCGGCATGGGCGGCCGTCACACCGAGAAGGAGTATCCGGAGTCCAACATCAGCATGCAGGAGGCGATGTTCCTGATCCTGGGCGCCCGCGACTACCTGGACGCCCAGGAAATGACCGTCGCGCTGCAGACCCGGCTCAAGGAGATCATCGAGAACTCGGAAGGCTGCCGGGTGATGGGAATCGGGCTCGAGGGCGGGCTGGCGCCCTACATCGACCCGGGCGACTACCCGCTTCCCGAGGTGCGCCTGTGGGTCATGATGAAGCAGGCCATCGAAGAGTGCGGCTACCGGCCCGGTGAGGACGTGGCCATCGCCCTGGACCCGGCGATGACCGAACTGGAGATCGCCTATCGTGAGGAGTTCGGCGTCCCGGACAGTGTCGGCATGTACCTGTGCTGGCGCGACGAGCGCAATACGGTGCTCGATCGCGACGGCATCCTGGCGCTCTTCGACCGCGCTGTCCGCGAGTTCGAGGTGCCGGTGCTGTCGATCGAAGACGGCTTCTCGGAAGACGACCACGAGGGCTGGAGGCGCCTCAACGAAGAGCAGGGCGAACGGCTCCTGGTCGTTGGTGATGACCTGGTCACCACCAACGACGCCACCATCGAGCACGCCGCGGATCGCGGGTTGGTCAACTCCGCGCTGATCAAGGCGAACCAGATCGGTACCCTCCACGAGACGGTTCTGGCCATGCTGGTCGCGTTGGGAAAGGGCTTGACGCTCGTCATCTCGCATCGCTCCAAGAGCCCCAACGACGACATGGAGGCGCACATTGCGCTGGCGACCAACGCCCTGGGCCTGAAGGCCGGCGGCGGTGCCAACACCGAGCGGCTGGTCAAGTACCACGCTGTGGCGACGCGGATCGCCGAAGTGGAACGCGGGGGATCCGGCGCGGGGCCGATCGGGGGCGCAGCGACGGTGGAGGATCTCTTCGCCAGCGAGGAGCCCACCAACGCAGGCGTGCCGACGGTGGGCGCCGAGCTGCGCGCGCGGCTTTTCAACGGCGAGGCCACGCTGGCCTTCCACGGCGCCACACCCCTGGGCACCTCGGCCGGCACGGGCGAGGCCGTCCACCTGGTGGACGGCGTGTTCCCGGGCGCCGAGCACCCCGAGGTGCTGGGTTCCCACCGGGCGCTGCTGGACGAGAGGGAGGCCGGGGTCTTCGCCTTCCGCAGCGAAGTCACGCCGGCGCAAGTGCAGGAGCTCGGCGACGACGATCTCAGCGAGCTCTTCGCTCGGACGCGGCGCTACCAGGGCAAGGGCTGCCTCAACGCGGTGGACAACGTGCGCGAGGTCATCGCCCCGTACTTCCGCGGCCGCGATCTCGCGCAGGCGTCGATCCTCGACCTCGATCGCGCCTTGCTCCAGCTCGAGCGGCGCACGGCGGAGCGCCGTGGACGGCTGGCGCCGGATGCGGACGCCGACGAGAGGGTCGCCGTGATGCAGCGCAAGGCGAACCTGGGCATGAACGCCGTGCTCTCGGTCTCGCTGGCCGCGGCCCGTGCCGTCGCCTACGTGCGCGGCCTCGAGCTCTGGGAGCTGCTGCGCGAAGAGATGGTGGGCATCATCGAGCGGCTGGCCAACGCCCACGGCACGCACATCGAGGGCAGCCGCTTCGAGGACTACGTAGCCGCGCTGCGCCACGTCTCCGACGAGCTGGCGCGCAAGGAAATCCCGCTCTACGGGGAACTGCGCCAGCTCACCCGCGTCTACGACGATCCCCAGCTCTCGCCTCCCTCCTACCTGCCCAAGTCCCGGCCCGCCGAGCGCCGCGCCGACAAGGGTGCCGGGCTGCGGGCCGTGAAGCCGGTGGCTCCCGGCGGTGCATCCGAAGCCGAGGTTCCGCGTTCGGCCCCACGAACGGCGCTCTCGCAGGCCCAGCAGAAGGGGCTGCGGGAAGTGAGTCTCGCGTTGCAGCGGGCCTTCGTTCGGGGTGACGACGCGGCGCAACGCCGCCAAGCGCTGCGCCGCTACATCCGCTTCCGAACCGAGACCTGGAAGGCCGTGCGGCCCTTCGAGATCGTGAACGACCGGATCGTGGTCGATGGCGAGCGGCTGATGGTTCCCTACCTGGCCGGGGACGATCTGCTCGTGCACTTCGTGCAGGGCGACGAGGTGACCCTCGAGCGCCGGCCCATCGCACCCGGGGCCATCCTCAGCGACGCCCGGCTCACCGAGATGCTCGGCGTTCAGGGCCGCGTGATCGACCTCGAGGACGACCTCTACGGCTACGAGGTCGAGTCGGTTCCCGAGGGCCGCGTCGCCCGCGTGCGCGACATGGTCACCCTGCTGCGGGAGCTGGAAACCTCGCCCAACTACTACCGGGCGGCCGTCTACCTGCGGACCCTGGTGGTGCGCCTGTGCGGGAAGTCGTTCTCCGGTTTCCTGGGCGCCAAGAACCTGCGCCCGGAGGTGAGCCAGCTCGACGCCGAGATCGTCAAGGTTCTGGACGGGCCGTTCGCGGATCGCCTGAAGCTGCCCATGCGCGTGCTGGTCCGCCACGTCTCCGCGTTGCTGCTGCGGCCCAACCTGATCGACCAGGTCTGGAGCGACGCCATCGACCTGGCCGAAGTCCACGTCCGGGGCAGCCGCATTGCCAACGAGCTACGTCGCAGCAGCCACCACGCGCTCGGCGCACAGACCCTGGCGCTGGCCGGCGCCTACCACGGCTACCTCGAGAGCGGGAGCGCCGGCGCCCTGGCCGAGCTGGGCGTCGACTCGATCTCGGAGGCCGACGAGACCGCGCGCCGCAGCAGCGCGGCCCGCAACCTGGTGGAGCGGATCCTGCGCAACCTCGAGAAGCTGCTCGGCCGCTCCGAGATCGTGGATCGCATCCGCGAGTGGCAGGACGCCTACGCGGCGGCCCTGGTCCGCTGCGAGTTCGGCACCGGCCTCGACGAGGAGCTGGACGCGATCGTCCGCGGCGGCATCCAGGCCCGGAACCGCTGGGTCTTCCGCCACCACGTGCGGATCCTGGTGAGGAAGGCCGAAGAGGTGGCCACGCTGCTTCCGGACTCCGGGCTGGAAGGCGAGCTGCGCGAGCTCGAGGAGCTGGATCCGGCCGCAGACGACTTCGACGCCCCGAACGCGGAGCAGGCGCTGCGGAGCGTGGTCGAGCGACTGGACGACGCCCTGCGCGCGCGCTGCCTGGAATCGCTTTACACGGAGTTGGACGCCGTGCTCGCGGAGCACGGTCGCGGTGCATTCCTGGGCGCCGTCCGGGGAGCCGCGCGGCTGCGCGGGCACGTGGACGCGCTCATCGAAGAGCGCGGGTTCCGCGAGCAGCGCTACCTGCTCTACCAGCTCGACTGCCTGCTCGAAGAGATGGGCTACCTCTCGGTGCGCCACATCGCCGGCTCCTACCAGGAGCGTGGCGTGCTGCTCGACGAGTGCTTCGAGCTGGTCCGCATCTCGGCCGGGAACCTGGTGCATGGGGGGCTCCGCTCCGATGCACTCTGCGAGCTGACCGAGATGCTGCGGACGGCGGGCCGCAGCGATGCGGAGCTGCTCAACATCCTGGACGCAGTTCAGGACTGCTACCACCAGGTCTTGCAGCGCAACAGCCTCTCGTTCGAGGCCCTGGGACAGCTGCTGGAGCTCTCGCCCGACGACCTGCGCATCGTGCTGGCCAACCTGCAGCGCTACCTGCACGATCTCAACAACATCGTCTACCTCTGCGACCTGGCGAAGTCGCACGTGGTCGCACGCATCGAGGGCGGTTCGGACGCGGCCGCCCAGCGGGATGGAGCGCCCGAGCTCGCGCCGTACGACATCCTCCATCTTTCCCACGGCGATGAGATCGAGGCGCGTCTTGCGGATTCCGACGCTGTGCTGCGCGAGCGCTACGGGGGCAAGGGCAGCGGGCTGATCCGCATCAGCCACGCGGGCATCCCGACGCGAGACGGCTTCGTGGTGCCGGCGGATCTGGGCAAGTCCGGGATCCTCGACGACGCCGGCGAACGGCTCCAGGAGGAGATCGAGGCGCACCTGGAGATCCTGGAGCACGACATCGCGCGCCGCGAGGGCCGTCGCCTGCGCTTCGGCGACCCCCAGAACCCGCTGCTGCTGGCGGTGCGCGGCGGATCGGTGTTCTCGATGCCGGGCATCCTCTCCACGATCGTCTTCGTCGGGATGGACGACACGGTGGTCAAGTCCCTGGCCGCGGAGGACCCCTGGTACGCCTACGACAGCTACCGGCGCTTCCTCACCTCCTGGGGTGGCGCGGTGCTGGGGGTGGACCTGGAGCGCTTCGACCTGGTGGAGCAGGCCAAGCGCAGCCACGGCGTCCGCTACAAGAACGATCTTCCCTGGGAAGCGATGCGGGAGGTCGTCGAAAGCTGCAAGACGATCCTGCGCGAGCAGGGCTCGGGCGATCTCCTCGACGAGGTCCTGGGCGACCCCAAGCGTCAGCTGATGACCGCCGTGCGCGGCGTGCTGGCAGGCTGGGATTCGGATCGGGCCCTGCGCTACCGGGCGATCAAGAGACTTGCAGACAGCTGGAACACCGCGGTGATCGTCCAGCACATGGCCTCCGGGAACCGTGGCAACGCCGAGATCGAGGAGGGCATGGACGAGACGACCTGCTCCCTCACCGGCGTGATCCCCCACACCATGGTGACGCGACTCGGTATGCGCCGGCTCACGGGTGACATCAAGTTCTCGGCCTCGGGCGACGACCTGGTGGGCGGGCTGACCGCGGCGGATTCCTTCGAGCCCATCGATCGGCTGCGCAGCCTGACGCCCATGCTGGAGCGCCGCATCGATCACATCGGCACGCGCATCCGGATGCTCCAGGGAACCGACGTGGAGCTGGAGTTCACCGTCGAGAGCGGCGTTCTCAGCATCCTCCAGTCGCGTACGGCGACCACCGCCCGCGACGAGAACGTGAGCTCCTTCGACGAGCCGGGTGAACCCGTCGGCGCGGGAATCGGCATCCGGGGCGGCGCCTTCCGCGGCCGTGCCGCCTTCGACGAGGCGGACGTGGCGGAGCTCGGCGGAGTCGAGGGCGGCGATTCGGACGGCGTGCTGGTGGTGCTGGAGAACCCGACGCCGGACGAGATCCCCCTGATCCTTGCCAGCGACTCCCTGCTGGCCGCGCGAGGCGGCTCCACCTCCCACGCGGCGGTGGCCGTCCACGGGATCCAGGATCGTCCCTTCAGCGCCGTGCTGGGCGCGACCACTCTGAGGGTCGATGCCGAAGCGCACAGCGCGACGTTCGTCGATGCCGATGGGCGCGAGCTGGCGACGATCCGCAAGGGCGACGTGGTCTCCATCGACGGCCGCACCGGCTCGGTCTGGATCGGCGCGCGCACGCTGCTGACGGCGCTCCGCGGAGAGGGCTCGGACTAGGAGCTCAGCCGGCTCCGGCCAGGAGCTCCCGGCAATAGGGCAGGCAGCGCCGAGCCGCCTCGTCCGGAGGCACCGGCGGCGTCCAGCCGAGATCGCGCTTCGCCTTGTCGATCCGGTTGTAGTGGGAGACGGTGATCTTGCGGGCCTCTAGCCGCGTCAGCGGCGGCGCGGGCAGCCGGAGACCCACGTGCAGCAGCTCACCCAGCCAGGCGACCGCCTGCACCGGCCAGGCCGGAATCCGCCGCGCCGGGAAGCGGAAGCCCAGTCCCTCGACGAAGGGGCGGAAGAACTCGAAGTAGTTGATGGGGAGCCCGTCGGTGATGTAGTAGGCCTGCCCGCAGGCCACGGCGCCCGGCAGCAGGTGCCGCGCGGCCGTGATCTCACCGTCCACCAGGTTGTCGATGTAGGTGTTGTCGGACTTGCTCTCGGGATCGCCGATGGTGAGGACGAACCGCCCGCGGCGAAGCTGGTCCACCATCCGTGGCAGCATCAGGGGATCGCCCGGCCCGTAGATTCCGCCGGGCCGGATCGCGCAGGTGAGCAGACCGTCTCCGCGGTTGGCCGCGAGGGCGACCTTCTCGCCCAGGATCTTCGTCTCGGTGTAGAGGTCGCGCGGGTTTCGTGCGTAGGGTGTGCTCTCGTCACCATCCACGACCGGGTCATCCAGGGTGACGTTGTTCGACGACGTGTATACCAGCCGCCGGACGCCGGCCTGGCTCGCGGCGCGCACCATGTTCTCGACGCCCTCCACGTTCACGCGATGGACCCGGCGTCGTTCCGCGGCGAACGAAAAGGTGATGAAGACCAGCAGTGCGGCGGCGTGAAAGACCGTGTCGATGTCCGCGCAGGCCGCGACCATGTCCTCGAAGCAACACACGTCGCCCACCACGGCCTCGACCCCGGGCGGGGGATCCGTCGGCTCCCGCACGTCGAAGCCGCGCACCGGGTGCCCGGCTCCGTGCAGGGCCGCGACCAGGTGGCTCCCCAGGTACCCGCTCGCGCCCGTGACCAGACAGTGGCCGAGGTCGGCCTTGGGCGGACTCGCCATGGATCCCCTCGGGCGCCCAGCATAGCCGAGGCGCGTCGGAGGATGGGCCTCCGGGGGATCCCGGGGCCCTCGAGGGCGGAGGCGGACCATCCGCAAGGTCCGGGTCCCGAACGAAGCCTCGTCTTCGCCCGACGGACCGGCGCCGCGCAGGAACGGCTACCCTGGTTGTTCCACGCGGCCGACCTCGCCGGGACGGTCGCATACCCGTGAGCACCCGCCCCATGACCGCCGCGCTCGATCCATCCCGCGCTGGCTCGAAGAGCTCGAAGGGAACGCACGCGGGTCGCTTCCTGCCGACCTCGCGTAAGCAGATGGACGAGCTCGGCTGGTCGCAGCCCGACGTGGTGTTCGTGTCGGGCGACGCCTACGTCGACCACCCCTCGTTTGCGGCCGCGATCCTCGGGCGCTGGCTCGAACACCACGGCTTCAAGGTGGCGGTGCTGTCGCAGCCGGACTGGCGAAGTGCAGAGCCGTGGCGGGCACTCGGCGCGCCGCGCCTCTTCTATGCGGTCTCCGCCGGCGCGATGGACTCGATGATCAATCACTACACCGCGAACCGGAAGCGGCGAAACGCCGACGCCTACTCTCCGGGCGGTGAGATCAATCGACGCCCCGACCGGGCCAACGCCGTGTACGCCCAGCGCTGCCGCGAGGCCTTCAAGAAGGTTCCGATCGTCGCCGGCGGGGTGGAAGCATCGCTGCGCCGCGTTGCGCACTACGACTACTGGTCGGAGCGGGTGCTGCCCAGCAGCCTGGTGAGCTCCAAAGCCGACCTGGTTGCCTTCGGCACCGGCGAGCGAACGATCCTCCAGATCGCGCAGGGCCTGGATCGCGGCGAGAGCATCCGCGAGCTTCGTCGCCTCCGAGGCGTCGCGTACCTGCTCGGAAAGAACGAGAGCCTGCCGGAGGATCACGTCTTCGACGCGCGAAGCGGTGGGGAGACGGTTGAGCTGCCGAGCCTGGAAGCCGTCGAGAGCGATCCGGTGGCGTTCGCGAGAGCGACGCGTCTGCTGCACCGCGAGACCAACCCGCTCAATGCCCGGCGGCTGGTGCAGCGCCATGGCGAACGTCGCGTCGTGATCAATCCGCCCCCGCACGGCCTTTCGGAGGCCGACATGGATGCGGTACACGGGCTGCCCTACACCCGCGAGTCGCACCCGGCCTACCGGGACGCCGGCGAGATCCCCGCCTGGCGCACGATCGCCGATTCGGTGCAGATCATGCGCGGCTGTTTCGGCGGCTGCACGTTCTGCTCGATCACGCTCCACCAGGGCCGCGCGATCCAGAGCCGGAGCCAGGAATCGATCCTCGAAGAGCTTCGCGGCCTGGCAAGGAACCCGAAGTTCAAGGGTCACGTGAGCGACCTCGGCGGGCCGACCGCGAACATGTACCGCATGCGCTGTTCGGAGCCCGAGACCGAAGCCAGGTGCAGGCGCCTCTCGTGTGTGAGCCCCAAGGTGTGCAAGCTGCTCGACACGAGCCACGCGCCGCTGGTCGAGCTGATGCGCAAGAGTCGAAAGATCCCGGGGGTGAAGAAAGTCCACATTGCTTCGGGCATCCGCATGGATCTGGCACGCAACGAGCCGCAGTACCTCGCCGAGCTGGTGAATCACCACGTGGGGGGGCATCTGAAGGTGGCGCCCGAGCACGTGAGCGATCGCGTGCTCGGGTACATGAAGAAGCCGTCGCAGGCTACCTTCGAGGAGTTCGCCGAGCGCTTCCGCGCGGCGTCGAAGCGGGCCGGCAAGGACCAGTTCCTGGTGCCCTACTTCATCGCCAGCCACCCGGGCAGCGGTCTGGAAGAGATGATCGAGCTGGCCCAGTTTCTGAAGAAGAGCGGTCACCGCCCGCGGCAGGTGCAGGACTTCATACCCGCACCGATGGACATCGCCACCTGCATGTTCCACACCGGCATCGATCCGGAGAGCATGAAGCCGGTGAAGGTGGCGACCCGGCCGAGCGACCGGGCACTGCAGCGCGCGCTGCTGCAGTTCTTCTTGCCCGAGAACTACTTCGAGGTAAGGAAGGCCCTGAAGCTCGCCGGGCGCGAAGACCTCATCGGCGACGGCCCGGAGTGCCTGATTCCGGCGCAGCCGTCGCGTGCCGTGGGAGACGCCCGCGCAGCCGCCAAGGCGAGACGCCCGGGAGCGAGCGGGCAGACCTCGAACGCGGATCGCGGCAAGCCCGCCGGCTATCGCTGGGCGGCGCGGAAAGGTCGGCGGAGCTGATCGAAAGCGAGGCGCGCTCGCGCTTTGAGAGGTAGTCTCGCGCACCCTCGCGGATCGCCGCGGGAGAGAAAGGCCAGAGGTACCCGTTATGGCAGTTCGAAAGAAGAAGAGCGCCCGGAAGAGGAAGCCCGTCGGCGTGAAGAAGGCCGCGAAGAAGGCGCCCGCCCGGAAGAAGAAGCCCGCTGGTCGGAAGAAGAAGGCCGTGAAGAAGGCGCCTGCTCGGAAGAAGAAGCCCGTCGCTCGCAAGAAGAAGGCCGTGGCTCGGAAGAAGGCTGCAACGAAGGCACCCGCCAGGAAAAAGGCGACTCGCGGGAAGAAGTCCGCTGCGCGCAAGCCGGCGAAGGCGCGAACCCGAACCACCTCGAAGCGCGGCGGCACGTCGTCCGATTCGGGCCTCGTCTACAGCGACGTCCGTAGCATGATGCACGGTTCGATCCTGAAGCGTTTTCTCTGAGCTTTGGGAATGCTGCGAGCCCCTCGGTCGGGAGCGGACCGGGGGGCGGCAGCGTGAGAGGCGAGATGGGCCGCGACGCGGGCGCCACACTCGACGAGATCTCCCGGGTCACACTCGCGCACTACGAACAGGGCGCAGAGCAGTTCTGGCTGGGAACCCGCGACTACGACGTCTCGCAGAATATCGACGCGCTGCTTGGCGAGATCGAGGGCGACCCGCCGTTTCGCATTCTCGACTTCGGCTGCGGGCCCGGCCGCGACCTGCGCGCCTTCGTCTCGCGGGGTCATGCGCCGACCGGCTTGGACGGTGCGGCACCTTTCGTTCGCATGGCGAGGGAATACGCCGGCGTCGAAGTGTGGGAGCAGGGCTTCCTGGCCTTGGATCTTCCGGATGCCGAGTTCGACGGCGTGTTCGCCAATGCCTCCCTCTTCCACGTTCCGGCCCAGGAGCTGCCGCGCGTGCTGCGCGAGCTGCGTGCATGCCTGCGCCCGCGTGGCGTGCTGTTCGCGTCGAACCCGCACGGCTCGAACGAGGAGGGCTTCAGCCGCGGTCGCTACGGCGCGTTTCACGATCTCGAGCGCTGGCGGAGCTACGTCAGCGGTGCCTGCTTCGAAGAGATCCGTCACTACTACCGACCCCCCGGGCTTCCGCGCGAACAACAGCCCTGGCTCGCGAGCCTGTGGCGGCGCCGGGAGACGGTGCGACCGACGTAAGGCGCTGCCAGCCCGAGCCGGAGCGCGTGAAGCTGGGCGCCGACTTCTTCGAAGGGGCAAAGGCGGCGCATGTCTGTTCCCGCGTGGGTCCGGCAACCTCGGGCGCGCAGCAGAGCCGAGGCACGTCTGAGAATGGGCGTTTCCGCCGGGATGCACGAAGCCCCGCCGATGCAGCGCATCGGCGAGGCTCGGGGTGCTGGCGCGCCCGGCACGACTCGAACGTGCGACCTCCAGGTCCGCAACCTGGCGCTCTATCCAACTGAGCTACGGGCGCGTGGAAACGGGCAGCGAATCTAGCGAAATCCGCCCACGGGGCGAGTTGGCGGAGAGGGTGGGATTCGAACCCACGGTACCCTTACGAGTACACGCGCTCTCCAGGCGCGTGCCTTCAACCGCTCGGCCACCTCTCCGGAATCCCTCGCTGTGCCCTCCGGCTACCCGCCGACGGGCGCCCGGAAAATCGATCTGGCGGAGAGGGAGGGATTCGAACCCTCGATACGGTTGCCCGTATGCAGGTTTAGCAAACCTGTGCCTTCAGCCTCTCGGCCACCTCTCCGCGAGGGGCCCGAACATACCCCGCGAATTGGGGTTTCGGCAGGTGTCCGCCGCGAAGAGCGGGAGGCGGTCGCAGGTGGCCCCGTGTGGCATCCTGCCCGCCCGATGGGAGGTGAAGGCATGGGATTCCGGAGGCTTGGAGCGGTGCTGGCGGCGCTGGCCCTGCTGGGGACCGCGGCTGCGGGCGTGGCCGATGACGGGGCCGGGGAGGGCGGCGAGCCCGGGGAGCGGGTGAGCGCCCGGGACCTGGACGGCAGCAACTGGCGCGTCGAGGACATCCAGGGCGCCGGGGTGGTGGACCGGGTGCTCTCCAGCCTCGGGTTCCGCGGCGACCGCATCGTGGGCAGCGGCGCCTGCAACCGCTTCCACGGAGGTGTCGGCGAGGAGGACGGCAGGCTGGTGGTGGGGCCCCTGGCCTCGACCCGCCGGGCCTGTCCCACGGCGGTGATGGACCAGGAGCAGCGCTATCTGGCCGCCCTGGAGCGCGCCGCCTACCTGGAGCGCCACGGCTCGCTGCTCTACGTGCTGGATGCCGACGGCGTGCGGTTGCTGCGTCTGGCGCCGCTGGAGGGCGACGCCTGAGCCGCGCGCTGGCGGAGAGGGTGGGATTCGAACCCACGAGAGCTTTCGCTCTAGCGGTTTTCAAGACCGCCGCCTTCGACCGCTCGGCCACCTCTCCGCGTCGGATAGGCTAGCGCGCAGGCCCCCGCCTACAGGAACCGGCGGCAGTCCCGAATCCGGTAGACCTTGCCCTCTTCGCTGCGCGCCAGGTTCCCGAGCCCGTACTTGTCGTTCTCCACGTGGACCCGCTCCACCTGCAGCCGGCAGGTGCTGGCGTCCAGGCGTCCCTGGGCCACCACCCGGATCACGTGCTTGAAGCCGAAGCCGCCCTCCAGGCCCATGGGCGCGGGGGTGTACTGGTGGCTCTTGAGGCTGGCCTCGGCCTGGACCCGATACAGGTCGCCGCCCAGGGGCTCCACCAGCACCCGCTCCAGCCAGCCCCGGCGGCGGTTTCCCTGGCAGTACTGAAGGCAGGCGGCTGCCACCTGCTCGTCGAGCTGGGTCTGCTCGATGACCGCGCGGGTCACGTCCTTGGCGGCCAGCGCCGGGGCCGCCAAGGCGATCCCCAGAGCGGCCAGCAGAAGCCGCTTCATCGCTCTCCACCCCCTCCGGCTTGGAAGGTACCCTACCAATAGGAGGGCGTGGCATGGGGCTCTTGGTGGACGGCGTCTGGCAGGACGAGTGGTACGACACGGAGTCCACGGGCGGGCGCTTCGTGCGCAAGGACTCCAGCTTCCGCGGCTGGATCCGCGCCGACGGTTCAACGCCCTTTGCGGCGGAGGCGGGCCGCTACCACTTGTACGTCTCCCTGGCCTGCCCGTGGGCTCACCGCACCCTGATCTTCCGCGCCCTCAAGCGGCTCCAGGCCGCGATCTCGGTATCCGTGGTGCATCCGCTCATGGGCGCGCAGGGCTGGTCGTTCGCCAACCCGGACGGCACGCCCGGCGTCAGCGGTGACCCGCTGAACGGCGCCCAGCACCTGCACCAGATCTACACCAAGGCGGATCCCGCCTACACGGGCCGGGTCACGGTGCCGGTGCTGTGGGACAAGCAGCAGGGCACGATCGTCAGCAACGAGTCCGCAGAGATCATCCGCATGCTGAACGCCGAGTTCGACGCGTTGGGCAACGCGTCCCTGGACTTCCATCCCGAGCCGCTGCGCGACGAGATCGACGCGGTCAACGCCTTCGTCTACCCGCTGGTGAACAATGGTGTCTACCGCTGTGGGTTCGCCACCACCCAGGAGGCCTACGAAGAGGCCTTCGCCCAGCTCTTCTTCGCCTTGGACGCCCTGGAGGTGCGCCTGGCCGAGCGCCGCTACCTGCTCGGCGACGCGCTCAGCGAGGCCGACTGGCGCCTGTTCACCACCCTGGTGCGCTTCGACGCGGTCTACGTGGGCCACTTCAAGTGCAACCAGCAGCGCATCGCCGACTACCCGAACCTGTCGGGCTACCTGCGCGAGCTATACCAGGTGCCGGGCGTGGCGGACACCGTGGACTTCAGCCACATCAAGCGCCACTACTACGAGAGCCACACCACCATCAACCCCACCGGCGTGGTGCCCCTGGGCCCGGCCCTGGATCTGACCGCCCCCCACAACCGCGGCGCCTGACCGGAACCAATGGGACAGGCTCCCTGGTTCCGGGGTCAACTAAAGGGACTGTCCCATTAGTTGACGGCGTTGGGGTCGTGGCGGAGAAGGATGGGCGGGGCGCCGGGGCCGGCGAGGGGCCCTTCGATGCGCGCGCCCTTGGCCTCCAAGATGGGGCGGATCTCACGGAACAGGGCCGGTAGCCGGTAGTGCGGAACCCGCGGGAACATGTGGTGCAGCAGGTGGTGGTTCTGCCCGCGGATCAGCAAGGTGCCGCCCGGGAAGAGGGTGATGCGCGTGTCGCGGTAGCGGCCGCGCTCGTTGTGGGGGTGGTGGGGGAGCCAGGCGAAGACCACCACCACGATGAAGAAACCGATGCGCGAGGGCAGGTACCAGAGCAGCAGCGCTTCCCAGAAGTAGCCGGAAATCGTGAGCACCAGGAAGACCCCTACGCAGTACAGGGTGAAGCGGCGCTGGATGCCCCGCTCCAGGGGCGTTCCCATGTCCGACTCTTGCGCGCCGCGCAGCAGCGAGCGGGGCAGCAGGCGCTGGCCGCCGGGCACCACGGAGAGCACCGGCATGGCGATCGTCAGGAAGGAGAGCAGGGCGTACTTGGGAAGCACCGCGCGGAACGGGCCCGCCACGAAGTAGTCCGGGTCCCGCCCCGGGTCATTGGTGTGGGCGTGGTGCTGCATGTGGGAGATGCGGTGGGACCGGTAGCTGAACCACATGGGCAGCGCCGAGAGCGAGCCGATCCAGTCGTCCACCCAGCGCAGGTTGCCGTGGGGACCACTCACGTTGCCGTGGGTGGCCTCGTGCAGCGTCATGTACATGAGGTAGGCGATCCAGCCGTTGGCCAGGCAGCCCAGCCAGAGCGGGATCATGCCGCTCGCAGCCAGGGCCGTCACCGCGAGCCAGGCGCCGAAGTCGCGCACGAATTCGGCCACGATGCGCCAGGCGAAATCGTTGCGGTACTTCGCCGCGATGGCGCGCTCGCGGCGCTTCTCCTCGCGGAAGGCGTCTGCGGTGCTGGGGGGGGCGGCGACGGCCATTCGAGACCAATACCGAAATCCGACGCCCGGAACGACTCCGGCCGGCCGCGCTCGCTACTCCGCCGTGATGGTTGCCCGCTTGATGCTCATGGGCTTGGTCGGGCGGCCGCTACGGGACCCGTTCTGCTCCAGCGCCTTGACGGTGGCCATGCTCCCGCTCACCTCGCCGAAGATGGTGTGCTTGCCGTTCAGATGCGGCGTCTTGACGAAGGTGAGAAAGAACTGGCTGCCGTCGGTGCCCGGGCCGCGGTTGGCCATGCTGAGCAGACCGGGGCGGTCGTGCTTCACGGCGCGGTCGAACTCGCCGGCGTACTGGTAGCCCGGGCCGCCGGTTCCGTTGCCCAGGGGATCGCCGCCCTGGGCCATGAAGCCCGGGATCACCCGGTGGAAGGCAGTTCCGTCGTAGAAGCCCAGACGGGTCAGGTAGATCGTGCTCGAGACGTGCATGGGCGCCACCTCGGGCATGAGCTTGACCTTGATCGCGCCCTGGGTGGTCTCCAGGTTCCAGTAGTACGTGGTGCCCTTGGGGAAGCGCAGCCGGGGCGGCTTGGCGAGCCGCGTCTTCCAGCCCGACTTGGTCTTATCGACGTTCTGCTTGGCGATGAAGGCGTCCATCTCCGCGATGGCCGGATCCTCTGCCGCCGCCGCAGTGCCGGCCGCCAGGGCCATGGCCAGGGCTCCCAGCACGGCGATCCCGCGCAGCATGACTCGTTTCGACTGCATCGTTCCCTCCCACATTTTCCCGGTTGGACGGCGGGCAGCCTATCACGTCGGCGCGAGATATCCTCGGGTCCACACCTGAAGGAGCCCCCATGCCCGCAACACCCGATCTTTCCGGACGCACCGCCGTGGTGACCGGCGCCTCCAGCGGCATCGGCCGCGCCATCGCCCTGGCCCTGGGGCGCGCCGGCGCTCACGTTTTCCTGGCCGGCCGCAGCCAGGCGCCCATGGACGAGACCCGCAAGGAGATCCGCGAGGCCGGCGGGCAGGCCGACGCGGTGGTCCTGGACGTGCGCGACGTGGAGGCCCTGCGCGGGCTGGTGGGGCGCGCCGTGCAGGACACCGGACGCCTGGACGTGATGGTGAACAACGCCGGCCTCTCGTACCCCGGAGATATCGCCGACGAGGACCCGGAGCACTGGCGCGAGATGCTGGAGGTGAACGTGCTCTCGCTGCTGGTGGGAAGCCAGGCGGCGATCCGCGCCATGCGCGCCGCCGGAAACGGCGGCCACCTGGTCAACATCTCGTCCATCGCCGCCCACCGCCGCGACAGCGGCGTCTACGGCGCCACCAAGCACGCCGTCAACTGCATCTCCGCCAGCCTGCGCCTGGAGCTGGAGGACGACGACATCCGGGTCGTGACGATCATGCCCGGGGCCATCGCCACCAACTTTGCGCGCAACTTCGATCCGGCGTTCCTAAAGGGTCTGGCCGCCACGGCCGGCGTCCCGGACTTCGAGCCCAAGGCGGGAGAGAAGCTGCCCGACGAGGTGCTGGATCGCATCCAGCCCATCATGGAGAAGCTCCTGAGCAAGCCCGAGGACGTGGCCGACACCGTGCTCTACGCCATCAGCCTGCCGCACACCGTGAACATCGAGGAACTGGTGGTGCGGCCGGCCAAGGCCCTGGCCTTGTAGCTCGGGCGCTCAGTGGAGCGCGCGCCCGCAGCCCTTCAGGCGGCGGCCGGCGAGCTGGACCTCCACGCTGGTTTCGAAGGCCTCGTCGCTCATGGTGTCGCGACAGGGGCGCCCCTCGAGTTGCACCCGGAGCTCGCGTCCCTCCGCGGCGCCGCGGTCCGTACCCCTCAGGCTCGCCAAGGAGGCTTCGGCAATGAAGAAGCAGCACGCGATCCTGCTGGCGCTCTGCGCGGCGCCGGTCCTGTCGGCACCCATGGCTGCCGCAGCAAGCAAGGCCAACGGCAAGCAGCGCAAGGCCTGCCGCGAGCGCGTCTGGCAGCAGCCCGAGCTCCGCGACCTGCCCAAGGCCGCCATCGTGCTCGAGCCCGGCCGCGTCTACGAGGTGGGCGACGCGCGCGTCCATTGGACGGCCAACCCGTCGCGTCATCATCGCTCATCCGTGCGTCACTTCCTTCCCGACGCGAACGCCGTGTGGTGATGCGCAGATCCTGCGCGAAGCCGGCGTCATCGCTGCGGTCGCGACACCGCTCCGTCCGGCGCGACGCGTCGCTCCAGGGCCCAGGCCACGAACGGCGCCACCGCCAGGCAGGCCGCGGCCAGGGGCGCCAGCTCGCGCAGCCGTGTACGGGTGCGCTGCTCCGGAGCGAGGTTGCGCGTGGCTACCAGACAGTCCAGGCCCAGCGCCGCCGTGAAGACGGCGAAGCCCACGAAGAAGGTGTGGTACAGGGCGAAGAGCAGCAGCGGCGTGAGCAGCGCCCAGCTGCGCCACTCGATCCGCCCGTATGCGTGGCGCGCGGTGTGGACGGCGAACAGGGCGGACGCCAGCAGCGTGGCCAGGGCGTAGTAACGCACCTCGCGCAGGTGCAGGAGCAGCGAGATGCAGAGCGCCGCCAGCGCGAAGTGCGCCGCAGCCACGGCCAGGCGTGGGCCGCGGCGCTTCACGGCCGGCAGCACGCCGACCAGCGCCAGCGCCACGCCCGCGGCGCCGCCAGCGCGAAGGGCAGGCGCATGAGGAAGGTCTTGCGCCGCAGGTCCGTCGTGCGGTCCGCCAGGGCCACGCCCGGCGCCGCGAAGTAGAAGTGACCCCAGGTGGTGCCGATGTAGGCGTCGTGACGCTCGTCCACGCCCCGGGCCACGTCGAACGCGAATTGGTAGACCACGTTCCGCTCGCCGTGGACCCTGGGGTAGCCGTACTCCAGGACGCGGCGCGCGAACATCGCGGTCTCGCCCTCGTCCTGCCACAGCAGCGGCCAGGCCAGACGGCCCAAGAGCAGGCCGGCGAAGAGGGCGACGGCCAGGGCCAGACCCGCCCCCGCCACCGCACGCTGCGTACCCCCCGCCACGGGGCACAGGATAGGCTACCCGGGGGCGTGCTTGAGTGGCCCGGAGGCGTGTGCTTCCCTGTCGCGTCATGCTCGACCCGCGCCTGCTCACCGACCGCCGCGAAGAGATTGCCGACAGCTGCCAGAAGCGCGGCGTGGAGGTGGACCTGGACGCTGCCGTTGCCGCCCGCGATCAGGTGGCCAAGCTCCAGACCGAGGTCCAGGAGCTCAACCGGGTCCGCAACGAGCACCAGAAGGCCGGCAAGCGCCCGCTCTCCACCGAGGACCGCGAGGCCCACGGGTCCGAGGGCCGCCGGCTGAAGGAGGCGGTGACGGCCGTGGAAGGACGGCTCGGCGAAGCCCGGGCCGAGCTGGACGGCCGGCTGAGCGCGATCCCCAACCTGATGCACCCCGACGTTCCCGTGGGCGGCGAGGAGGACTTCCGCGAGCTGCGCCGCATCGGCGAGCCGCCGCGCTTCGACTTCGCGCCCCGGGACCACCTTGAGATCGGCAACGCCCTGGATCTGCTGGACTTCGAGGCCGGCGCCAAGGTGGCCGGGCAGAAGTTCTACTACCTGAAGAACCAGGCCGTGTTCCTGGAGCTGGCGCTCCAGCGCTTCGCCCTGGACCGGCTGGTGGCCGAGGGCTTCACGCCCTTCGCCACGCCGGATCTGGCGCGTCCGGAGATCGTCGACGGCCTGGGCTACGCGCCCCGCGGCCCCGAGACGCAGATCTACTCGCTGGCGAACGCCGACCTGTGCCTGGTGGGCACGGCGGAGATCACCCTCGGCGGCATGTACGCCGACACGATCCTGGATGCGGAGTCCCTGCCGCTGTGCCTGGCCGGGGTCTCCCACTGCTTCCGCACAGAGGCCGGCAGCCACGGGCGCGAGAGCAAGGGCCTGTATCGGGTGCACCAGTTCACCAAGGTGGAGATGTTCGCGTTCACCCGGCCCGAGGACTCGGAGGCCATGCACGAGCGGCTGGTGGGCATCGAGGAGGGCCTCTACCGGGACCTGGAGATCCCCTTCCGCGTGATCGACGTGGCGTCGGGCGACCTGGGCGCGCCCGCCTACCGCAAGTTCGACATCGAGGCGTGGATGCCCGGCCGCGGCGACGGCGGCGAGTGGGGCGAGGTGACCAGCGCATCCAACTGCACCGACTATCAGGCCCGGCGCCTGCGCATCCGCTTCCGCCGGGACAAGCGCAACGAGAGCGTCCACATGCTCAACGGGACCGCGATCGCGGTGTCGCGCACCCTGATCGCGCTGCTGGAGAACCACCAGCAGGCCGACGGCTCGGTGGCGATTCCCGACGCCCTGCGCCCCTACGCGGGCTTCGATCGGATCGGGCCGAAGGGCTCCTAGCCCCCCGTGCCTCCGGTCCCCCTCGTCCTCGGCACCGCGGGCCACATCGACCACGGCAAGACGGCGCTGATCCAGGCCCTGACCGGGGTGGACACGGACCGCCTGCCCGAGGAGAAGGCCCGCGGCATCACCATCGACCTGGGCTTCGCACCCCTGGATCTGGGCGAGGGCCTCGAGCTCTCGGTGGTGGACGTGCCCGGCCACGAGGGCCTGGTGCGCACCATGGTGGCCGGGGCCAGCGGCATCGACCTGCTGCTGCTGGTGGTGGCCGCCGACGAAGGCGTGATGCCCCAGACCCGCGAGCACCTGGCGATCTGCGAGCTGCTGGGGCTGGAGCGCGGCGTGGTGGCCCTGACCAAGACGGATCTGGTGGATGACGACATGCGCGAGCTGGCGGCCGAGGAGGTTCGCGCCGAGCTGGAGGGATCGCCGCTGGCGGACGCTCCGCTGGTGCCCGTCTCGGCCCGCACGGGAGAGGGACTGGACGCCCTGCGCGAGGCCCTGCGCCGCGGCGCCGCGGCGGCCGCGCCGCGCACGGCCCGCGGCGGTCCGCCGCGCCTCAACGTGGACCGGGTCTTCGCCATGAAGGGCTTCGGCACGGTGGTGACC
>Ga0255054_10000594_pt1 | contig 21489 bp, 18 predicted proteins | sample JV7_2_23_MG_FD_188634 | JGI IMG/M metagenome (GOLD analysis project Ga0255054, IMG submission 188634) | Seawater microbial communities from Jervis Inlet, British Columbia, Canada - JV7_2_23 | ecosystem: Environmental > Aquatic > Marine > Inlet | place: Canada: British Columbia | collected...
TGTCCGCTGGCCGCAACGCTAAACCCAGGCTTGATAAAAAACCCCATCGGGTCAAGGTGGATAACACCAGTTCCAGTTTTTTTACCATCATCGAAGTGTTCACCTATGATTTTCCCGGATTGCTCTACAGCATTACAGATGCGTTTTTCCGCTGCGAGCTGAATATCTGGGTTGCCAAAATCGCAACCAAGGCGGACCAGGTCGTCGATGTTTTTTACGTGAGAGATGTCAATGGACAAAAGGTGGATTTACCGGATCAGGTGGCGGGCATAAAAGCCGCCATAATGGAAAGGCTTCCCGCATCATAACTGGATCGTTTCACCAAAAAAATGGAGATTTGAATTCATTACATTACTTAATGCCCAAATATTGAATTCGAAACAAACTAGAAGCTATCTCAAAAGGAGGACAAGTCTTAAAAATGAAATTAAAAAGTCTGCTGACAGCTACAATTTTACTCGCGATTCCCTTTTCTTCAGCTGTTGCTTCGGAAGGTCTAAATTCAGGCGACACCGCCTGGGTGATCGTTTCGACAGCAATGGTCATGATGATGACCCCGGCCGGTCTGGCCTTGTTTTATGGCGGAATGTCAAGGTATAAAAATCTTTTAAATACCTTCGCCATGACATTTGTCGCCTATTGCCTGGCCAGCGTCGTCTGGATAATGTGGGGGTACAGTATCGCATTTGGGCCGGATAAAGGCGGCCTAACCGGAGGGTTGGAAAATCTTTTTTTAGCCGGTATCGGGGTGAACAGTCTCTCCGGCAGCATTCCAACGTATGTGTTCGCGCTTTTTCAAATGACATTTGCCTGTATCACCGTTGCCCTGGTTCTGGGATCGGTTGTTGATCGCATGAAGTTTTCATCATGGATTGTCTTTACGATTTTATGGGTCACATTCATCTACTCTCCCATCGCCCACTGGGTATGGGGCGGCGGATGGATGGGCAATATGGGTGCTCTCGATTTTGCAGGCGGAACGGTTGTTCACATTAACGCCGGTGTTGCCGGTCTCGTTCTGGCGCTGGTGCTTGGAAAACGCATCGGTTATGGAAAAGAAGCCATGTTTCCGTCCAGCATAGCGTTCACCGCAGTTGGAGCGGCCCTTTTATGGTTTGGTTGGTTTGGCTTTAATGCCGGCAGTCAGCTGGCAGCCGATGGTGTGGCCGGTTCGGCCTTTTTGGTCACCAACACTTCAGCGGCGATCGGCGCACTGACATGGATGTTTGCCGAATGGCTGGTAGATAAAAAACCGACGGTGCTGGGCCTGGCTTCAGGAATTGTCGCCGGACTGGTCGCAATTACACCGGCAGCCGGGTTCGTCAATTTGCCGGCCGCATTGATTATTGGATTTGTTGCCGGAGTACTGGGCTTTTACTTCGTGACAAAGGTTAAACATCGGCTGGGTTATGACGATTCCCTGGATGCTTTTGGTGTCCATGGCATGTGCGGGCTCTGGGGCGCTTTGGCCACAGGACTGTTTGCCAATCCGGCCATAAATGAAGCCGGCAAGGGTCTGTTTTATGGCAACCCGAGGCAGCTGTGGATCCAGATTATCTCGATTGCCGCCACGGCAGTGTTTACTGCCGTCGGCACCTTAATTGTTATCTATATCACCAAATTTATAACCGGCGGCCTGAGGGTAAATGAAGAAACCGAAGTTGCCGGACTTGACAGTTCCATTCACGGCGAAAGAGCTTTTGAAATTCAATAGTCATTGCCATTGGGTTGAGAAATATGTTCAAGCATTCAATACGCAAAAGGAGATTTTATCATGAAGAAAATCGAGGCGATCATCAAGCCCTTCAAACTCGATGACGTCAAAGAAGCCTTAAATAAAATTGGTATCCAGGGCATGACGATCTCCGAGGTCAAAGGATACGGCCGTCAGAAGGGCCATAAAGAAATCTACCGCGGAGCAGAATATGCGGTGGATTTTATCCCTAAAATAAAAATCGAAATCGTGATCGATGCAGACCGTGTCGATCAGGTCGTAGAAAGCATCCGTGAAGCGGCCAACACAGGCAAAATAGGAGATGGTAAGATTTTTGTTGTTCCTATAGAGCAGGCCGTACGGGTGAGGACGGGGGAAACCGGCGTTGATGCCATTTAAACAATAAAAATCAAACCTTAATTAATCAATATTTATAGAGGAGGAGCAATCTTATGACACCCAAAGAAGTATTGGACATGGCAAAGGAAAACGGCGCACAGGTAGTGGATCTGCGGTTTATGGATTTTCCGGGATTATGGCAGCATTTCAGCGTGCCGATCCGTGAACTTGAGGAATCAAGCTTTGAGGATGGGTTTGGCTTCGACGGCTCCAGCATTCGCGGCTGGCAGCCAATTCATGCCAGCGACATGCTGGTGGTCCCCGACGCGACAACCGCAAAAATGGACCCGTTTTATGAAGCTCCGACCCTGGTGTTGATATGCAACATCGTTGACCCGGTCACCCGGGAGTCCTATACCCGGGATCCGCGAAATATTGCCCAAAAAGCAGACGCTTATTTAAAAAACAGCGGAATCGGTGATGTGGCTTATTTTGGCCCGGAACCCGAATTTTTTATCTTCGATGATATCCGTTTTGAATCCACCCGTTTCTCTGCTTTTTATGAGATCGATTCGGTTGAGGGCAACTGGAACACCGGACGGGATGAGGGTCCCAATTTGGGTTACAAGCCGCGGCACAAAGAAGGCTATTTTCCGGTTCCGCCCATGGACAAATTTCAGGATCTGCGCACCGAAATGGTCCTGACTCTGGAAAACCTGGGGATCGAAACCGAAGCGCAGCATCATGAAGTGGCCACCGCCGGCCAGGCCGAAATTGACATGCGCTTCAAGCCCCTGCTGCAAATGTCGGATCAGCTGATGTGGTTTAAATATGTGCTCAAAAATGTGGCCTACCGCCACAATCATACCGTCACTTTCATGCCCAAACCGCTTTTTGAGGATAACGGCACCGGCATGCACACCCACATCAGCATCTGGAAAAAAAACCAGCCGCTGTTTGCGGGGGATAAATATGCCGGCGTATCTCAAGAGGCGCTTTACGGCATCGGCGGCATCCTAAAGCACTGCCGCGCTCTGACCGCGTTTACCAACCCGACCACCAACTCATACAAGCGTCTGGTGCCGGGCTTTGAAGCTCCCGTGAATCTGGCATACTCCAGCCGCAACCGCAGTGCGGCGGTGCGTATCCCGATGTATTCGACATCGCCGAAAGCCAAACGCATCGAGTTCCGAACACCGGATCCGTCCTGTAACGGATACCTGGCATTTTCGGCCATGCTGATGGCCGTCATTGACGGCATCCAAAACAAGATCGACCCGGGCGATCCGCTGGATAAAGACATCTACAATCTTCCTCCGGAAGAATTGGCTGAAATCCCGTCGGCTCCCGGATCTTTAGATGAGGCCTTCGAGGCCTTAAAGGCCGATCAGGAATTCCTGTTAAAAGGCGATGTGTTCACCCAAGATGCCATCGACATGTGGATTGAGTACAAGACGGAAAATGAAATCAACGACGTCAAACTGCGGCCGCATCCTCACGAGTTTTACCTGTATTATGATATTTAAAACTCGGTTTGCCCGTTGAACCGGTTAGCCCGTTGCCGGTTATAAAAAAGCCCTGCTTTATCAAGCGGGGCTTTTGTTTCTCAAAATAAAATTTATTGGCCGGATACTTCCGCAAGCCTTTTATCCAACGTCACCACCTGACCATTCAGCTGATAGGCAAGCCACAAATAACTGGCATCGTAAGTGGTAAGCCCGGTCTTTCGGGCCAGTTGAATCACTTCCGGGTGCACCACTTCAACTATCTCGATGGCAAGTCGTTTGGAAAGTCGAAAGGCGGCCAGAATTTCCTGCGCCTGGGTAGAATGCTTTTTGATTTTTTTCAAACAGATGCTTGCCAGCTCAAACCGGAGCAACGGAGGTGCTGCCAAAGTCGCACCCATTAATTCACTGGCGATTGCTTCTGCTTTCGGCTCACCAAAAACCAGTGCTCCCAGCGCCGATGCGTCAACGACTTTAACGGGCATCCCGGTCTTCTCTCACGAATTTAGCGGCCTCCGCCGGTGTTCTGAGACCCACCTTGTGAAGTGCCGCTAAAAACGCCTCCGGTGAGATCAATTTTTCTTTAGTTGCAGTCTCTTCCAGTATGCTCATCAGCTCGCCCTGCAATGATCGGTGATGCCTGGCCGCTCTGTGGCGCAATTGATCGGCAATATGATCAGGAACATTCTTAATTGATAGATTTACCGGCATTTTTAGCCCTCCAAAACAGATCCATTGTGGATCTAATATAGTACCAATTTGCATCAATTGCAAGATATTTTTATAAATAAATATGAAACCAGTTTTAGCGGTAATGACGATAGTCGATGCCGAACTTTTGCGCCTTATAGCCAAATTTCCTCACGGTCGTCTTCAAAATTTCGGCTGCCATGGTGATGTTGCCCCGTGTGTTTTTGAGGGCGTCGATGATCATCTCTTTCTCAAGGCTGGCGACGGCATCCGTCAGTGAGAGCGCGGGCACGGTACCCGATTCCTTACCGGTTTGGAGGGTTGGCGGCAGGTGGTAGCTGTGAATCACGCCTTCCTCGCAAAGCAGCACCGCACGCTCAAGGCAGTTTTCAAGCTCGCGCACATTTCCCGGCCAGTGATATTCCATGAGCATGTCGATCGCCGGTGTCGACAGTCTTTTTATATTTTTGTGATTTTCCCCGGCATATTTTTCGAGAAAATAGTCTGCCAGCAATAATATATCGGTCTTTCGCTCTCGAAGCGGCGGAAGGTAAATCGGAAAAACATTCAATCGATAGTAGAGATCACCCCTGAAGGTCTCGTCCTCAAGGGCCTCCTCCAGGTTTTTATTGGTGGCAGCGACAATGCGCACATCTGTCTTAATCGTTCGGTGGCCTCCCACCCGTTCAAATTCTTTTTCCTGAAGGATTCTAAGCAAATTCGCCTGAACATCCAGACCCAGAGACCCGATTTCGTCAAGAAATATGGTGCCTTTGTGGGCCAGTTCAAATTTTCCGATTTTTTGTTTGATGGCACCCGTGAAAGCACCTTTTTCGTGACCAAATAGCTCGCTTTCAATCAGATTAACGGGCAATGCCGCACAGTTGACTTTAACAAAAGGATTTTGGGCCCGATGACTGTTATAATGAATCGAATTGGCAACAAGTTCCTTCCCGGTGCCGCTTTCGCCCCGAATCAGAACCGTTGCATTGCTTTTGCAAACCTGCGAGACCATTTGAAAGACCTCTCGCATTTTATTGGAGTTGCCGATAATATTGCTGATACTGTACTTGTCTTTGAGCACATGCTGCAGCCGACGGTTCTCCTCCCGCAGCCTTTCCTTTTCCAGACGAATGGTCTCAAGCTTGATAACGTGGCTGGCGATCATCGTGGCGATAACCGATAGTAGCTTTTCTCCGCTTTTGAGCGTGTAAGACTTGTCAAAAGGCCGGTCCACACTAAGCGCCCCGATAACCTGCTTGGCCTTTTTGACCGGAACACAGATAAAAGAATGTTCCCTGTCGCGTGTCTTTTTCCGGCTGGCGGTGCGGTCTAAAAAGAGTGGTTCTTCGCTGATTTTGGGAATGGCAACCGCTTTTCCGGTTTCAATCACTTTCCCGGTGATACCTTCACCAAGCTTGTACTTGACCCGGTTCATCGCGCTTTGAGTCAAACCGTGGGCGACCTCTATATTAATCTCGTTGCGCAAGGGATTTAAAATTGTTATAGTTCCCCGCACCATGTTCATTGAGTTGGACATGATATCCAGTACCTTATATAAAGACTTTCTCAATTCCAAATGCTCGTTTAGTGCTTTTGTGATTTCGTAAAGCAGGGTAACTTCTTCAATAGTTTTCAGTGCTTTCATTTTCGTTTCCTAAAAGTGAACCTTGTATTCCTCAAGCTAAATGCTATAAGTTAACCACGAAAACACGAAATTTAGAAAGCACGAAATTTTATAATTTATTCTTTTTTCGTGTTTTAGTTCCTTCGTGCTTTCGTGGTAAAGAAACCTTTTTTGCTTCAACTATTCTGCGTTATATAAAAAGATCGCTTACGAATCTGTTAATGTTCGAATACAATAATACAATTTTGTAACAAATTACAAGCCCTTTCCGTTGGTCACTGGCTATTGGTTAAAGGATACAATTGAAAATGGAGCAAAAGGACAATAACAATCAGTAAATCTTTTCAATCCGAAATCCGCAATCTAAAATCCGAAATGAGATGATTCTGCACATCGACATGGATGCCTTTTACGCCTCTGTGGAACAATTGGACAATCCCCGCCTTAAAGGCAAATGCGTCATTGTCGGCGGGACTTCCAACCGCGGGGTCGTGTCGGCTGCCAGCTATGAAGCCAGGCAGTTCGGTGTGCGCTCGGCCATGCCCATATATCAGGCCAAACAGAAATGTCCCCATGGCATTTTTGTACCCCCGCGAATGAGCCGCTATAAGGAGGTATCCAAAAAGGTCATGGCGCTCCTAAGGGATTTTTCACCGCTGGTGGAGCCGGTTTCCATTGATGAAGCCTATCTGGATATCACCGGATGCCAACGCCTGTTTGGTGAGCCGCAAGAAACTGCCTGGGAGATTAAAAGACAAATAAAAGAAACCGTTCATCTGACCTGCTCGATCGGTGTTGCACCCAACAAGTTTTTGGCAAAGATTGCCTCTGATTTGGAAAAGCCGGACGGGCTGACACTGATCCTGCCGGACATGGTTTCAGAATTTATCGATTCGCTTCCCATTAAAAAAGTGCCCGGTGTTGGCAAAAAAATGCATCGGCAGCTTGAACTATTGAGTATTCGAACATTGGGAGACGTCCAAAGGTTGCCCGAGAAAACACTGGTGAAGCATCTCGGCAAATTCGGCAAGCGCTTGCGCACACTCTCATCAGGTACCGACCATTCGCCGGTAACCCCGCACGCACCCCACAAATCTATTAGCAGTGAACGAACGCTGGCAGCGGACACCCGCGACACCAAACTGCTGAAACGCTATCTTTTGAAACAATCCGAGGAAGTTGCCAAACAACTGCGAAAAGCCGGCGTGAGAGCCAAAACCATTACCCTTAAGATAAAAGATGCAGACTTCAAACAGGTAACCCGACGAACGACTATTGACATCCCCACCCAATCATCCAAAACAATCTACAGACATGCGGAAAGATTAGTGGATAACTTCAAAATTACCAAAAAAATCCGCTTAATCGGAGTTGGGACCTCAGGGTTTTCGTCGGTGGCCTCATCGGTTCAAATGGGTCTCTTTGATCGCGACGACAAAATTGAAGACGAATGGGAAAAAGTTGACAAGACGCTTGATTCGATCAGTAAAAAATTTGGCAAGGATGTAGTCGGCAGGGCCACGCTGAAGAACAAATAACATTAAACAGATGACAGAAGACAGATGACGAAAGAGAACGGTCCAAATTAGGTTTGAAGCGAATTTAATATGTTAAATAAATCCAAAATCGAAAGTCCAAAATCCAAAATCATTTGAGGGGATTTATGAAAAAGGAGCTCAACAGACGATACGGGGACATGTTTGAATTTGTTCCTATCGGCTTTTTTTCCTTTAACCCGGACGGTCAGATCCTGCAGATCAACCCGACCGGTGCCAAGCTTCTGGGGGCAGACAGATCGGATTTAATAGACCAAAAATTTACAAAATTCATCGCTGACGATTTTCAGACCGACTTCCAGCACCATTGCAAAAAAGTTTTTGAATCCGGTAAACGCGAAACCTTTGATCTGAAAATACTTAGAAAAGACCGGTCATCATTTTGGGCGCAGCTGGAAAGTGTTGTCATTAATGCGCACAATAGAGGTGCAAACGGCCGTCAATTTAACACCGCTATAACAGACATCTCAGACCGCAAGCAAGCCGAGGACGCATTACGTAATGCGTTGGAATCATTAGAACATAGCGAGGAACAATTCCGTTCCGTGGTGGAAACCGCGATTGATGCCATCATCACCATCGACAGACGTGGAACGATTATTTTCTGGAACCCGCAGGCAGAACTGATGTTTGGCTATACGTCAAATGAAATAATCGGCAAGCCTGTCGCCCTCATCATGCCCGAACGATTCCGGGAAAAACATAAAAAAGGATTAAATAAAGCCGCTTCACGTAAGCAACACAAAATCGCCGGAAATATCCTTGAGCTGGTCGGTCTGCGAAAAGACGGCAGTGAATTTCCTTTGGAGCTGTCTCTTGCAAACGGGGAAACCAAGGAGGGGATTTTTTTTACGGCGATTATTCGCGATATCAGCGAACGCAAGCAGGCCGAAAGCGCGTTGCAAGAAGCTCGCAATGAACTGGAGCGCCGGGTAGATGGGCGCACCGCCGAACTCGCGAAAACCAACGAGAAATTACGAAAACAAATATCTGAATGCGAACAGGCCGAGCTTGCATTACGTGAATCTGAACTAAAATATGCTACCCTGGTTGAGGATGCCTTAATTGGCGTTTATATCATCCAGGACGGAAAAATTGAATTTTCGAATGATAAATTTGCCGACATCTACGGTTATTCAAAAGACGAACTCATCGGTATGGACTCCCTGGATCTGGTCCATCCGTATGACCGTCCGCTGGTCAAAAAATTGAGAGAAAAAAGGCTCAAAGGCCAAAAAGTGCCGTCTGAATATGAAAGCAAGGGATTGAAAAAAAACGGTGATATCATCTGGGTGATGCGAAGCCTCGCACAGATAAACTATAAAGGGCGTCCCGCCATTTCAGGAATTGTGGCCGATATCAGCAAGCGCCGCAAGGCTGAAGAAGCCTTGCGACAATCAGATAAAGAATTGCGGATCCTTTCAAACCGGCTCCTGTCGGCCGAAGAAAAAGAACGGAAACGGATCGCCCGGGAGCTGCATGACGGCATCGGTCAGGCCCTGAGTGCCATTAAGTTCAGCGTGGAAAACGCTCTCTTGGAGCTGCGCAAAACATCCAACCCCATTGACCTGGGATCTCTGGAATCCATAATCCCGCTGACCCAAAAAACCATCGAAGAAGTCCGTAGAATCGTGAAGGATTTACGGCCTTCCATATTAGATGATCTGGGAATTCTGGCCACGATTGGATGGTTTTGTCGCGAATTTCAAGATGTCTATGCCGGTATCCGGATCGAAACCACCATCGACGTTAAAGAAGATGAAGTCCCTCTGTATCTAAAAACAATGATTTATCGCATCATGCAGGAGGCTTTAAATAATGTGGCCAAACACAGCCAGGCCAATTATGTTCACCTGCAGATGAGAAAAACCGAAACCGGTCTGGAGCTGGTCATTCATGATAACGGCCGGGGATTTAATCTGGACCAGGCCATGGCCTTAAAAACATCTCGCAGGGGTTTCGGTCTGGCCAGTATGCGGGAACGGGCCGAATTGTCTGGTGCAAGTTTTGAGATCAATTCAGCAGCGGAGTCAGGAACGACGCTAAGGGTTGACTGGGCCAATTAGATTCGGGATTTCGGAATTCGGATTTGGGATCCGCAATCCGAAAGCCCCATTCCGAAATCCGACTAGCGCTATACCAGTCCCTGTTCAATGGCATACGCCGTCAGTGCGGCCGCATTGTGAAGATCCAGTTTTTTCATGAGGTTGGCCCGATGTTTTTCTACGGTTTTTAAGCTGATGCAAAGATCGGCGGCAATTTCCTTATTTTTATAGCCTTCCGCAATCAGCTTTAATACCTCCCGCTCGCGGGGTGAAAGCAATCCCAGCGTTGAACTGGGTATCTGACTCTCTTTACCTTCCAGGTAGCCTTCGATCACCTTCTCGGATACGCCGGGGCTCAAATAAGTTTTGCCTTTTAAGACGTTCTGTATGGCCAGCATGAGTTCTTCATGGGTGGCATCCTTTAGCACATAACCGTCAGCACCCGCCTGCAGGGTGGTCCGCAGGTATTCCTCCGTCTTGTGGACCGTCAGTGCTATTATCTTTGTTGCGGGATATCGCTTTTTGATCTCTCTGATGGCATCCATGCCGGTCATGCGCGGCATCGAAAGATCCATTAAAATCAGGTCGGGAACCTGCTTCTCCACAAAACGAACCGCTTCTCGACCATCTGCCGCCTCTCCAATGATTTCGAAGTTCGGTTCCGCAGTTAAAAGAGCCCGCAAACCTTCTCTGAGAATGGTATGGTCCTCTACCAGGAAAATTCTGATTTTTTTATCCATTTCGCGTACCTTAATACAGTTTGACCCTACTTTGCTCAATAAAATATACAGCTTTATTACGCCAAATATACAGTGTTTACTTTATTTATCACGATGTTTTTCTTTAGTAAACATACGAAGGCTTGGTGTCGAGGTTTTTGCTATAGGATTCGATTGGCCGCACCAATTGTCTGAAGGGTTCACCCATAAAAAATCTCACCGGATTCAGGAGCAATTCCCGAATGTTCAGGATCTTAATAATTGATCCTAATACTCCCTTCAGGGAGTCCCTGAGGAAAATCATTAATAATCGCTTCCCCACTATTGAAATCCAGGAAGCCGCTGCCGCAGATGAAGGGTTGCGCAAGCTGAACACGTTTACCCCCCTGCTGATCTTTATCGATATTTATTTGCCGGACAAAAATGGTCTTGATTTAGCCAAAAAGATCAAGGCATCTCATCCTGAAATAATTATTGCCATCTTTACCAGATACGATTCTCCTGAATATCAAACAGCAGCAAATGATTCCGGTGTCGAGCACTTGATCCCCAAAGACGACTGGAGCGGGGAGGATATCCTGGCTTTGGTTGAATCGATTTTTTCGGATGCCGATATAAACCGCTCCGTTAAAATGGATAGCAAATAATTCGTCTGCAACATGTCGAAAATATATCGGATTTAAACCGCCGCGCTTACAGCTAATCTGTAAAAGAAAATCGGCACCGCAAGGGCGATGAAAAATATTGATCAAACCAGAGGCGTGTGTTACCGGAATAGCTACACCACTTGTTAGAATTTCAAAACGTTGCGCACCTCATGCCCGTATATTCAGATCGATACATACACTGAAGAATTCGGCAGCGATAACTTCACTTTTTATCCTTCAAGCATAATACGATGTGCTTCCTCAAGGCACTCAAATCGGATTCTGAATGGTGCATTTATGACTTGCCTTTATATTAAATGATTTCAACATGGAAGGGGGGTGGTTCGGAAGCGAAAAATAAACTGTTGTTAACCCGCCAAGACGATTAATTTCATAAAAAGGGAGGAAAAAAAATGAAAGCAATTTATCGATTAGGCTTAATCGCACTGGTATTGGCCGTGGCAATTCTGACATTGCTACCACCGGCCCAGGCGGTAGATTTTAAAATTTCCGGCCAGATCAACCGCGCCATCCTCTGGGGCGACAACGGCAATGACAGCGACACGAAATTCGTGGATAATGATAATTCATCCACCCGTTTTCGTTTTACCGGGTCCAATACATTTGATGAAGTCTGGAAAGTCGGTATCGTCTGGGAAAATCAGATGGAGTCCAACTCTTCTGCAGATACGGATATTGACATCGGCACCAACGGTGACACGGCCGATGTTACGTTCACCGAGCGCAAAATGGAATTTTACGTCGAGCATACCAAGTTTGGAAAGCTGTCGCTTGGTCAGGGTGACACCGCTTCAAACAGCACCTCTGAAGTAGACCTGTCCGGTACGGATGTGGTTAACTATTCCTCCATCGAAGACATGGCCGGCGGTTTCAATTTTCGCACCGGGGACGATGTCGTCGTCACTTCGGTGGGTTCGGCCTTCAGCAACTTTGACGGATACAGCCGCCGGGACCGCATCCGCTACGATACGCCCAAGTTCGGCCCGGTTTATTTTTCAACCAGTTACATGAACGGTCAATCCTGGGACCTTGCCGGGCGCTTTGCGTATGAATGGGAAGGCGTAGGCAAACTGGCGGCCGCGGCGCACTATACCGGTGCCGATACTCAGCGCGATCCCTTTAAGCAATATAGCGGTTCGATCTCTTTTCTGCACAGCTCCGGATTCAATATTACCGCATCCGGCGGTGGACGGAATGATGTATCCGGCAGGGATGAAGATCCCTATAATCTCTACGGCAAGCTGGGCTATAAATTTGGCAAATGGGCCCTTTCAGTCGATTACACCTATTCAGAAAATGTGGGCGCGGATGACGATGAAGCCACCTCCATCGGTGCTGCCGCTGTGTGGAATATCTGGGAAAGTGTTCAATTTTATGGCTCTTATCGCTGGCACGATCTGGATCGGGACACGGTTAACAATATCGAAGACCTTCATGCAGTTATGGTCGGCGGCCGGGTAAAATTCTAAAGGAAAAATACGTATGCCAAACTATCAAACGACTCTAAAAAAGCTTTTCTGGATCGGTCTGGCAGCCGCCATTCTTGCAGGCTGCGGGGCCAAGGGTAAACCCGCTGAATTCAAGCAAACGGCCGGCGAAATGAAGGAAGGCCCCGGTGTCTTCACCGGAGAAGAGGGTGCTTTTGTCATCTATGACGACAAGAAAGGGGGGGCCTTCTGGAAACAGTCTAAAGAGAAATCTGAGGAAGCTGCCAAAGAAGAATCCGAAGCGGCCGGCAAGGAAACACCGGCAACTTCGGACAAGCCTTCCAAGACAACCCAGGTAGCTGCCGAAAAGACATCCAAAGAATCTGATGTCACCCCTGAAGAGGCCAGGGAATTCCAGGAATTTCAGGAATGGAAACAAGAGCAAAAGGAATTCCAGGAATTTCAGGAATGGAAAAAAACATCCAAAGGTGCGGCTGAATACAAGGAATTCCTGGAGTGGAAGGAATGGAAATCCTATCAGGAATGGAAAAAGCAACAGGGGCAATAAACTGTTGAATCCATAAGGATGTTTCCGAACCGGATAGGATAAAATCCGTCAGCTGGTCACTCGAAAGGAGTTTACGTATGGAGGCAGGGCCTTAACATGCAATCAGGCCCTGCCTTACTTTCATGCCACAATTGACTCAACGACGGCCCCTGATGGGCTCGCCCGTACAAAATGATATATCTTAAACCGACCTCATCTCTTTAAGGTATGGAATGACTAGTTAACGGTGAAACGATCCGATATTTTCCTTGACATACAACATATTGTATGAGATAAAAGATAACTGCACTATCTGGTAGGCTAATTCGGAAAAGCGGGTCGCCTTGAACTCTGATCAGAGTTGACCTTAAGCGGATAATATCCATCCATTTTTAAACCGAAACGATTTCCCTTTAGCCGTATCACGCCTTGTCAATTAAGTTAAACCCCTCACAGTTATACAATAAAAGACGGCTAGCGTTCAGATAGCCGGGGGTTTTTTATTCTTAAATACGAGCAACACCGCAAAATATAAATCCATTAAAATTCATATTATCCAATCAGGAGCAACGCAATGGGCCAGAAAGGTAAGTTTTTAGTCACCAACGAAGGCAGTTTTGATTTGGGCACCTACACCTGGGATGATCAGCTTTTTTCAGATAGCATCATCCGGGAAAACCCGATTGATACCGATCAGGCCATGGGTATCAGCCGAACTTTGCGCAAAGAAATTTCTAAACTGGAAATTAGCACCATCCCGATCTCGTTTATCGAAAAAATGATTGAAGCCAAGCTAATGGAATACGGGCTGACCAAACCCTCACCGATTCACCTGGACAAATCGATTTTCGTAAAAAATCGACCGAATCTTTCCGAAAACGCCAGACGGGTCTTAAAAAGACGCTATTTGAAAAAAAGCAGCAAAGGCAAGGTGATTGAAACTCCCGAGCAAATGTTCCGGCGGGTCGCACACCATATCGCCAAAGCAGAGGAAAATTACGGCAATAAATCAACCAAACAGGTAAATAAGTGGGAAGAAATCTTCCATGAAATGATGATCGATGCTAAATTTCTGCCAAATTCCCCCACCCTCATGAACGCCGGGCGCCGGCTGGGTCAGCTGGCCGCCTGCTTTGTTTTGCCGGTCGAAGACAGCATGGAGGGCATATTCGGGGCCCTGCATCATGCGGCTCTGATTCACAAATCCGGCGGTGGCACCGGTTTTGCGTTTTCACGGCTGCGTCCGAAAAACAGCACCGTTGGCACTACCGGCGGTGTCGCCTCAGGTCCGGTGTCGTTTATGAAGATTTTTAATACGGCCACCGAGCAGGTTAAACAGGGCGGTACCCGCCGCGGGGCCAACATGGCAATTTTACGGGTGGATCACCCGGATATCATGGAATTTATTTATAGCAAAGAAAACAACAGCGAGCTCAACAATTTCAATATTTCGGTGGGCGTTTCTGATAAATTTATGGAGGCCGTTGCCAAGCAAGAAGACTATGACTTGATTGATCCCCGCGATGAGCGAGAAGTCGGCAGATTAAATGCAGCGGAGGTTTTTCAAACTCTGGTGAAACAGGCCTGGAAAAACGGAGATCCGGGCATCATTTTTCTGGATCGCATTAACCAGAATAACCCCACGCCGCAGCTCGGAGATATCGAAAGCACCAACCCCTGCGGCGAACAACCGCTGCTGCCCATGGAAGCCTGTAATCTGGGGTCGATCAATTTGGCCAAATTTGTGCTGGAAAACGGTGACGGCCCGGTTATCGATTATGAAGGATTAAAAGAAGTGACCATCGGGACGGTTCGTTTTTTAGATAACACCATCGACATGTCCAAATATCCGTTGCCGGAAATCGATGAAATGGTGCATGGCAATCGTAAAATCGGTCTGGGGGTTATGGGGTTCGCTGATATGCTTTTTCAGCTAAAAATCCCATATAACTCTGATGAAGCCCTGGAAACGGCTGAAACCGTGATGCGGTTTATACAGGAAAACGCCCACGAAGCGTCTCAGAATCTGGCCGAAGAGCGGGGGGTATTCTCCAATTGGGAAGAAAGCATATACAAAGATCAGGGCGTTAAACTGCGCAACGCCACCTGTACCACCATCGCCCCCACCGGTACCTTGAGCATCATCGCCGGCTGCTCCAGCGGTATCGAGCCCCTGTTTGCCCTTAGCTTTGTGCGCAACGTGATGGACAACGATAAACTGCTGGAAGTCAATCCCTATTTTGAAGAGGTGGCCAATGACCGGCGTTTTTACAGCCGTGAATTGATGGATGAAATTGCAAAGAGAGGCAGCATCAAAAAAATAAAGCAAATACCCAAAGATGTGCGTAAAGTATTTGTCACCGCCCATGATGTGTCACCGGACTGGCATATTCGCATGCAGGCTGCCTTTCAAAAGTATACCGATAATGCCGTATCCAAGACCGTCAATCTGCCTCACGATGCCACTGTAGACGACGTCGTGAAAGTCTATAATCTGGCCAATGAGCTGGGCTGCAAGGGCGTAACGATTTACAGAGACGGCAGCAAAGAAAACCAGGTTCTATCATTTTCTCAAAAAGATAAACACAGGGACAAATTCCTGACAGCCGTCAAAGAACGACCTGAAACCCTTGATGGTTTCACCACCAGGATGAAAACCGGTTACGGCCATCTTTATGTGACCGTCACAGAATATGACAGCAAGCCTTTTGAGGTATTTGCCACCATCGGCAAATCCGGCCGGTCCACCACCGCCAAGACCGAGGCTATTGGTCGCCTGGCGTCTTTGGCCTTAAGATCGGGCGTTAAAGTCAATGAAATCGTGCACCAGCTAAAAGGTATCGGCGGTGAACATCCTATCTTTCAAAATGGCGGTTTGGTGCTGTCCATTCCGGATGCCATTGCGCGGGTGCTGGAAAGAAGATACATTACCGGCGATGCTGCCAAAGCAAACCACAAAACCCAGTACAGCCTTATGGGTGAAAAATGCCCGGAATGCGGTCAGACCGTCAGCTTCGAGGAAGGCTGTATATTATGTCACTTCTGTGGCTTCAATAAATGCGGCTAACAAAAATTTTAAGAAAAAATTTTTGTCTGTTTCAGGCAGGTTTTGCAGACCCCATCGACACGCACCTCTACACTTTGAATCAATCCCGGAAACGTTCGCAGTATGGGTTCGGTATCAACATTTAGACTCTGCGGGTTTAAACATTCCATATGGCCGCAGCTTTTGCAGTAAAAATGCGGATGTGCCGGATGATGTTCGCTGGGGGCCAGGCCATAAACAAATGACCGCCCACCCCCGCTAAGCCGTTGGACCAATCCACGGTCCACAAGCAAATCAAGGACCCGATAGACGGTCACGCGGTTAATCGAGGCGTTGCACTCCAGGGTCTTATAGATATCACCGGCAGAAAGGGGGAAGTTATTACTGCCGATAATCTCCAAAACTCGAAGGCGGTTTCGGGTAATCCCAAGTTCACGCGCCTTTAAAAGATCAGAATAATCACATTGATGACACATGTTTACTCCTTATGGATTCGTGCCATGTTGCTGGTTTGCAGCCGGCGCGGGTTTTGAATGCCGCCTGCGGCCAATCATCAAGCGGTCCACTAAAAAATAAAGAAAAAAGGCAATGCCGGCAACTAAAATAATGGATGCGCCCGATGTCAAATCAAAAGCGTAGGACAACCACAAACCGATTATCGTAAAAACAGCCCCCAGCAGGCTGGAGCCCATCATCATTTGAAAAAGGGATTTGGCATATTTTTCGACGATAAACGGCGGAATGGTTAGCAGCGCAATCACCAGAATCAACCCCACGACCTGGATAACCATAACGATCGTTACTGCCAGCATACCAATTAACGCAAAATAAAGCGCTCGAGTCGGCACACCCCGAATGCGTGCAAATTCTTCGTCGTAAGATATGGCCAACAGATCTTGATAAAAATAGATGACAAAGCCGGCAATCATCGCTCCCACGATCAGCATGATCCACAAATCCGATCCCGGCACGGTAAGAATGCTGCCAAACAGGTAGCTCATCAGATCCACGTTGTATCCGGGTGTCAGGTCCAGCAATATAATGCCGCATGCCATGCCTGTGGCCCAGATGACACCGATGATGGTGTCGGCCCGGTGTTTGGCTTTCAGACTGACCGCGGCCATAACCATTGCAGCCGTAAAGGAAAACCCGAGGGTGCCGACCAAGTAAGGCCAGCCGAAAAAGAAGGATAAACCGATCCCTCCATAGGCGGCATGCGCAATACCACCGGAAAGAAAAACAATCCGGTTAACAACCACCAGGGTTCCCATAATCCCGCAGATGACGCTGGCCAGCAATCCGGCAGCCAGGGCATTGCGCATAAATTCATATTGCAGTGCTTCGAGCATAATTTTCTGTCTCGGAATTTCTACAAATTAGTGGAAATATAATGCTGTTTATGGCCATTTTCTTTTGTAAGCCACATGGAATGATGGAATAGTGGAATTGTTCCAACATTCCAATTGGGGCAAAGCCCCTATGTTTCGTCCCGGTGATGCTTCAAAACCCGGTGGGGCAGCCCGTGGGCTACCAGTTCGACGGGGCAGACCTCCTCATCTATGCACGGGTACATCTCTTCCAGCATCTCACCGGTAATTTCGGCCTGGTGGTGGTGGTGCAGCCGCTTGTTTATGCAGGCGACGGATTTGACGTAGGTTGAAATCGCCACCAGATCATGGCTGACGACCAGAATCGTAATGTCTTTGTTTAGCGCTTTTAGCATTCTGTAAAACTCAGTCTGACCTTTGGCATCAATGCTGGCCGTGGGCTCATCCAAAAGCAACACTTTCGGTTGGGTGACTAAAGCCCTGGCAATATACACGCGCTGGCGTTGACCGCCGGAAAGTTCACCGATTTTGCTGTCTGCAAATGCTTTGATTTCCATTCGCTCGAGGGCATCGAGTGCCTCCTGACGGTTTTGAGTAGAACTTCGTCCCCATCTTTTGTCGGGTTCCAGCTTGCCCATCAGTACAACATCGATAGCGGTGATCGGAAAGCGACGGTTGATGTGAACGTCCTGGGACACGTAACCGATGTGGTGAGATGCCTTTTCGGCGGGGTCTCCCAGGATCCGAATAGAACCTTGGTCCGGTTTAAGCAGACCCAGCATCAGTTTCAACAGGGTGGTTTTGCCTCCGCCGTTGGGCCCGATCATGGCGATAAAATCTCCCTGCCGGATGTCCAGGCTGACGTCCTCAAGCACCGTTTGTCCATTGTAGGCAAACCAGACGTTTTTTATCTCAACAATTGAATCTTCCATTTATTGTAAAGCCCCTTTGAATTTTCTGGCGACTTCGCGAAGATTGCCCGACCAATCGGCAGCCAATGGATCGGCAACGGCCACCTGGCCGCCGATTTCCTTTGCCACCAGTTTAGCGCTCTTCGCTGAAAACTGTGGCTGCACAAAGATGATTTTGATATGGCTCTCTCCGGCATGCTCGATCAGTTCTTTGAGCTGAGCCGGCTTGGGGTCCTTGCCTTCGATTTCCACCGCTACCTGTTTCAAGCCATAGGTACGGGCAAAATAGCCCCAGGATGGATGAAAGACCATAAATTGAAGCCCCTGCTTGCCAGCGAAAGTATTTCTGAGATCAGCATCCAGGGCCGCAAGTTCTGCGACAAAGGCTTTGGTGTTGGCCTCGTAAACCGAACGATGGGTTGGATCAATTTCCTGTAAAGCATCCCGAATCGTGCGCGCCTGGATCATTACCAGCTTTGGCGACAGCCAGATGTGAGGATCAGGCTCGCCGTGAGGGTCTTTTTCCGGGTGTTGCGCAGCTTCGTGATGATGTGCTGCCATGGGGATTTTTTGAATGCCATGATCCGTATGCACCACCCGCATTTCCGGGTTGGCGGCGACGATTTTTTTCAGCCAGGTCTTTTCAAAGGCCACGCCGATAGCAAAATAAATAGGGGTCCTGGAGATAGCTGCCATCTGCCGCGGCCTGGGCTCGTAAGTGGCCGGGCTGGCGCCGGGTTGCACCATCACCTGAATATCCACCCGTTGCTTGCCAATTTGTTGCACAAAATATTTCTGGGGCGGGATGCTCACAAAAACAGCCAGTTTTTTACCTGTCTGCGCATTGCCGTTGGAGATGAGCAAAAAAATCCCTGAAACTGCAAGCATACAAATTAAAACGAGCTTCAGCCGATCCACCCGCATAAATATCTTCCATCCCTGGTAAGTGTGCTGCCAATTAAAATATTTCATCCTGCTAAATGCAAATATGTTGCATTTTGTTTGGGTTGTCAATTGAATATGATTTGATAAGGACCAAGGTTCAGGTAGGCTGAGATAGCTTCTAGTTATTTCTTTACAACCTTCATGCCATCTTTGGTGTCCTGGACCTGATAACCCAGCGTTTCAATTTCGGAGCGCAGTTGATCGGAAGCGGCAAAATTTTTAGCTTCCCGGGCATTGAGCCGGGCATCTACTAGTTTTTGAACCTCTCCGGGCAATGCTTGCTCTTTATCGAGCTGATCCAGTCGCAACCCAAGCACGCTGTCAAAATCCAGAATGGTGGTGTGTTTCTCGGCATCGCTAATGTTGCTTTTTAACATCTCCTGGACAACTGCCATGGCCCTGGGAATATTTAAGTCATCATTGATGGCTTCCATAAATTTGTTTTTAAATTCAGTGTTGAGACAATTATCAGTATCGACTTCGGCATCAACTATCTGTCGCACCTGGTTTTGTAAATGCTGCAGGCCATTGCGGGCGGCTTCAATGCCCTCATCACTGTGTTCCATGGGTTTGCGGTAATGGGTTAAAAAGGACGCAAAGCGATAGGCCAGCGGATTGATATCATTTTCGAGAAAGGTATTTTCCAGGGTCAGAAAGTTTCCTTCGCTTTTGGCCATTTTTTTGCCGCCCTGGATGATAAGAAAGGCCCCATGCATCCAGAAATTGAAAAATGGCTTGCCGGTCGCTGCCTCTGATTGGGCAATTTCATTGGTGTGGTGGACGTCGATATGATCGGTGCCGCCGCAATGAATGTCCAGCTGGTCGCCTAAAAATTTCATGCTCATAGCCGAGCACTCCAGATGCCAGCCCGGAAAGCCGACGCCCCAGGGCGAGTCCCATTCCATCTGCCGCTTTAACCCTTGAGGTGAAAATTTCCACACGGCAAAATCGGTAGGGTTGCGTTTTTCCGGATTGCGTTCAACCCGGGCGCCTTCCTGCAGCGCTTCAAGGTCCTGGTGGGATAGCTTGTTGTAACCCGCGAATTTCGCAGTATCAAAATAAATGCCGTCGGCGGTGCGATAGGTGAATCCTTTTTCTTCCAGCATTTTCACCAGGGCAATCTGTTCCGGGATGGTGTCGGTGGCCTTTACCCAGATATCCGGCTCCAGAATATTGAGATGCGCAATATCTTCTTTAAAGGCCCGCGTGTAAAAATCGGCAATATCCCAGGCACTTTTACCCTCCCGGGCGGCGCCCTTTTCCATTTTATCTTCACCCATATCGCGATCACCGGTTAAGTGACCCACATCGGTGATGTTCATGACATGCTTGACGGCATACCCGTTGTAAACCAGCACGCGTTTCAGGATGTCTTCGAAAATGTAAGTGCGTAAATTTCCGATATGGGCATAGTTGTAAACCGTCGGCCCGCAGGTATACAGGCCGACCTTGCCGGGCTTGATCGACTTGAATTCTTCTTTTTTGCGACTCAGCGAATTGTATAAATACAGTTTCATATGCGGCTTATTTTGCTGGTTGATTCTAATAGTCTCTTGATGATGAAATTTTGCTTGTTCGAGCAAATATAAAGAAGTTAACCACGAAAACACGGAAGCAAAAAAGCGCGAAAGTTTATCATTTTAGCCATTTTCGTGTTTTCCCTTTTTCGTGCTTTCGTGGTGAACTAATCTTTTGTGGTTCTCCTCCGATGGCGGCCTCTGGTTTATGGTTTAAGTTTTACTTGTAAATTATACGTTTAGTAAAAAATATGTGAAGATTCAATAAAATTCACGCTAGAAAAAATAAGGACCAACGGAAATTTAGTCAAGCCGGCTATTCCAACGGGTTCATAAACGTTCATTCCGGCCATTTTTCAATCTATTTATGGGTTTTCCTTGACCGTCTAAACGGGAAAGATATATTTATATACTCAGGGTGGGAAATGAGTTCTTTCGATGAGATTGCGGAAATAGAAAAGTTAATTTACACTACCCCAAAAAGAAGAGGAGCTCTCTATGACTGCTTGGTTTACGGGGCTTAATCCAGTCCTGCAGGCATTGGTTGCCACTTTATTTACCTGGGCTGTGACCGCCCTGGGTGCCGCATTTGTTTTCTTTTTTAAGAGCATCAACCGAAAAGTATTGGACGGCATGCTCGGTTTTGCGGCGGGGGTTATGATTGCAGCCAGTTATTGGTCACTTCTGGCGCCCGCCATTGAAATGGCTGAAGAGGGGAATTTGCCCGCATGGGTCCCGGCCACAGTTGGATTTTTACTGGGCGGGGTCTTTCTCTGGATTATCGACAAGATCCTTCCGCATCTGCACCTGGGTTTTCCAAAGGAGGAAGCCGAGGGCATTAAAACCAGCTGGCACCGCAGTGTGCTTTTGGTCCTTGCCATAACGTTGCACAATATACCGGAAGG
>Ga0255054_10000598_pt1 | contig 21457 bp, 14 predicted proteins | sample JV7_2_23_MG_FD_188634 | JGI IMG/M metagenome (GOLD analysis project Ga0255054, IMG submission 188634) | Seawater microbial communities from Jervis Inlet, British Columbia, Canada - JV7_2_23 | ecosystem: Environmental > Aquatic > Marine > Inlet | place: Canada: British Columbia | collected...
CCGGAAGAACACCTGGAAAGAACGCGCGCCTGGCGCCAGGGCGGTCAGCCATCTCAGGCCGCCACTGAGCTTCGTCGCGCGCGGTGGACTGGTGTGGACGAGCAGATGCGGCGGCGAGAGCTGGCGCGGGCCGAGCTCGCAGCAGGCTCACCCAGTCGTGCACTCAATGCCCTCCCCTCCGGATCGAACGCCGAGGCCGAGGACCATGTCCTTCGCGCGCAGGCCTCTCGCAGCCGGGGATGGCACCTCTTCCCAGGTCGCGGCGAGCAGCGATTCTTCCGGGACTGCGTCGCCGCAGCAGAGTCTGCCATTTCCCTCGACAGCGTCGGTGACCATGGTCAGGCCGCACTGGTCCTCCGTCTCGAATGTGCGACCCAGATTGGGCGGTTGGATACCGCGCTCGAGAGCTGGCGTTTGCTCGAGGCCGGGCGCTGGGATGATCCCCGTCGCGAGTGGCTCGGGCGGCGTCTCGGCATAGCGCTCATTCGATCGACGCCGGACAGCCCGGCGATCAACGAGATGGCGCGCAGCCTCCCGTCCCAAGAGCGCTGTCTTCGATACTGGATGGCGGTCAACTCGAGCGAGAGCTCGATGGAACTGTCAGCGCTCGCCGATGCAGGAGTTGCCGATCTCTACGGCCAGTGGTCGCGCCAGGCCCTCAATCGACCCTCGACCGTGGTTCCAGCTTTTGGCCAGGATCTGGCGGCAGGAGAACCACCCGAGTCGGTTGGACGGCTGCTTGCCGCAGGCTCGAAAAGTGAGGCCCTCCGCCAGTGGCGTCGTATTCGACGTGCTCGCCCACCAATGCCAGAAGAGGCCCTGGCCGCGGCCGAGCTCGCCACCGGCCACGGGTGGTCTAGCGACTCGATTCGCTGGCTTCTGTCGGGATTTCGGGAGCTCGGCACCGTTGACATGGATCACGCGGCCGAAAACGCAGTCCTCGCGTATTTGCCGCTCCGTTGGCGAGAGGCGGTGACGGCGGCCGCCCGAGAGACCGGGCTCGACCCCTGGCTGATTGCCGGTGTGGCTCGCCAGGAGAGTGGCTTTGTCGCTCACGCGATGTCTCCGAGAGGTGCGATCGGGGTTCTGCAACTCCTGCCGTCCACCGCCCGACCCCACGCACGGGCGCTCGGGCTGGGCTCGCAGCCCGACCTGCGGGATCCCGAACTCAATCTCCGTCTTGGCGCCCGAGAGCTCAGCGCCCTGATGCGCCGCTTCGGCACCGTGGAACCGGCGCTCGCCGCTTACAACGGCGGTCTGACGAGGGTCCGCGGCTGGTGGAAACGATGGCCCGATCGGCATCGCTTCACGGAGGAAATTCCCGTACCCGAAACCTACAACTACGTCCGCCGAGTCGTATTTCTCAGCGAGGCCTATCGGCTGGCCTACGAGGAGGAATGGAGGAAAGCACAATGACCCAAATTGAAGTCCGGACCGCATCGCATCGGCAGATGGTCGATATCACACGTCAAGTGGCGGCGGCAATCGAAGGCGCAGGCGATGGCATCTGCCACGTCTACGTGCCGCACACCACCGCCGCGGTGGTCATCAACGAGCACGCCGACCCGGACGTGGCCCGGGACCTTATCGCTGCCTATGAAGCGATGGTGCCGGATGTCCATTTCACACACGCCGAAGGCAATTCCGATGCCCACCTGATGACGACGTTGCTCGGCAGTTCGGTCATGGTGCCTTTCGAGAGCGGCCGACTGCGCCTCGGCACCTGGCAGGGGATCTTTTTCGTTGAGCTTGACGGGCCGCGGACGCGCAAGGTCTTGGTAAACGTTCGCTGACCGGCAGCCCTCTCGAGACCCGAACGCAGTCTCCGACGCAGTTTCTCAATAAAGATTTTCATTCCAGTAACTTGTAGATTTGATCATATAGTCAAGAGCGTAAATATAACAAAATAAAAGGGTTTTCTCTTGACATGCCTGTGAAACCACCCACAATGAGGGTGGAGGGATGTCATGCTAGCCCGCATGTCTCACCAGCTTCCTGCTGCGACCGGCGATGCATCGCACCCAGCGGTGTTTTCTCGCCTCGGGGTGCTCGACGTACCGCAAGTACGCGCTCCGCGCCCTGCGAGGTCCGGCTGGGGTCCCCAGTACTGTCCGTTGCGTGCGCCATGGGTCCGGATTCTAGGCGCCGCGACGACGGCGATGTCCTTCATCGCCGAGGAGCGGCATCGACGAAGGCGGGGCCATGCCGCCGCAACCCTCCGGGCCGATGGGGGTCGTGGCCGATCTCTTCGTTGCTCGTCGTCGACGATGCTCGGGCATCGACATCCTCCTCGCGCCTTGACCTCGGCGCACGAGCCCCATCGGCGGACGGCACTGGGGACCCCGGCCGGACCTCTAGGTCGAAAACCCCACTGGCCACGGCGCCTCGCCGGCCTCGCGACGAAACCCGGTGAGATATGCGGGCTAGACGCCAGCGTCCGCCACGATTCCCGGTCTACCGTGAAGATAATTACGTTCGCAGCGCTGCTGATCGCGGGTGGCCTCGCCGGTCCCGGATTGCTCGCTGCACAGGACGACGAGTACGAGTTCATCGACAGCTCGGCCTGCGCCGACTGCCACGAGGCCAGCCGCCACGGTTCGGCATTTGCAGACGACATTACGCACTCGGCCCACGAAGGGCTGGAGTGTCTCGACTGTCACCAGGATCGCGGCACGGTGCCCCACCGCGAACAGGAGGAGGCGTTTTACGTCGGATGCCAGGCGTGCCGTACCTGCCACGACCAGGCCGACGCGGATTATCAGGCGCACGGCCGCGCGCGACTCGGTTCCTGTGAGGACATGCCCCACTGCTCCAGCTGCCATGGTGACCACGACATCCTGCCCTCGACAGCGAAGCGCTCGGCGGTCCACCCCACCAACCTCCCCGAAACCTGCGGCAGGTGCCACGAAAATCTCGACATTACGACGAAGTACGACATTCTCATCGACCACCCGATTCAAATCTATGCGCGATCGGTCCATGGGCAGGCGACCAGGGGCGAGATTTACGTGGCGGCGAGCTGCAACGACTGCCACTCCACCGGCGGCAGCGCGCACAAGATCCTGTCGCCGGGATCGCAGGAATCGACCATCAACCACTTCAACATCCCCAAGACCTGCGGCAAGTGCCACAGTGGCGTGGAGAACGACTACTGGGAGGGCATCCACGGTCAGGACGCGGCTCGCGGCGAGACCGATGCGCCGGTGTGCACCGACTGCCACGGTGAGCACGGGATCCTGTCGCCGGACGACCCGTTGTCGCCGGTGTCACGTTCCAAGGTCGCCGAGATGACCTGCTCACCGTGCCACGAATCGGCGGTTCTCAACGAGAAATACGGCATCAAGACCGGCCGTCTGACGACCTTCATAGATTCGTACCACGGTCTCAAGTCCAAGGCCGGCGACACCCACGTCGCCAACTGCGCTTCGTGCCACGGCGTTCATCGGATTTTGCCGGCCTCCGACCCGACCTCCACCGTCTACCCGGCCAACCTGAAACGAACGTGCGGCGAGTGCCATCCGAACATTTCGGAACAAATGGCCGCGACCCCGATCCACGGCATCGGCGGTCAAGGTCTTCGCACACCGGCTGCCGATGTGGTCGAGAAGATCTACATCGTCGCCATTGCCGTGATTATCGGTCTGATGGTGCTCCACTGGCTGATCGATCTGCAGCGGCACCTGCGCGATGTCCTGGCCAAGCGACCGCAGGTGTTGCGAATGCGGGCCGACGAGGTCGTGCAGCACGCATTGTTGGCAATTGCGTTCGTCTCACTCGTGATTTCCGGCTTCGCCCTTCGCTACGACCAGGGTTTCGTCTCTCGCTTCTTCTTCGGCTGGGACGGCGGCTTCGAGGTTCGCGGCACCATCCACCGGATCTGGGCGGTGGTGTTCATGCTGACGGTGGTCTGGCACATCGTGTTCCTGACCACGACGCGCGGCCGCAAGTTCCTGTATGACATGATGCCGATTCGGCGCGACTTCCAGTTCTTCGTGCGAAGGATGCTCCACAACCTCGGTCTGCGGCGACAAATAGAGGCTACCCAACGTTTCAACTATGTCGAAAAGGCGGAGTACTGGGCACTGGTGTGGGGGGCGGCGATGATGATCGTCACTGGTCTCATGCTGTGGTTCGACAATTGGTTCATCCAATTTATCCCCAAGGGCGTGCTCGACGTGGCGCTGGTGATCCACTTCTGGGAGGCCTGGCTGGCAGCGCTCGCGATTCTGGTATGGCACCTCTATTCGGTGATCTTCCACCCGCACGTCTATCCGATGAACCCGAGTTGGATCACTGGGCACATGCCCGACGATATGTACGAGCTGGAACACCCTGGGCATTTGGAAGAAGCCAGGCTTGAGACCGAGGAAGCGCTCGAGCGCCAGCTCGAGCGCGTGCGCCGGCGAAACGATGAGGATTGGGACGAGGTGGAGAAGCCGAACGCGGATTCTCCAAATGAAGACAAAGAAAAGTCTTGAACGAGCTGAATCACTCGTCGCCTTGGATCCATATGTAAAGGGTTAAGAGTAAGGAGTTAAGGGCTCAGCAGGACCAGACTGATCTTAACTCGTGGCCGTTTTCGGACGCGGACGCGGGCGCGGGCTCGGACGCGGGTTGGCAGGACGACATTTCGTGTAGACTGGCGGGCAGAGGTACAAGCCATGGCCGTTGACCCCAAGCTGCTGGAGATTCTCGTGTGTCCGGTGGACAAGACCCCGCTCGAGGTGGTGGAGCTGCCCGAGGCGGTGCGGCGTCGTCTGATCGAAAAGTATCGTGACCAGTTCAAGGGTGAGGAGCCGGTGGTCGAGATCGGTCTCGCGTCTCCCGCCGGGCGCGTCTACCCGGTGGTCTCCGGGATCCCCGTCATGCTGGTCGACGACGCCCTGTCCCGCAAGGAGATCGAGGGCTGAGCCGACTCGAGGGCGTTGCCGCCGGTTTGCTCATCGTCGGAGTGGCGACCAGCGTCAAGATCGCCCTCGCCAATGTATTCCTCGGCATTGCAGGCCTGGTGTGGTTGGCGGCACTTGTCCGGGGCTCCGCACGACGTCCTCACGCCGCGATTCTGGTGCCGATCGCAGCCTACGCGGTCGTCTCTGTTCTTTCGGCGGTTTTGTCGGCCGACCCGCGACACAGCGTCACCGAGCTCGCAGACCTGCTGACCCTCGCGCTCGTACCGATGACCGTTTCTCTTCTCGACCAGAAAAGATGGGGCCGGCTGCTGCGTCTGATGGCGGTGGTGCTCGTGGTTTCCGCCATCATCGGGCTGGTGCAGTTTGCGCTCGGCGGAGATCCTCTCCAACACCGGATGCGCGGGCTGGCCACGCACTACATGACATTCTCCGGCTGGACCCTAGTCGTGACTCTGCTGCTCCTCGGCGACGTGTTCTTCGCCCACGACCGGCGGCGATTGCTGTGGACCTTGCCGGTGGCCGCCCTCGGGGTGTCCACGCTGCTGCTCGGACTCACTCGCGGTGCCTGGATCGGCCTCGCGACCGGTATTCTGCTGGCCGTTGCCGTCGGCCGGCCGCGGGCGCTCATCCTGCTCCCCCTGGTGGCAGCGCTGTTGTACCTCGCCCTTCCACAACCGGTGTTGAAGCGCGCTGCAACCACCTTCGACCTTCGCGAAACGGCAACCCGGGAGCGGCTCGAAATGTTTGGCTCCGGCATCGGAATGGCCCGCGACAATCCAATCCTCGGCCTGGGTCCCGGGTTGGTGCAGCCGGCATACCCCTACTTCCGAAGGGGCAGTTCCCCCGAGAAGATCCCCCATCTCCACAACAACGCCATCCAGATCACCGCCGAGCGTGGAGTCGCGGGTCTCCTGACCTATTTGACGATCCTCGGTGTCTTTGGCCTGCACGTGTGGCGAGCGCTTCAGACCTCCCCGTCAGTCGCACGGCCGGTGGTCATTGGCTGCCTGATGGCGGTGGCAGGGGTGACGACAGCGGGGTTCTTCGAGTACAACTGGGGAGATGCAGAGGTCTGGATCGTAACTCTCGTGAGCCTGAGCGCACCATTTGCCCTGGTTTCCCGGCAGGCGGCATGAGCGATCGCGTCTATACGGTCGCGGCGCTCATCGCTGAGGTCAACACCCTGCTCGAACAGGGATTCTCGGGCGTGCGGGTGGAGGGAGAGGTGACCAACGCCAGCACCTCCGGCCGCGGTCACATCTACTTCTCTCTCAAGGACGACGGCGCGGCCATTGACTGCGTGATGTGGTCGTCCCGCGCCCGCCGCCTCAAGTTCGAGCTCGAGGACGGTCTCGCCGTCCTCGCTTCCGGCTCGCTGACCATCTACCCACAACGCGGCCGTTTCCAGATGGTGGTTGAAAAAATCGAGCCGCAGGGAGTAGGCGCCCTGCAACTGGCCTTCGAGCAGCTCAAGAAAAAGCTCGAGGCGGAGGGGCTTTTCGCCGCCGAGCGGAAGCAGTCCCTCCCCGCTCTGCCCAATCGGGTGGGTATCGTCACCTCTGCGACCGGCGCCGCTCTCCAGGATATGCTCAAGATCCTACGCCGGTTTTCCAACCTCGAAGTGCTCGTCGCCCCCGCGATGGTTCAGGGGGAAGGGGCTGCGGCCGAGATCGCCGCCGCCGTGGCGCACCTCGTGGCATCGGAACGGGTCAACGTCATCATCGTTAGCCGTGGCGGCGGCAGTCTCGAGGATCTATGGGCCTTCAACGAAGAGGAGGTCGCAAGAGCCATCGCGGCCAGCCCGGTGCCCATCATCTCCGGTGTCGGCCACGAAGTCGATTTCACAATTGCCGACTTTGTCGCCGACATCCGCGCCACTACCCCCACCCAGGCGGCCGAGCTGGTGGTCTCGCGCCTCGAAGAACAGGAGCGGCGTCTTGTCGACGCGAGGACGCTCCTTCTCCGCGATCTTGACCGCAAGCTCGCCCTCGCCCGTACCCGTCTCGCGGGACTGGCGGGTTCCTCGGGTTTGGCGCGGGTGCCGCAGCGGGTCCGGCTCCTCCAAGAGAGGCTTCGGCGGGCTCTTCGACTGGGCCCTGCATTGCGGAGGGTCTTTGCGGCCGCCGAAGCGCGCCTGGAAATCGCCACGCGCGGTCTCCATCGCTTGCCCGCGCGCATCGCGGCCGGCGGACATCGGCGTTTGCTGGTCAGCAGGAGAGAGCAGCTGGCCCAGCTCATGGGCGCTCGAATTGCCCAACTCCGCTCCCGCATCATCGCCGGTGAGCGGGCACTCATTCACCTCGGGCCGACCAAGGTCCTGGAGCGCGGTTATTCGATCACCAGTCTCGAGGGCTCCGAGAAGCCTCTTCGAGACGCGGCCCGGGTTCACGGCGGACAGACCCTGATCACCCGCCTCGCCCGTGGCGAGGTACGTTCACAGGTGCGCAACGCAACGATCAGCCCATCGGTCGAGAAACCGGATCCGGCCCCACAACCCTCACTTTTCGATACCGTCGAACCCGCAGGCACAGAGCCCGGGGATCAGGGAGCAGCAGATGACTGACAAGAAAAAGAAGGACGACCGATTCGAGGATCAGCTGGCCAGGCTCGAAGAAATCGTCGACCGGCTCGAGGACGAGTCGGTCGGCCTCGAGGAAGCACTCGGGCTCTTCGAGAACGGCATGGATCTCGCGCGGCGTTGCCGCGCCCGCCTCGAGGAGGTCGAGCAGCGGGTGACCCAGCTCCTCGAGACCGAAAACGGAGAGGACGAGGTCGTTGACGAGGAGTCCGAGTGAAAATCGAAAGCTTTCTCGCTCGCGAACGGGAGGCGGTCGAGACGACCCTCCGCGAGCTGTTCCCGGCCGCGGGCGAATGGCCGGACCGACTTTGGAGGGCAATGGCGCACGCGGTCTTCGCCGACGGCAAGCGGATCAGGCCGGTGCTCGCTCGGCTCGCCCACCGGGCCGCCGGAGGTGATCCGGCCGAGATCTCACACGCGGCATGCGGTCTCGAGTTGATCCACACCTACTCACTGGTTCACGACGACCTGCCGGCCCTCGACAACGACGTGTTGCGCCGCGGCCGGCCGACGGTCCACGTCGCCTTCGACGAGGCGACCGCAATTCTGGTCGGCGACGCCTTGCTCACCGAGGGCCTGCTGCTGATTGCCCGCCACCCGGAGGGAGTGGGCTGGGCCGAGCGCCGTGCCGAGGCCGTCGCGATGGTCGCCGACGCGATCTCAGCACGCGGCATGGTCGGCGGACAGGTCGAGGACCTCGAGGCCACCGCTCAAATCGAAGGTGTTGCCGATGATCTCGAGAAGAGGCTTGATCGCATTCACCGTCACAAGACCGGCGCCTTGCTGAGGGCGTCGGTGGAACTCGGGGCCATCCTGGCAGGTATTGACGATTCCCACCGCAGAGTTTTTGTCGAATATGGCGAAGACCTCGGCCTCGCATTCCAGATCGCCGATGACATCCTCGACGCTACCGGCGCCGCCGAAGACCTCGGTAAGAGCCCGGGCAAGGACGAGGCCACCGGCAAGCTGACCTACGTCACGCTCTACGGCCTCGATCAGGCGCAGCAACGTCTCGACGAGCTCGAGCAGCCGCTCCTCGAGAGGGCCGAGGCCATCGAGGGCCCGGACGGCGAGCTCGGCGCCCTTGCCCGATTCGTCTGCCGACGAAGGTCGTAGACAGATCCCGGCAATACCACAGAGGCACCAGAGTCCACAGAGAAAACACAGAGCCACCTCTCGTCATCCCTCGAGCCCGTTTTTCTTAACGCAAAGACGCAAAGGCGCGAAGGCGCAAAGCCACCCACCCGCCCTTAACGCAGAGACGCGGAAACGCAGAGGCGCAGAGGGGCCCTCGCTGGATTCCTCTGTGCGGCGAGGTCCCGGCCGTCGGAAGACGGCCGGGGACCGCTGGGCCGGACAACAGCTCCGAATGCAAGCCATCTTCGCCGTTGTCCGGCCCAGCGGCCTGCGCTCTGCGAGCGCAGGCCTCGCGATTTCTTTTCTCCATTCAATAGCTGGGAGGGGCACGCCTCCCTCCCAATCAATAGTGAAGAGAGGCAGAACCGACGCGCTGCAGGCGTGTCGGCCAGTGAGAAGCGCGGCAGCGACGAACGCTCGCGGTCGGAGTGAGCGAGCTTCTCACCGGCGACAGGCGATCGACCGATCGCCTGTCGTTCTGCCGTCAATAAACGGAATCACCTCTCAGGCTCAGCAACCACCTCTTTGCGCCTTTGCGTCTTTGCGTTATTGGGCGGGTCCGGCTTCGCCGCCAAGCGACTCCGCCGTGACAAGTGGGTGACTCTGTGTCTTCTCTGTGTGCTCCGTGTCTCTGTGGTTTTTCTGTCAATGAAAACGCCCTTCTCTGGACGTTTTAGCCGCTCTTCGGTTACTGTTGAAATCGATGTTGCGGAAACGCACCCTACTCCTTTTCCTCCTTGCCTTCGTCCTCCGCCTCCTCCTCCAGGGGTGGGACATTGGGGTTACGTCCTCGACTTCTCACCCTGACGAACGACAGGTCGGGTACGTCACCGAGAGGGCGGAGGGCTGGTTCGCCGATCCCGGGTTCTACGCCTATGGCTCGCTCCATTTCCACGCCATACGCGCAACCGCCACCGTTCTCGGTCTGAGCGACGAAATTCGCGGCCTCATTGTCAGTGGTCGCGTGATCTCCTTGATCGCAGCGATGCTTGCGATCGTGCTCGGTTGGCTCATTGCCTATTACGCCTGGGGCCGACGAACCGGAGATCTCTTCATACTGCTCGCGGCCTGGGTGCCGCTCGATCTCCAGCAATCGCATTTCGCGACTGTCGAGGCGCACCACACGGGCTGGGTGATGGCGGCCCTGGCGGCATGCTTCTGGCTGGCACGCAGCGGTCGGCCGATCGCCGCCGCAGCTTCGGGGGCAGCCATTGGCGCGTCCCTCGCGGTCAAGGTCGCCTCCCTCGCCCTCGGCCTCCCCCTGGTGTTGGCGGTGCTCATCGCGGTCCGCGGGCGTGACGTGTTCGCCGCTGTCCGGCTCCTGGCTATCGTGGGCGCGACCGGAATCGCCGGCTTCTGGCTCTGCCAACCGTGGGCCTTTGCCAACGGCAGACCCCCATTCAGCATCGTCGTGACCGCCCTCATCGTGGCCGCAACGATCGAGCTCGCCAACCGCCAGGTCGGTCGCGCGCGATCTGCGCTGCTGGTTGTTGCAGCGTTCATTGCGGCCGCTTCAGTTCTGCAAATGGCAGCCCTCGTCAGCATTGGCGGCGAGACTTTCGCAAACAAGCTGGGCTCGGTGGCGCTCGCCGGAGCCGCCCTCAATCCAACCTATCTCGAAGGCATCGGCAACGAGATCGCGATGGTCGTCGGCACTTCCGACGTCGCCTATGTTCGAATCTACGCCCACACCCTGCCAGTGCTCTATCCACTGCGTGAGCTCGCGCTCTGGGGGTGGGGCGTACTTCTCGTCCTGGCAGTCATCGCCGGCAGCGCCGCCGGCTGTTGGCGTCTGACAAAAAGGTGGCGACGGTGGATTGCCGGCCGTTTCAACCACTCCTCGATCCTGCTCGCGATCCTGCTTGCCTGGCTGGTTCCCATGGCCCTGCGACTGAGCACCCTGCAGGTCAAGTTCCTGCGCTATTGGGAACCGCTGGTAGTGCCGGCGGTGCTCGTCGCCTCGTGGTGGTTGATGCGCCTCCCCCAAAGGTTCCGCCGCCGGGCCGTCATTTCGGTTGCCGCGGGCACTGTCCTGTGGGGGCTCGCCTACTCCTGGGCATTCATCGAACCCCACCCTCATCGAACCGCCTCGGAATGGATCAGTCCAATGCTCGCCGACCAGCAGGTCGTTGCCTTCGAGCACTGGGACGAGCACATCGCCCTCAACCTCGAAAGCGGAACCGTGGAACGCGCCGAGCTGCGATCGTACGAGCTGCCCGACGAAGAAGGCAAGCTCGCCCTCTGGACCGGCGCCCTCGCCCGATCCGACTGGGTCGTACTGACCTCCAACCGGGTCTACCGAACGGTCCTGGCCAACCCCGACCGCTTTGAAAAGACCGCGCGACTGTACCGGCTGCTGCTCTCGGGTGAGGCGGGATTCGAGGTCATGACCCGGGTGCGGCGCGGCCCCCGGATCTTCGGCCTCCGCTGGCCGGTGCAGCGGGCCGACGAGAGCTTCCTCAACTACGAGTTTCCACAGGTGGTGATCCTGCGCCGCGTCGCCGAAATCGACCCGGACGATCTCGCTGAACGGGTCAGTCGGCCGCTGCCCTATCTCAAGCAGATGGGGTACAACGACCTCGAACGCCAATTCTTGAGCAAGGTCCCGGCGGTTCCACCTGTGCCTTCGAAGGTCCGCCAGGTATTCGATCTCACGATCTGGATCGTTGTCTTCTCAGGTCTCGGGCTCGCCTTCTGGGCACTGCTGCTGCCCATCCTTCGGGGTTGGCCGGACGCCGGGGTCGGGCTCGCCATGGCGACCGGTTGGATCGTGCCGACGTGGCTGATGTGGATGGGCTCGGAGCTTCGCCTCTGGAGCATCAGTCCGGCCACCGCGACCCGGGTCTATCTCACCCTTTTGGCAGCAGGCGCAATCGCGGCCGTCTCACGATGGTCGACGATCACGACGGTTCTTCGTCGGCGTCGAAACGGCATCATTACGGTGCTGACGGTGTCGGCGGCCATCGGCGCGCTGTTCCTCGTGGTCCGCGCCTGGAACCCCGCCATCTACTGGGGCGAGAAACCAATGGATTTCTCGTTCCTCAACGCCTTTCTTCAGGCCCCACACTGGCCCCCCGGCGAACCCTGGATGGCCGGCATGCCACTCCACTACTACTACTTCGGCGAGGTCCTCGCGGCCTACCCGATGCTGGTGGCCGGCTGTAGCTCCGGGGTCGGCTACAACCTGATCTCAGCCACCATTCCCGCGATCCTTGCCGGAGTGCTCGCCGGCATCGGGCTGCTGCTATCCCGGAAGCGTCTGGCGATCGCAGCCTCGGTGCTGCCGCTGCTGGTGCTTCTCACCGGCAACCTCGCCTGGCCGTGGCTCATCGAGACGTTTCGCAAGGGCAACATCTTCGATCTGTGGTGGGCAACATCGCGGGTGATCCCTGGCTTTGCAATCGACGAGTACCCACTGTGGACCACCCTCTTTGCCGACCTCCACGGGCACTTCATCGCCTTTCCGGTGTTGATCGCGACCTTTGCCTGGGGCTGGCTCTGTGTCGAGGCCAATGATCGGAAGTGGATGGTCTCGGCCGCGCTCTGCGGAGTCGGCGCTGCGGCGGTAGTAGCCACCAACCCGTGGGATCTTTTCATTCTGACCACAACACTCGGGTGCGGAGTTGTGGTCGGTGCGCGCCGTCCGCTCCGGAGCTTGATGCGCCTGAGTGCGGCGGCGGCGGTCAGTGTCCTCGCTGCCGCCCCATTCATTGTCGAGCTCGTGGCGGGAATCAGCGCCGGCGCCGCCGAACGGGGGATCTTCCTCACCGACGCGGATTTCGCCCCCGCCTGGGCGATCCTCTGCCACTTCGGGCTGTTCCTGATTCCGCTCGCGGTGCTCGCGGTGGTGATTCTCGGTCGCCGCTTCTGGATCGTGCTGCCGACCACGGCGATCGGTGTCATCGCCGGCCTCAGTTTCAAATCGAGCGCCGCCGCCTTCGCCCTTGCGGCAACCGCGGTCTTCGCCACCGTCGCGTTCCGTTCGAGGAACCGGCTGGATCGTCTCGGTTGGTCGATGGCGGCCCTTGGCACGCTCGCGGTAGCGGCCTGCGAACGCTTCACCCTGATCGACCGCATGAATACGATCTTCAAGGTTTACAACGGGGTCTGGGTACTGCTCGCCTTCGCCCTCGCAGTGGCGCTGATGCGAACTCAAGGGCGGAGGGCGCGGGTGTTGGTTGCGGTGTGGATCCCACTCCAGCTCGTCGCCATCGTAAACCTCCCACTCGGCATCGCCCAGGGCTGGAAGGTGCCACGTATGACCTCGCCCCGCCCGACCCTCGATGGTCAGGCCTTTCTCGCCACCCAGGACCGCCAGACCTGGTTCCTGGTCCGCGGTCTCCAGGGCGTGGCCCGTCCCGGCGTGGCGGTTGCCGAGGCGGCTGGTCATTACTACAGCGATTTCACCCGAATCACCATGCACACCGGTCAACCCACGGTGGTCGGCTGGGACTGGCACCTCAAACAACGGGGTCAGTCAGCGGCGGAAATCGCGGCCCGGGCCGACGACCTCGAGTTTCTCTACACCGGCGGCAATCGGGAGAGGCGGCGTGCAGTGCTCGACCGCTATCGGGTGGGCTGGGCAGTGGCGGCGAGGATCGAGCGCAATCGGTACAAGATCTCGGAGGAAGATCCGCTGGGCGATATCCCTGGCGTCCAGGTGATCGCCGAACGTGAAGGCGCCGTTCTTTATCGAGTGTTACCACGCGGAGCGTCGGGTGCACGGCGGCTCGTGGCGGCAGACGAGCTGCCACCCGGGATGGGCCTGGTAGGACAGTTGGTCGATGTGAGCTTCGAGATCGTCCGCTCTGTCGCTCTCGACGACAGCGGGGCAACCGCAATCCTTCGTGGCGGCAGCATGGTCGAGCTCGACCTCGAAGCACAGCGCGACGATGTGCTGGAGGCACCGCCCTGCGAGCCGACAGCGGTGGCGCGACGCGGTACCGAGCGTTGGGCCGCTTGCACGGGCGGCAATCTATGGCGTTACACAGGAAGCCGATGGATGTCCGCCGGGAGGATCACAGGTGCGGAGCGTGTGGTCGCCGACGAACGGGTGTGGGCCTGGGGGCCCGGAGGCCTCTGGCAACACCAGGGTGATGCCGACTGGCGACAGGTCTTTGCCGCCGGTGTGACGGCGGCGGCCGCGAGCGGGCAGAGCATCGCCTGGAGCGAGGGTTCCAAGATCTGGGTTGGCGAAGGCGCACAGCCTCAGAAGGTGGGTGAGGGGTTCGACGGCGTTCGCGCGCTCTCGTGGCAGGGAGATGTGCTCTGGGCGCTCGACTCAGGCGGTCTCCACCGCGCAGGCGGCGTCGGGCTGCCGTGGCAGAGAGTTCTCGGCGGAACCGATGAGTTTGTGGCAATGGCGGGAAGTCAGAGCAGGTTGTGGCTCGTCCGCAAGGACGGATTCGTGTTCGAACCGGATCGTCCAGACTGCCCGTCTCCGTGGACCGCGCAGCCGGAAGCGCGGGCAGGATCTTTACGCGAGCCTCGCGGCATCGCAGTCTCACCCGCAGGCTGGTTCACCGTCACCGACACCTTCAACCACCGTATTCTCTATTACTCGGATGAAGGGCGCTGCCTCGATATTGTCGGTGCGGAAGGCACAGCTCCGAGAGAGTTTCACGAGCCGTCAGGCGTCGCCCTCGCGAAGGACGGTTCGCTGGCGGTCGCCGACACCTGGAACGGTCGCATCCAGGTTCTGCGGCCGAACGGTGTCACCGAAATTTTCGGCAAGAACCTCTTTGGCCCCAGGGACCTGATGTGGGCCCCCGACGGCTCTCTGCTGGTCTCTGACACCGGCAACCGCAAATTGCTCCGTTTTGCGCCACCCGATTGGGTTGATGAAACCATCGCCAAGTTGCCGGGGCCGCCGGTGGGTCTCGCATGGGCGGCCGGTCTCATCGCCGTTGCGGTCCCAGCCGACGGTGCGCTGCTGCTGGTCGACGGCTCCAACGGCGATGTGGTGCGGCGCATCGAGCTCCGCTGCTGGAACACCCTCGACCAGCAGGAGGGCTACCTCGCTCTGCTTCCGTCGGGTGATCTCGTCGCCAGTTCCCCGCATTATGGCGAGCTGTGGATCGTCGACCCGACCGAAGAGGAGCCGCAGCGACTCCTTCAGGACGGCCTCCCGGGGGTCACCGCGGTGGCGCTGACGCCCGACGGCGATCTCATCGCGTCGCTGACGTGGGAACACCGGCTGGTGAGAGTACCTGTCGAGGACTGACCACCCACCCACGCTGGGCTATAGGCTATAGGCTATAGGCTATAGGCCGACGGGCGGATGGGTGGAATCTCATAGCCCATAGCACATAGCCCTAAACCCTTTTCCTCGCTACGATCAGACCGTGGCCAAGAAGCGACGTCTCGATGTAGTCGTGACTGAACGTGGTCTCGTACCGTCGCGCGCGCGGGCGCAGGCGCTGATCCTCGCCGGCAAGGTTCGGCTGAACGGCGAAGTGGAGAGCAAAGCCGGCACCCAGGTGGACCCCGAGGCAATCATCGAAGTCATCGAACCTGAGCACCCCTGGGTGTCACGCGGTGCGCTCAAGCTCGTCGCCGCGCTCGACGAGTTCGACCTTTCTCCGGAGGGCCTCGACTGTCTCGATGTCGGCGCTTCCACCGGCGGCTTCACCGACGTTCTGCTCGAACGCGGGGCGCGGCGGGTGATCGCTCTCGATGTCGGTCGCGGCCAGCTCGACTGGCGGCTGCGAAACGACTCCCGGGTGGTTGTTATGGAGGGCGTCAACGCACGCCACCTGGACGCCGAGACACTACCGTTCACCGCGGCCCTGGCCACGATCGATGTCTCTTTCATCTCTCTCCGACTCATCATTCCCGCCCTGCTGCCACATCTGGCCGCGGAGGCCTGGCTCGTGTGCCTGGTCAAACCACAGTTCGAGGCCGGTCGCGACCAGGTCGGCAAGGGGGGTATCGTCCGCGACGAAGCGGTTCGGAGGGGGACGATTGACGAGACTGTTCGCTCCTTGGAGGATCTTGGCCTCGAGCTCGTCGGTATCGTGCCGTCGCCGATAAGGGGACAAAAGGGGAATCTCGAAGAATTGGCTGTGTTTCGAAAGCTTTGATCGATCCCGAACCCGATCCCGACGGAATCCGCGATCGAAATTCGAACCCCCTGCTGGCTTTTTCGGGAACGGGATCGGGATCGGGAACGGGACCGGAAAACGCGCTAAGATCCCCGCCGAAGGAGGATCGATGAGCAGCAACACGATGACGGTGAGCTTTCCAGGGGGCAAACGGGTCAACGCCAGCTGCGACGGTTTCGAGATTGCCACCGACCAGGCGGTCGACTCGGGTGGCGAAGGCTCCGTTCCGGAGCCCTACGACTACTTCCTCGCCTCGCTCGGCACCTGCGCCGGGATTTACATATTGTCTTTCTGTCAGAGGCGGAACATCCCCCACCAGAACGTCCGGCTCGTCCAGGGCTGGGAGCGCGACGAGAAGAGCGGGCGAATCGAAACCATCCGCATCTCGATCGAGGTTCCGCCCGACTTTCCCGACAAGTATCACACCGCCCTGGTGCGCGCCGCCAACCAGTGCTCGGTCAAGAAGACGATGGAGAATCCACCTGAGTTCGTTGTGGAAACCATCGTCAGTTCTTGATTCTCAATTCTCAATTTTGAATTACCCCCTGTCCACCCTCAGACCAAGGAAGAGTGGGAGGGAATTGAGAATTCTCTATAGTTCGTCGGCGCGGGTGGATATCGGACCACGATAATTGTGCTCGAGCCGGACCTGCGCGACCTGTGGGCCGAAACCACGGTACGCCTCCTTGATCCGGGTGAGCGCGTTCGATCGCCAGTCCACGTAGGGATTGTCAATCTGCACCGGATCGAGGGCGCCGGCGAGGGCCACCTTGGAAGTCGCGCAGAATCGGCTCATCAGAGTCTTGGCGAGGTGCCGGTCGCCGTTTTGCAGCTCATCGACGAGAACGATTGATCGCTCGATGTCGAGCCCACGCAGCATCGAGGTCGAAACCATGGTCAGGCGATCGGTCGAGCGCAGCTCCTCCATGAAGTCGTGCTCGTTCGACAGTGACAACGAACGGACTGCCTGAAAGAACGGCTCCAACCACGGTGAGAGCTTGCTTTCGTAATCCCCCGGAAGGTACCCGAGATCGTACTGGCTCGAGGCGTGCTCCGGTCGCAGCAGGAGGAGCCCGTGATCGTAACCGTAGTCGGGGGTCAATGGCTGCGACTGCGGAGCGACCCGCCAGGTGGTGGGTTGGCCGACAAGCATGTAGAGGCCGGTCGCCACCATCATCCTCGTCTTGCCCGATCCAGCGGGGCCGTCCAGCACCACCAGTTGCACATCGGGATCGAGGAGGAATTCCATGGCCAGAATCTGCTGCGGATCTCGGGCGGTGAAACCGAGGATCGGCCGCGGTTTGTAGGTGATGCGCTTGCGGTCCCAGTACTGGGCGAAGCGGAGATCCTCCACCCGCTGAAGCTCCGGGTTGGCGCGGGCTAGAAGGAGCTCTTCGCCGCAATGAACGAGAACTCCCATGTTCCACTGGAGATCGAGAGGCTCGCGCAGATTGAGCTCATCAAAAGGCAACCACCGTTCACCTGGCGCGCCGCTGTCTAGAAATTGTTGTACCGCCTCTTCGGAGACATCGGCCTCGACAACCCCACGGTAGACCTCGTCGACATTGTCCAGGCTGACCTTGCCGTAGCGCAGGTTTTCGGCAGTGATCGACAGCGCATCACATTTGAGCAAAAGGTTGGAATCCTCGGAAATCACCACCACCTCGTACCCGGGGTGGCCGTTCGACTTCGCGACCTCGGCGATGCGCTGAGCGCTGGCGAGGATGTGATTGTCCCCGGACTCGGCGCTGTAGGGCTCGATGGTCATCCCGTCCGGTTCCCACGCGAGGATGCCGCCGGCGGGAGTGCGCGGGTAGGCCTCCGGGTCCGCCTCATGCTGGAAGAGGCGTTCGACGCTGTGATGGATGAGCTGATGGCGCCGATACTCGAGCATCTTCCGCATCACCAGGCGGGCAGCATGGCGGACACCTTCCGACTTGGAACGTGATGCCTGCAGCCGACCCAGTTCCTCGATCACCTGGTGCAGAAGCACCACTACGTTGCCACCGGTGAGAAGGCGATCGAGGGCGTCGGGGTTTTCGATAAGGGCCGAGGTGTCAGGGATGTACACCGTGCCGGATAGACTATCAACCGAATTGTGCATCGGCGTTTAGTTTACCACCAATTGCCTCTTCGCAATCTCCTGCAATTTGCGTCCTGTACCATGAACGCATGACTGATATTGGTGGGGCTCTGCTGGTCGCGAACGCTCCGCTGCGATGGCAATCGAGGCTCGCGGCCATGGCAGTCTCGGCCCACCCGCTCCTCGCCGCCGATGGTGGGGCCAACCATCTCGCGCGTCTCGGCCTCAAGCCGACCGCGGTGATCGGCGACCTCGATTCCGTCAGCCCCGACACCCGCGCCTGGCTCGGCGAAGAATGCATGGTCGATCGACCCGACCAGGATCGGACCGATCTTGATAAGGCGCTGGAGTATGCGTTCGACGAGCTCGGGGTCAGGAACCTGACGGTACTGGCTGCGCTCGGCGGTCGGACTGACCACGATCTCGGCAATCTCGGGCTCCTGGCCCGGTTGGCAATGGGTGAGCGCCTCATCTTCGAGGCAGCCGACCAGACGGTCCTGGCCGTCGACTATGAGATCTCACTTGCCGCCAACCCGGGTGAGTCGTGGTCGTTCTGGACATTCGACCCGACTGTGCGCGTCACCGTCGAAGGAGTTCGCTGGCCAATCGAAAACGCCACCATCGATGCCGGCAACCGGCCTTCGATCTCGAACGAGGCAGTCGATGATCACGTGCGCATCAACGCTACGGGAGGTTCGGTCGTCGTCTGCAGGCAATTCAAGAGTTGAGAGTTAAGCCCATCGAATCCTGAAACCTCAACTCTAAACTGTAAAATCTGAACTCTGCGCCTGTGCCCACCAGTGAGAGACTCGAATCCACCCACAAGAACGCCCGGCCGAAGCCGGGTTGAATTATTGAATTGGCTGGGGTGCAGGGATTCGAACCCCGATCCTACGGTCCAGAGCCGCATGTCCTACCATTGGACGACACCCCAGCAAGGGACGGGGATTATACCAATCAGAAGAAGACGGTCAACATCACATGCTTCGCGTATGCGCAAGGTTCCCGTATTGACGCTCGATACTGGATGCTCGATCCACCGTACCGCCCGCACCGAAACAGCTGGTAGATGTGCGGATCGAGTATCGAGCATCGAGTATCCAGAAACGAGCTATGCCCAGCCGCGGAGGTGGCAGGCCGTTGCGACACGCTGAATCGCAATCATGTATGCCGCGTCGCGCATGTACTCGCCGGTTTCCTCGGAAAGACCAGCCACAGCGTGGAAGGCGGTGGTCATTTTTTGATCGAGCCGGTCGAGCACTTCCTGCTTGGGCCAGAAGAAATTCGTATTGCACTGCACCTGCTCGAAGTAGGAGCAGGTCACACCGCCGGCGTTGGCCAAAAAGTCCGGAATGACGAAGATCCCGCGTTCCTTCAAGACCACATCCGCCTCGGGGGTGGTCGGCCCGTTGGCGCCCTCAGCGACGACCTTGACCTTCTCGGAGATCCGGCCCACGTTGTCCGCAGTGATCTGGTTTTCGAGCGCGGCCGGGATCAGGATCTCGACCTCCTGTTCGAGCCAGGCCTCTGCGTCGAGGACCTCGTAACCGTTCTCCTCCGCCTTCTCCTTGTCGATCGTGCCGAATCGGCTGGTGATCGAGAGCAGGTACTCGACATCGATCCCATCGAGATTGCGGAAGGTGTAAGCACACTGATCGTCATTGTCCCAACACGAGACCGCGACCACGGTTCCGCCGAGCTCAATAAGGAGCTTGGCCGCGTACTGCGAGACGTTGCCGAAACCCTGCATCGAGGCGCGCACGCCCTTGATCGGCACACCGTGCCTCTTCATGGCCTCGCGAACCGTGAAGATCACACCGTAGCCAGTCGCCTCAGTGCGCCCAAGTGAACCACCCACCTCTACGGGCTTGCCGGTGATAAAGCCAGGAAAGTGGCCGCCGGCGAGCTTTTCGTACTCATCGAGGATCCACACCATGTGTTGGGGGTTGGTCATCACGTCGGGAGCCGGTACGTCCTGCACCGGCCCCACGTTCGGCGCCACCTGTCGCACCCAGCCGCGGCACAGGGCCTCCTGTTCGCGGGCCGAGAGGTCGTGGGGGTCACAGATCACTCCACCCTTGCCGCCACCGAGGGGAATGTCGACGACGGCACACTTCCAGGTCATCCAGGTGGCCAACGCCCTGACGGTGTCGACCGTCTCCTGAGGGTGGAAACGGATGCCGCCCTTGGCAGGACCCCGGGCATCGTTGTGTTGCACCCGATATCCCTTGAAAACCTTCACCGAACCGTCATCCATCCTCACCGGGATGGTGAAGTGGTACTCGCGCTGCGGCCACCGCAAGAGCTCTCTCAACCCGTTGTCGAGCTGCAGCTTGTCGGCCACTGCGTCAAACTGGCTTTGGGCCATCTCGAATGCGTTGAACTCTTTCGACATCGACGCCTCCTCGAGCGCACAACAGCGCGCTGGGGTTATACGCCTCGAACGGTACCACGTCAACACTTATTTGAGAGGAATTTCACAAAGGGAGCGAGCGCTTTTCAGGAACGGATTCGGCGACAATCACAGCGACCCTTTCGCCCCTATACTCGAGCCGTGCCAAGCAGGCTTCGCATCCTCCACTTGATCGACAAGAACCGCCTCGACACAGGCTCCGTTGTGCAGATGTTGGCGGCGGCCAGAGATCTCGCCCGTCGGGGACATGACGTAGGGGTCGGGGGCCGTGCGGGCGGTGATCTCGAGTCGGCCTGTGCCGACAGCGGCATCCCATTTCTCGAGCTGCCACTTCGGGGCCCATGGGACCCGGCTTCCATCTCGAAGCTGCGGAAGCACCTCCGCCGGCACGAGATCGACATCATTCACGCCCACAAAGGACGGGCCCATGGCGTCGGCCTGGTCGCGGCCGTCGGAATGGGACGCCGCCCACGGCTCGTGGTCAACCGTGGCGTCACCTTCCCCCTCGATATCTTCAACAAGTGGAAGTACCGCCATCCGCGCGTTGCCTCTGTGGTCTGCGTCGCCGATGCCGTTCGAGAGAGCGCCATCCGTTCAGGAGGCCTCCGCCCCGACTCTGTCCACACAATCCACGGTGGTACCGACCCCGGCATCTTCGACCCCGGGCACGCCGAAGGTGCGACGTTGCGGCACGAGCTCGGGATTGATCCCGACCACATCGTGATCGGTCAGGTGTCGGTGCGGGACTGGAAGGGATGGTCCGATCTCGTGGCGGCCTTCGCCCTCCTTGCAGCGCGATCTCCCGCCGCGCGTCTCCTCCTGGTTGGATGCGAACCGGAGACCGAGAGGACCAAGGTCGAAGAAGCGGTGTGCGAAGCCGGTCTCGTCGGCCGGGTGGTGACGCTGCCCTTTCGCACGGATATGCCAGAGGTGCTCGCCGCTTGCGACGTGGTGGTGGATGCCTCCTGGGCCGGCACCGGGATCACCGGCACAATCCGCGAGGCGATGGCAATGCAACGGTCGGTGGTTGCAACCGATTGCGGCGGTAACCGGGAGTTGGTGGTCGACGGAGAGGTCGGCCTGGTGGTGCCGCCACGTGACCCCGGCGCCCTTGCTGCGGCTCTCACCCGACTGATCGATGATCCTGATCTCCGAACTCGCCTCGGGATCGCCGCAAGAATAAGAGTGGTCGAGCATTTTTCGACTGAGAAGAGGATCGACAAGCTCGAGGCT
>Ga0255054_10000599_pt1 | contig 21456 bp, 12 predicted proteins | sample JV7_2_23_MG_FD_188634 | JGI IMG/M metagenome (GOLD analysis project Ga0255054, IMG submission 188634) | Seawater microbial communities from Jervis Inlet, British Columbia, Canada - JV7_2_23 | ecosystem: Environmental > Aquatic > Marine > Inlet | place: Canada: British Columbia | collected...
GATATCGAAAGAGACCTCGATCTGTGGCACACCGCGGGGTGCGGCCGGAATGCCGATGAGGTGGAACCGCCCCAACGTGCGATTGTCCCCCGCCATCGTCCGTTCCCCTTGCAGAACGTGGATCTCGACCTGGTTCTGGTTGTCGTCGGCCGTCGAGTAGACCTTGGATTTACGCACCGGGATCGTGGTGTTGCGCTCGATGACGAAGTCGGCGACGCCACCCAGGGTCTCCACTCCGAGCGACAACGGCGTGACATCGAGCAGGAGAACGTCCTTGACCTCCCCTGCCAGCACACCAGCCTGCACCGCGGCTCCAATGGCAACGACCTCATCGGGATTGACGCCCTTGTTGGTTTCCTTGCCGAAGAAATCGGTGACCTGTTTCTGGACCATCGGGATCCGGGTCGAACCACCGACCAGGATGACCTCATCGACATCCTTCGCATCGAGACCGGCGTCTTTCAACGCCTGACGGCTCGGCTCCAGAGTCCGTTGCACAAACGGCTCGATCATCTGCTCGAACTTTGACCTCGACAGGCGCAGATTGAGGTGCTTCGGCCCCGCTGCGTCCGCCGTGATGAACGGCAGATTAATGTCGGTCTCCATGGTCGACGAAAGCTCCATCTTTGCCTTCTCCGCCGCCTCCTTGAGGCGCTGGACCGCCATCCGGTCCTTGGAGAGGTCGACTCCCTGGTCCTTTTTGAACTCCTCTTCCATCCACTCGATAACGACCTGATCGAGGTCGTCACCACCGAGATGGGTGTCACCGTTGGTCGACTTGACCTCCACCACGCCTGTGCCCACATCGAGGATCGAAATATCGAACGTGCCGCCGCCGAAATCGAAGACAGCAATGGTTTCGTCTTCCTTCTTGTCGAGGCCGTAGGCGAGCGCAGCAGCGGTCGGCTCGTTGACGAGACGCAACACCTCCAGCCCGGCAATTTGCCCGGCATCCTTGGTGGCCTGCCTCTGGGCGTCGTTGAAGTAGGCGGGAACCGTGATCACCGCTTGCTCGACCTTACCGCCGAGGTAGTCCTCTGCCGCAGCCTTGAGCTTCTGCAGGATCATTGCCGAGATCTCCGGCGGCGAGTGCATCTTGCCTTCGATCTCGATGCGGGCGATGTCGTTCTCGCCTTTAACGACCTTGTAGGGAATGGTCTTGATTTCCTCTCCGACCTCGTCGTAGCGACGGCCCATGAACCGTTTCACCGACGAGACCGTGTTCTCCGGGTTGGTGACCGCTTGACGTTTGGCCACCTGACCGACGAGGCGCTCACCGTTGTTCGCGAACGCCACCACCGATGCGGTGGTGCGATTGCCTTCCTGATTTGGGATGACGACTGGCTTGCCGCCTTCCATCACGGCAACCACGGAGTTCGTGGTGCCGAGATCAATTCCTATTACCTGAGACATGATTGTGTCCTCCTCAACTCTCATTACACGGCTACAATATAGAACTTGAGTGACGTTTTGTCAAGTCCGAGGGAATTACCTACAGACAGGCTGTTTTCGGCGGGTGATAGCAGCTATAAGCTATAGGCTATAAGCTATAGGCTATAGGCTATAAGCTATAAGCACCACCCACACACCAATGAAAAAAAGACATGGTTATGAAGAACGCAAAGGTCGACGATCAGAAAATCCGTCAATCAAATCGTTGTTGTTTTGGGTGGGCGGGGGAAGCCTATAGCCTATAGCTTGTGATTATGGAACCAGCTGGACCCCTGGCCCTCCGGGACGGTTGGCCCTATCACCGGACCCTTCCCAGGCGAGGTGACGGCTCAGGATCAAGCTCTGGATCGGCTGACCGCTGCTATCTGAACCGGTAACGAGCAGTTTTTCGCCCCGCGTCACCAATCGATATGGTCGATCCCACGGGTCGAGCGGCACCGCCCCCGGATACTCCGTCGTCAGTTGTTCGGCGCTCTCGGGGTAGACGCCGTCGAGGTAGAAAGCTGTTTCGGCCTGGCTCGCCACCCGATCGAGGCTGATCCATGACACGCTCTGGAGAACGTATCGATCCCAGAGGTCTTCGCGCAGGCTGAACCCGGGGTTCGCCGGATTCCGATTGACGATCATCAGAGAAAAACCGAGAAGAATCAAGAACGGCACCGCGAGCCACGGCAGTGACGCTGGAGACCACCGCTGTGTTTGGGGCATATCCACGCCACGACGCATCTCACGAGCGATCTCTTCCTGGGTGGCCTCACGGATCAGCCCGCGATCGAGCAGCTCGGCAACCGCTTTGCACGTTTCGAACTCGATCAGGGTGCTCTCGAGGATGATTTCATTGACCGAATCCCTGCCGTTGATGAGCGGATACACCGCCATCTGATTCTCGGTGATCTGGTCGTCTGGAAGCGACCCGGATCCGCCTGAGTCCTCGCCGTCGAAGCTGAACTCAAGATCACTGACAAAATCGTCGCCGCCCTCTACGACCTCGAGGCGACGCGACGAATCCACCTTACGGAAGACGACATCGCGGTCCGGAATACGCTGATCGATGAACGGCCACTCGTCCGTCATCCGGGCGCCTTCCATGATGATCGAGTCCGCCGCCATGGGTTGCAGGAGATCGCGGTCGTAGTCGATGTCGGTTTCCTGCGAGAAATGGTACTCGCCGTCAGCCCACCGGAAGACCCGATACACGATTTGCAGAATCTGCTGGTGGAGGGCGATCCGCACCGTCTCGACCGGCACCACATGATGATCGATCAGGATTCGACCCAACCGTTGGAGTGTCTCTTCCTGACGGCGCAGGGCTCCTTCGAGCTCCGCTTCGGTCACCTCTCCCCTCTTGAGGAGAATGAGCCCAATCATGTCCTCGGTGTGCTGGTTGAGTGTCGATGCACCAACGATGCAACCGTCCTGGAAGGACACCGTCACCAGGTTCTCGTCAGCGCGAAGAGTCAACACGCCCGTCTTCCGTTGCAGCGAAATCAGCTGCAGGATATCGGCGAAGGAAAAGTCCCGAAGCGTTCCTTCGAGTGCCATCCTACCTCCGGCTCCAGGCGGAAACGCCTGACCGCAAGACAATCAACCCGAAGAACACCAGAAACGCTGTCTGGACAGGGTGAAATTCGGCCAGAGGTTCGATCCGTGGAACGAAAAGCGGCACAAAAACCAGTGCACCGATCAGGAAAAACCACGCCAGAAAGCCGGTCAAGAACCCACGAATCACTTGACCATCAAGCATGGCTTGGCTGCCGGGAACGAGGAAACCGGCGATCCGCCGAACAAGCGATGTCCACCCCTCCCAGCGGCGAATCTGATCCATTTTCGCGGTCTGCTGCTCGATCGACACGACCTCACGCTTCATGAATACCGACACGCACTGCGAGCAGTGGACTGTACTTTCTCCAAAACCAGTTTCCAGCCTGTAGACCTTGCCGCATTTGCTGCATTCCTTGGACGGCGGAAATATCCGGAGCCGGACCAGCAACGCCCCGAGTCCGAGAAAGGCGCCGACCAGGAACACGATCGAAATCCGCGAACCCAGCTGCTTCACCGGGTCAAGGGAGAGCGAACGACGCCCGACAAGGGCTACCTGATCAGGACCAAGACCTTCGACGAGCGCGGTCACGTCATCACCGCCCAGGCGCGGGTACCTGACCCGCGGATCGAGACCACGGAGACCATCCTCCGCCACTTCGCGACCGGCGATCTCGCGCGCTCTGGCTCGCGCTTCGTCTCCTTCCTGGAACCGACGGCTGAGGTCGAACGCGAGTGACAGGTTGTGATAGGCAAATGCGTTTTGACTATCAAGCTCGAGAACCTGGTTGTAGAGCTGAATGGACCGCTTGGTATTCCCTTCCTCCAGGACGAGGTTTGCGACGAACACAAGCGGCCGGGGACTCTCCGGATTGAGAAGGGTCGCCTTCTGGAATTCCACTCTCGCCATCCCCGGCTCGCCGTTCATGCGCAGGAGCTCGCCGAGGATGAGGTGGTAGCTCGAAACCTCTTCGAGCTCGACGGCAAGCTCGGAATATTCGCGCAGGGTGGCGAAATCCGACTGCCGCTCATCAAGCATGGTGCCGACCCGATCCATGAGCGGCTCACTTTGCAGGACGTCATGTTGGACCCAGGCAAAGGTCGGGCCCGCCAGCGCCAGGACCAGGCACGCTATGAAGGCCCAGATCCTCAGGATCTGACTCAGGTACGGCCAGCTGAGGACAAAGAGATAGACGGCCAACCACACCGGGCCCAGCGCCGCAAAGACCGGAAGCAGAAGCAAGACAAACGCGAAGACCCAGGCGTTGGCTGGGCGGAAGATCTTTCCACCGAGGTCACGGGCATCGAAGATCATGCCGCGAAAGCAGCGAACGGTGACAACGAATATCATCGATATCAGGGTGGCCACGACCGCGATCACAACCCACATCAATAAACCTGCGCCTACCGCCCTCCTGGTGGATTCAAATCCGATGAGCGCAATCGACCCGACAATGGACTCCTTGATCGCTGAAGCTGTCGCGCCCTTATCCAAGCTCCATCGCGCCGCGAGGAAATAGCTTGTTGGGTAGTCCGGATCCAACTGTCTGGCCACCCGGAGCATCGCTTCACCATCCGCCCCGGGATGCTCCTCGGCCCATGTGGTAAGCGCCGCTGCAAAGGCCGGCATACGCCGGATCTCGAGCTCGACGGCTTCCTCCTGCAATGCCGTGATTGCCAACTCCGCACCCGCGACATCGCCATCGACGAGGTTCTCCTGGACCTCGTGCCACGTGTCGAGAAGATTTGCGTCCGCGGCGGCCGAGACCCCCACGATCACGAATAGAGCGGGAATGAACCTCCTCAGCATCAATTACTTTCTCTGTAGATAGAACGTTCGCAGTTGGTACAAGAGGCTGGACAAGAGCTTGGTTTCGTCTTCGGAAAGATTACCTGCCGTTTTCTCTTCGAGCACCCCCAGGTAGTTGATCATCCGGTGGGCCTCCGCCGGCTGAGCGGGCAGGTCTTCGGTACCGACCAACAGAAGCTCCGCCTGTCCGGCAAGCATTGTCACGAGCTCGACGAACAGTTGGGAAGGTTGGTTGCGATGTTCCGGCGCCGCGGTCGTGGATCCCGACTCCGGCGTCGGCGCCGCGGACTCGGACATGAGGTCTTCAGGAGGCGACGCCGGGGCGGTCGTCTCGGCGGTCGGCACAGCTGTCTCCAAAGGTTCACCCTCCGCGGAGAACTTCCGGCGATCGATCACTTTGATCTTTGGTGGCTCCGATCTCGTCTCGTCCACCTATTACCTCCCAGCCGTCAATTATCCCGTTCCAAGAATACTACGTAGCCCTCAAACATGGATCAAGCGTCATTCCGCCTCCAGCCCCTTGACTTCAGCGTTGGCTGTGAAAACCGTTGGCCGGTTTTCCTATCGGAAGTGGGCCTTCCGCTTTTCGAGAAAGGCCGAGGTCCCCTCGTGCATCTCTTCGCTCGCGGCGCCGACCCCAAAAAGGGTTGCTTCAAGCAGGCACGCATCGTCGAACGGCAGATCGAGTCCATGGTTTACCGCCTCGATGCAGTGACCGACGGCGAGAGGCCCATTGGCGAGAATCTTCTGCAACAGAGCGTCGACAGTATCCACGAGCTCCGCCGGCTCGCACACCGAATTCGCCAGACCGATTCTTCCCGCCTCTTCGGCGCTGACGTTGCGACCCGTGAGCAGGATCTCGAGGGCACGGCCTCGGCCCACGAGCCGCGGCAGGCGCTGGGTTCCCGCGTAACCCGGAATCAGTCCGAGTTTGACCTCAGGTTGGCCGAAGACGGCGTTACTGGTCGCCACTCTGAGGTGGCAGGCCATCGCCAGCTCGCAGCCACCGCCGAGGGCAAAGCCGTTGACAGCCGCCACCACCGGCTTGGTCAGACGCTCGATCTGTCGAAAGATCGCCTGCCCCCGGAGGGCGAACTCCTTGGCTTCCACCGGCCCCAGTGTGTTGAGCTCGCCAATGTCGGCACCCGCAACGAATGCCTTCTCTCCGGCTCCGGTGACCACCACAGCCCAGACGTCGTCATCGTCACCGACTGATTCAAATACATCCGAGATCTCGCCGAGAGTCGCACGATTGAGCGCATTCAATTTCTCAGGACGATTCAGGGTCAGCCACAGGACACCCTCACGATTCTCGGTCAACACGTTATTCATGGTTCATGAAATCCTCCGCGGGTCATCAGAAGAACCTGCGTTTGACAAAGATCACGTCACCCGAAATCACGGCAGGGTCGGCCAGCCGTCCCTTGCGGATATGCGACAGATCAAAGCTGAGAATCTTCTTCTCGCCGCCCATCTCGCGGTGAACTTCGATGACCTGCGACGCGAACTTTCCAACGCCACCGGCATGAGACAGCGCCTGCATCAGGGTCATGCCAAGGGAGATCTCGTACTGGCCGGGCCGGGCCACCTCGCCGGTGATGAAGTAGATCTGCTTTGGGGAAACATAGAGCACGTCGCCGGACTGCAGGATGAGGTCCCGCCCAATTTCACCGGTCGACAGCTTTGCAGTCTCAAAAACCATAGGTTCGGGCGGACCTTCGCCCGCGATACGTGCGGTGCGACGAAGCTCGAGCACCGGACCCGCGCTCGATTTCAATCCACCGGCCTTCGACAGCAGTTCGGTCAGGGTCGTCCGACCTTCGAGGTAGTACGTGCCAGGCAGTTGTACCTCGCCAAGCAGGGTCACGGGCTGTGACACGAAGACCTTGACCTCGACCTTGAGCTGGACATCGACGTAGTAATCCTTCTCGAGTAGCTTTTCGAGGAGAGCCGCGATCTCGGCGGCCGTCATACCTGCCACCGGGACCGTTCCGAGCAACGGAAAGGTGATGGCTCCCGACACCTCGACCGAAAACTCCCCGCTGATCTCGTCCTCTTGAAAGGCCTCGATCTCGATGACGTCGCCGATCCCAACTCGATATCCGACGCCCTCGCCAGTCTGCTCTTCTTGCGCTGCGACCGGCGCCGCCACGAAGAAAACGAAGAGGAAAACAGCAAACCAGAACCTCATCACAGCCATGGTCGGAAGGTACCACATTCAGCGCGCACCATCGCCACAATGTGGCGATGGTGCGCGCTGAGGGTCAGAACCCGAAGACGAGCAGCGGCACCGACGAATACGTCTGCGATGCCGCATCTCGGCATCGCTGGATTCTCTCGTTGCCACAGCCCCAGAATTCCGGAAAACCCGCGCAGAAGCCTGCCCCGAAGGGCACCTCACAGGTTCACTCATGCGCTTTTCGGCGGCCCCTCGAAATATCTTGCCATCCTGCGGCGAATGGTTCAGAATGAATGAGTGTTCATTCACTATCTTGCACCGAAACCACCCATAACGACGGGAGGCTGATCCATGGGCACTGATATTCAACGGGCCGCGGTCCTCGGAGCCGGCGTCATGGGCTCCGGAATTGCCGCCCACCTCGCCAACGCCGGCATACCGGTTGTGTTGCTCGACATCGTTCCGCCCGAGCTCACCGAGGGGGACGAGAAGAAGGGTCTCACCAAGGATGACCCGAGGTTTCGGAACAAGTTCTCCTCGGCGGGCCTCGAAGGCATCAAGAAGTCGAAGCCGGCTGCGCTCTACTCCAAACGGTTCCTGCCGCTGATCGAAATCGGCAATTTCGAGGACGATTGGGACCGGCTGGCGGAGTGCGACTGGATCGTCGAGGTCATCGTCGAGCGCCTCGACATCAAGCAGAAAGTCTTCGCGCGGGTCGACGAGGTCCGCAAACCCGGGAGCATCATCTCCTCCAACACCTCGGGGCTTTCGATCGCCGGCATGACCGAGGGTCGGTCGGAGGACTTCCAGGAGCACTTTCTTGTAACTCACTTCTTCAACCCGGTACGCTACATGCGGCTCCTCGAGCTGGTGGCAGGTGAAAAGACCAAACCCGAGATCCTCGACTTCTTCACCGACTTCGGCCGCTTCCGCCTCGGCAAAGGGATCGTCTTCGGCAAGGACACGCCGAACTTCATCGGCAACCGCATCGGCACCTTCGGCATGACCGCGACCATCAATGCGATGGTCGAGATGGACTACCAGGTGGACGAGGTGGACGCGATCACCGGTCCGGCCATGGGCCACCCGGGGTCCGCATCATTCGGCACCGCCGACCTGGTGGGGATCGACGTCCTCGCGCACGTCGTCAACACGATCTACGAGGGCTGCCCGGACGACCCGCAGCGCGAGATCTTCAAGGTGCCGGAGTTTGTTACCGAGATGATCAAAGCCGGTTCGCTGGGCCGAAAGACCAAGGCCAAGGGCGGCTTCTACCGAATCCAAAAGGAGGACGACGGCTCCAAGACCAAGCTGGTCATCGACTGGAAGACCGGCGACTACCGGCCCAAGGAACGGCCCGACATCCCATCCCTCAAACAGGCCAAGAAGACCCACGACGTCAAGCAGCGTCTCCAGGACGTGGTCTTCGCCGACGACCGCGCCGGTGAGTTCGCCTGGCGATTGATGCGCGACACCCTGGCCTACAGCTCGGACCGCCTCGGAGAGATTTCCGACTCCATCGTCGATATCGACAACGCACTGCGCTGGGGCTACAACTGGGACCTCGGGCCCTTCGAGACCTGGGACGTCCTCGGGGTGAAGAAGGTCATCGAGAAGATGGAGGCCGACGGCGTCAAGCCGGCGTCATGGGTCACCGATATGCTCGCCGCCGGCAACGAGAGCTTCTACATCGAGTCGGCCACCGGGCGCCAGTACTACGACCCCGATAGCAAGGGCTTCCTCGATGAACCGCGTCCCGAGTCCTTCCTCTTCTTCTCCGAGCTCAAGCGGGACGAGAAAAAGGTCATTTACTCCAACAAGGGCGCGTCGCTGGTCGATCTCGGAGACGGCATCGCCTGCGTCGAGTTCCACTCCGCCCTGCAGCCGCGCATGAACCCGATCGATGAATACATCATCGAGGTCATGGCCAAAGGCGTCGAGATCGGCGAACGCGATTTCCGCGGCCTCGTCATCCACCACCAGGGGGAGAATTTTTCGGTCGGCGCCAACCTTCTGGCGGTCCTCGAAGGCATCCAGGCCAACCAGTGGTCGGCCATCGACGAGATGATCCGCGTCTTTCAGGGCATGACCACCGGGCTTCGCAAGGCGAAGATCCCGGTCATCACCGCACCCTTCGCCTACACCTTTGGCGGCGGCTGCGAAATCACCATGGGCGGTGATCGGGTCTGTGCCGCGGCCGAGACCTATATCGGCCTGGTCGAGGTCGGCGTCGGCGTGATCCCGGCCGGCGGCGGCTGCTACTTCATGCTCGAGAGGGTGCTCGAGGGCATTGACGAGCCGGTGCTGTCAAATCTGCCGTTCATCCGCATCGCCTTCGAGAACATCGGCATGGCCAAGGTCGCCACATCCGGCGAGGAGGGGCGCGACCGCAAGTATCTGCGGCCCTTCGACAAGGTGGAGATCAACCGCGACCAGCAGCTGTGGACCGCCAAGCGGATGGCGATCGCGATGGCAGACGAGGGTTACACCTCACCAATGACCAAGTCGCTCCACCTCCCTGGAAAAGAGGGCCTTGCGACACTCGAAATGATGCTCCACAACATGAAGCTCACACACTGGATCTCCTCTCACGACGAGAAGGTCGCCCGTCACCTCGGACGCATCCTGACCGGCGGCGACACGACCATCAACGACACAGTTGATCAACAGACGATCCTCGACCTCGAACGCGAGGCCTTCCTCTCGCTGTGCGGCGAGCCCAAGACCCAGGACCGGATCGCCTACATGTTGGTCAACAACAAGCCGCTGCGGAACTGAGAGAGAAGGAAAGGAGTCAGTAATGCGTGAAGCCGTCATCGTTTCAGCAGCCCGCACGGCCATCGGCCGGGCCAAGAAGGGCAGCCTTCGCGACACGCGCCCCGAGTACTTCGCATCGAAGATGATCGAGGGGCTCGTCGAACGCACCCCAGGCCTCGAAAAAGAGATGGTGGGTGACATCATCATCGGTTGCGCCATGCCGGAGGGCGAGCAGGGCATGAATGTGGCCCGGCTCATCGGCCTCGCGGCCGGCTTCCCGACCGAGGTCCCGGCCATCACCGTCAACCGCTTCTGTTGCTCGGGCTCGCAGACCATCGCCCTCGCCGCCGACAGCATCCGCGCCGGCAACGCCGATATCGTGATCGCCGGTGGCGTCGAGTCGATGTCGATGGTGGCGATGGGTGGTAACAAACCCATCGCCTACCCCGGCCTGATGAATTCCATGCCCAACGCGTACGCGGCAATGGGCACCACCGCCGAGGTTGTGGCCCGACGCTTCGAGATCACGCGTGAGATGCAGGATGAGTTCGCCTACAACTCGCATCGAAAGGCAGCGGCGGCGATCGAGGCCGGCAAGTTCAAGGACGAGATCGTGCCGCTCGATATCAGGGTCCGCGAGAACGGGAGCTGGCGAGAGTTCGTCTTCGACACCGATGAGGGGCCGCGCCCCGACACCACCGTCGAAGGACTTGCCAGGCTCAGACCAGTCTTCGACCCCAAGGGCACGGTCACCGCCGGCAACGCCTCGCAGATCAACGACGGCGCCGCCGCGGTCGTGATCATGGGCTCGGACGTCGCCGAAACCATGGGGCTCGATCCCATCGCCTATGTCCGCCACTGGGCCGTGGCCGGTGTCGACCCCGACATCATGGGGATCGGGCCGACAGCCGCAGTGCCCAAGCTGCTCGAAAAGGCGGCCATCAAGCTCGACGACGTCGACGTGGTCGAGATCAACGAGGCCTTCGCCAGCCAATCGGTCTACTGCGTCAACGAGCTCGGTCTCGATCCCGACAAGACCAACGTCAACGGCGGCGCCATAGCCACCGGCCACCCGCTGGGGGCCACCGGTGCGGTCCTGACCGTCAAGATCATCGGCGAGCTCAAGCGCCGCGAGGCCAAGCGCGGCATCGTCACCATGTGCATCGGCGGTGGGATGGGATTCGCGTATCTGCTCGAGATGGCGTAGCGCCAAATAATGGAATCGAGAACCCCCGAGCCTCGTGCCGGGGGTTTTTCAATTTCGGATTTCGGATTTCGGATTTTCCATCCACCCTCCCGTCGGGAAGCGCGTGCGGAAACGGTCGTGCGTGTGCGGCGGAGGTGCCTGGCATCCTCTCGGGAAGCGCGTGCGGAAACGGTCGTGCGGCGGAGGTGTTATTTGAGGCGCTTCTCGATATTGCGGAAGATCTGCGTCGAGATCGAGCGGTCGCCGAAAGTGCCAACCTTGATGCGAATTGACGTCGTATCGAAGTCGACCGCCTCGAGGCCGATGCTGACCTTGGTGCCCACCGCCATCCGCGCCGTGATCTTGCCCTTGAGCTTGTCAACAGTGCTGTCGACGCCGACCAGCTCGAGATCTTCGAGCGTGGCATTGGTGGCGTTGACCACCTCCGGCACAGAGCCATCGAGGGTCGATCGCAGGACACCTTCAGCTTTGCTGTAGACAGCTTCGGTCCCCTCGGGCGTCACCACCGCCGACTTGCAGCCCACCAGCAGACCCACACACACCATCACGATCATCAATTTCTTCATGGGGAGACCCTACCCCCTTGTCGGAAAATTGTCGAGTGACGCAGATTACATCCGCCATTCCGATCCCGACTTGTCCCGGCGTAGCCCTTCGGGCGAAGCCGGATCCCGTTCCCGATCCCGATCCCGACGTCAATCGAGGAATCCGCTCGTACCTTCCGGATACGGGCACGGGATCCAACAGGGTTTGCCGCCTTGTCCCACGTTGCCAAGGGTTGTACCCTGCCGCAAGAGGTGTCATATGGCCGGAACTATTGCAGTGCGTCGTGAAACCAAAAGCCCGCTCGAGCGGCGCACGCCCGTCACACCCGATCTCGTGGCGAAGTTGGTCAGGAGTTCGGGAGTCGAGGTGTTGGTCCAGCCGTCGGCGCGAAGGGTGTTCCGCGATGACGAGTACGTGCGCGCGGGCGCAACGATGGCGGAGAACCTTGCCGATTCAAAGGTCGTTCTCGGCGTCAAAGAAATCCCTCCGGACCTCTTTCAGCCAGACACCGCCTACGTCTTCTTCTCCCACGTCATCAAGGGCCAGCCCTACAACATGCCGATGCTGGCCAAGATGCTGGAGCTCGGCTGCACCCTCATCGACTATGAGAAGATCTGCGACGAGACCGGAAAACGGCTCATCTTCTTCGGCCGCTTCGCCGGCCTCGCGGGTATGATCGACAGCCTGTGGGCGCTCGGCCAGCGCCTCCGGCGCGAGGGCTTCCCGACCCCGCTGGCTTCGATCGAGCAGGCGCACGAATACGAGAGCCTGCACGATGCCAAGATCGTTATCCGCAAGGCAGGCGAGCGCATCGCGTCCGAGGGCCTTCCGGAAGAGTTGACACCGCTGACCATTGGCATTGCCGGCTACGGCAACGTGGCCAATGGCGTGCGGGAAATCCTCTCAGAGCTGCCGACCCGCGAGGTGCAGCCTGGAAAACTCGAAACCACCTTTGAAGACCCTTCACCCCACTGCCTCTACCAGACGACCTTCCGCGAGGAGGACCTGGTCGAAACCCAAGACGGCCGCGCCTTCGAGCTCCAGAACTACTACGATCATCCCGAAGGCTACCGCTCGGTCTTCGACCAGTATCTTCCGCAACTGACAGTGCTCATGAACTGTAACTACTGGGACGAGCGCTACCCGCGGCTCATCACCAAGGAACAACTCCGGGCCATGTGGTCGGGTGACACTCCGCCAAGGCTGCGGGTCATCGGCGATCTCGGTTGCGATGTCGAAGGGGCCGTCGAGTGCACCCTCAAGTGCACCGAGCCCTCCGACCCGATCTACGTCTATGACCCCATCGAGGGGACCATCAGCTCGGGCGTCGACGGATCCGGACCGGTGGTGCTGGCGGTGGACATCCTTCCCGCCGAGCTGCCGCGCGAGGCTTCCGAGGAATTCTCCTCCGCCCTTGGATCATTTCTTCCCGCCCTTGCCAAGGCAGATTTCGACGTCCCGTTCAGCGAACTCGCCCTGCCGCCTGAGCTTCTCGGCGCCGTCATCGCCCACCGCGGCAAGCTCACTCCCGACTTCCGGTACATCGAGGCTCATCTCGCCGCCACCGACAGGGGTTGATTTGCTCGATTGAACACGATAGGGTTTCTGGCGTTCCGTCAACGCACCGGCCCCCGCGTCATGCGAAGGCGGCTCGTGCGGCGACGGCCATAATTTAAACGTCGCTGGAAGCTCCGGCTTCCCACGACCAATTTTTTATCCCTGTTCTCTCCGGGTCGCCAGGCCCGGTTTTTTTGTTCCTCTCCGCCCGCGCCGGGCGGAGAGGAACAATCACGGCGTAGCCGCGCAGCGGCGAAGCCGGATTGCTGAAGCCAGAAGCACGCTTCGAGCACCTTTGTGGTGCGGCCGTCTCGGCCGCACATTTTGTTGTCACCCACCCCGCGCGGGCGGGCTTGCCACGGCGTAGTCCGTAAGGGCGATGCCGGATTGCTGAAGTGACTCAACCGACCGGCCCATACGAGAACTGTCATCCTGGGCGAGGCCGAAGGGCGAATCGAATAGACCTGTCCTGAGCGAGTGAAGCGAGTCAAACGGATCCCTCCACTCGGGCCCGTTGGGCCCTCGGTCGGGATGACAATTTATGTGTCATTCCGAGCGGAGGCGGAGCGTACCGACGCCGGAGTCGAGGAATCTGCGGGGTGGGAAGCTCCGACCTGTCACGGCGTAGCCCGTAAGGCGAAGCTGGAAGGGGCGACAGATTAAATGCGCCGACTACTGCTCGGTGTCGTACTCCTCGAGCAGCGCCTGAAACCGCGGATCGTCGCGGAGGGGGTCCCAATCGGGGTCGAGGCGCAGCAATGGAACTGAGAGCCTGCACGGAACGGACAGGAGATCCTCGAGCTGGTCGATGGCCCGGCCGTGGTCGCCGGCACGTGCAGTAATCTTGGCCAATTCGATTGCCGGCCGGGCTCCATCAAATGAGTCTTTGCTGAGTGGCCACAGCTCAACCGCGCGTTCCGCAGACGGCACGGCGTCCTCACCGCGTCCCAGGCGTGCGTAAACGTGGCCGAGCGCGCTGTGCAAGCGGTAATCGTACGGTCGCCGTTCGATTTCTCTTGTCAGGAGGGAGACCGCCAATTCACAGGCAGGGGAGGCGTTATCACCGTCACCGGCGGCGTCGAGAGTAACGCATCGCAGGAGCTCTTTCGGGAGGTAGGCATCCTCCAGGGCGAGCACTTCGTTTTGAAGCTCTTCGATCCCGGTCAGCAGAGCGCCGAAATCACGATCGTAGTAGTCCAGAAGCAGCGACGAATACGACAGGCGTGGGTCGTCGAGCGTCGGTGCTCCAAGAAGTACACGCCGGGCCCTCTCGGTTTCTCCGTCCCACAGCAGATAGTTGATCACAGCGTAGGAGTAGGCATCAGGCCGATCGGGCGATATCTCGATGGCTCGCGTGATGTGCTCCTCCGCTTGCGAATACCGACGCATCGCCGTGAGGGTCGCGCCAGCCTCGTATGTCGTCAGGTACCCCCGGGGATCGATCTCCATCGCACGACCCAGCGTTGCCAAGGCCTCCTGCCATCGTCCCATACGGCGAAAGACGGCCCATTTGACAGTGAGCACATCGGGGTTGTTGGGCCGACCTTTCTCTGCCTTCGCGATCTCCGCCAACGCCGCCTCGTAGTCCCGGTGACACCAGTAGTAGTACCAGCCGAGCGCAAGGTGCCCCTCCACGAGCTCGGGTCGGAGTACGAGCGCCCTTTCGGCCGACTGCCGCGCCTGCAACCGGCGGACTTCCGTGAAGTCAAATTTGTAGTGGTAGTACTGCGAATGTGCCTGGGACAGCAGGGCGTGCGCCAGCGCGAAACCCGGGTCGAGCGTCACCGCGCGTTCCAGCATCTCCACCATCATTCTCGCGGTGGGCTCATCTTCGCCCGTCCACCAGTACTGGAGGCCCAACAGGTAGGCCTGGTAAGCCTCCATGTTTTCAGTGGGCCGCTCCTCGACCGCGCGGCGCTCGGGCTCGAGTAGGGTCGCCTCCAGCCGGTCAATCACCTGCTCGGCAATGTCGGACTGGACCGTGAAAATATCCTCCAACACCCGGTCATAACGATCGCTCCACAGGTGGGAGTCGTCGACGACCCGAATCAGCTGCGGCGTGATACGGACCCGACCGAAGCCTGTGCTGCCGCGGTCCCAGCGTATGGTGCCGTCGAGCACGAAGCCGACATCCAGCTCCTCACCGATTTCCTGGATCGACTTGTCAGTGTCTGCATACCTCCTCGCGCTGGTGCGGGAGATCACCTGGAGTCCACTCACCGCGGCCAGCCGGCTCGTGATCTCCTCGGTGATGCCGGATGCAAAGTATTCGTCATCGGGCGAACCGAGGTTTTCGAAGGGCAGGACGACGATTCGAGGAAGTGGCACGTCGGCGGGCTCGTCACCTCCCCTCTCGAAAAGAGCCTCCGGCGGCAGGATGACCAGCAGCCCGATGACGGCGGCGATGGCCACCGCGAAGATATGCGGCCAGCGCTTGGCGATCACCGATTGGTCCTCGACCGGTGGATCGGGCGTTGCGGTGTCGATCGCACCGAGGGTCAGCGCGAAATCATGGGCCGACGAGAACCGGTCCCTGGGTCGTTTTTCGAGGCACTTCGAGACCACACTGCCGAGCGTGGGTGAAACTGCGGGCGCCGCCACCGTGATGGGCTCAGGATCCTCCTTGAGGATCGCGGCTGCGGTTTCGACAGTTGTCGAACCCCCGAAAGGACGCCGACCGGTGAGCATCTCGTAGAGGACGACGCCAAGGGCGAAGATGTCCGAGCGTTGGTCCGCGTGTTGGCCTTGCACCTGCTCGGGTGCCATGTAGGGGACGGTGCCAATTAATCCGCCGGGCGCCGTGTCGAGGGTCGCCGTCGGCGTTTCGGTCGCAAGGTCCGCCTCCGGCTGCTTGAGCTTGGCGAGACCGAAGTCGAGGATCTTGATGCGGCCATCCGTGGTCAGAAACACGTTCTCGGGTTTGAGGTCGCGGTGGATGATCCCCTTGTCATGAGCCGCCGCGAGACCGTCGGCGATAGCCCGCGCGTGCTCCACCGCTTTGCCGGTGGTGACACCACCTTCGGAGATTACCTCGCGAAGTGACTCGCCCTCGAGCAGCTCCATGGCGGCATAGGTGACGCCTTCGTCAGTGCCGAAGTCATGGATGGCGAGGATGTTTGGATGGTCGAGCTTGGCAACGGCCCTGGCCTCGCGCTCAAAGCGACCGACACGATCGGAATCCTGAGCCACCTCCTCCGGCAGCACCTTGATCGCAACGTCTCGATCCAGTCGCTCGTCATGCGCCCGGTACACCACCCCCATCCCACCCGCGCCGATCTGCTCGACGATGCGGTAGTGGCCGAGGGTGGTGCCGATCACTCTTCAACCTCATACTTCTCGAGCAGCGTCTGGAAGCGCGGGTCGTCCACCAGCGTTTCCCAACGCGGGTCCATCCTCAGAAATGGCGCCGAGAGATAGGAAGGATTGCTGAGCAGATACTCGAGCCGTTCGAGTGCCGCTTCGTTGTCGCCAAGGATGGTGTAGATATGGGCGAGATCGATGAAGTAGGGTAGGTAGTAGAACCCATCCTTTGACCTCGGCAGCAACTCGCAGGCCAGCGTGCCCTGGCGGATCGCATCCTCTTTTTGCCCCAGCACCGCGTAGACTATCCCGAGAGAGCTGTGAAGCCTGGGGTCTTCTGGTGAGGCCGCCACCTCCGCTTCGAGGAGTTCTCTCGCGATCTCGTAGGCGGCCGCAGCCGAGTCGACTTCGCCGAGACGTCCATATACATACGCCGCCAGCAGAGCGTTCGGACGGGCGAACATTTTGATTCGAATCCACCCGTCGTTGGTCGACTCGAGTCGTCCGAGCGCCTCGCGATATCGACCCTCGTACATTTCCTGCCAGTACCAGCTCCACCGTTGCCAGCCGCCGGTAGAGGACGGGAGGGCTTCGAGGATCGCCCGTGTCTCGCTGGCATCGCCGTGCCAACCCCAAAGGGCGAGGGCCTTATAGAAGTATGGCCAAAACGCGTCGGGTGCCAGATTGATGGCCTGGTCGCTCGCAGCTACAGCTTCCGGATACCGGCGCAAGGAGTCCAACGCCCAAGAGGCGTGCACGATCATGTCTGCGTCGAGTGGGCTGAGCTCGAAACCACGCCGAAACGCCTGCAGGGCCTCCTCCCACCGGCCCTGGACGATGTAGACGTTACCCATCGCCGCGAGGACATCGGCGCTGCCGGCGAGGTCGCCGCCGGCGACCTCGAACTCCGCCAGCGCGCCGTCAATGTCGCGGTGGGCCCACAACCGGTAGTAACCGAGATCGAGGTGGACGTGGGGGATGCCGGGCGCCAGTTCGAGCGCCGTGCGAGCGGCTGTGTCGGCGGCCTCGAGCCGTTCAGGCGTCAGGTCGTGGCGGTAGTACCGCACCAGCGCGTGCCCGCGGGCGAGCTCGGCGTGCGCGAGAGCGAAGTCGGGGTCCAGCTCCACCGCCCGCTGGAAGGCCTGCATCCGACGTTCCCAGTTCTCGTAGGTGAAGTGCGGTCGGCTGGCCCAGTAGCGACCGCGCAAATACGCCTGGTAGGCCTCGAGGTTGGCGGTCGGTTGCCACTCGACGATCTCGCGTTCGTGCTCCGCGAGCACCACGCCCAGGTGGTCGGTCACGCTCTCGGCGATCTCGAACTGCACCTCGAAAACATCGTCGATGACCCGATCGTAGGACTCCGCCCAGAGATAGGTGTCGTCTGCGACTCGAATCAACTGCGGCGTGACCCGGATCCTGCTTTCCCCACCTTCGCCGCCCGCCCAGCGGACGGTACCCTCGAGTACATAACCGACATCGAGCTCACTTCCGATCTCCGGGATCGACTTTTGGGTATCCGCATACTGTCTCGCGCTGGTTCTGGAGATCACCCGCAGTCCGTTGACGGCCGCCAGGCGCGCGGTGATCTCCTCGGTCATGCCGTCGGCGAAGTAGTCGTCGTCGGGCGAGCCGAGGTTCTCGAACGGCAGGACGACCATCCGAGGCAGCGACACATCGGCGGGTTCGTCGCCTCCCCTCTCGAACAGAGCCTCCGGTGGAAGGATCACCAGAATCGCGATGACGGCGGCGATCACGATGGCGAGGACATGCGGCCAGCGCTTGGCGATCACCGATTGCTCCTCGACCGGTGGCGCGGGCGCTGCGGTGTCGATCGCACCGAGGGTCAGCGCGAAATCATGGGCCGAGGAGAAGCGGTCCTCGGGACGTTTTTCGAGGCACCTCGAGACGACGCTGCCGAGCGTGAGGGGTACTGCGGGAGCCACCACCGAGATGGGTTCAGGATCCTCCTTGAGGATCGCGGCTGCCGTCTCGACCGTCGTCGAACCGCCAAACGGCCGCTGCCCGGCCAGCATCTCATAAAGCACGACGCCGAGAGCGAAGATGTCCGAACGGTGGTCGGCAGGCTGGCCCTGCACCTGCTCGGGCGCCATATAGGGAATGGTGCCGATTAATCCACCGGGGGCAGTGTCGAGAGTCGCGGTCGGCGTCTCGGTGGTGAGATCCGCCTCGGGCAGCTTGAGCTTGGCGAGGCCAAAGTCGAGGATCTTGATGCGACCGTCCCTGGTGAGGAAGACATTCTCCGGTTTGAGATCGCGGTGGATGATCCCCTTGTCGTGGGCCGCGGCCAGGCCATCGGCAATGGCTCGCGCGTATTCAACCGCCTTGCCCGTCGTAATGCTGCCCTTGGAGATCAGCTCCCTGAGGGACTCGCCCTCGAGCAGCTCCATCACGAGGATGTGGACAGCCTCTTCCGGCTCACCAATCTGGAAGGACTCGAACCCGTGCACGGTCGCGATGTTGGGATGGTTGAATGCAGCCAACGCCTTCGCCTCGCGCTCGAAGCGGGCGAGACGATCCGAGTCGTCGGCCACCTCCTCCGGCAAAACCTTGATCGCGACGTCCCGATCGAGCCTTTCGTCGTGGGCGCGATAAACGACACCCATCCCACCCGCGCCGATCTGCTCGACGATGCGGTAGTGGCCAAGGGTACGACCGATGAGGTCTTGCATTGTTATCGACTCCTGTTGTCGTAATGGTAGCGTAAACCTATTACTAAGTTCTTCGTATTTCAATCGGACGCGGACTCGGACGCGGACGCGGGCACGGGATTGGATGCCTGATACCATCGGACTGAGGGGGGCGGAGATGCACTTCATCGAACGATTCACACGCTGGGAAGGCATTCTCTTTGGCTTTATCATCGGCGTCACTGCGACGGTGGTCGGGTCGATGGCCTACAACGAGATCAACGGCATGCTCCGGGTCTCCCACCTCAAGCGGAGCCTCCACAACAACCAGCTCGAGGAGATCGCGGCGTTCCTGGAGGGAGAACTGGCGACGGCGACGACGGCAATGAAGGACGGCCAGCCCCTCGAGATCAGCAATTACTTTGCCTTCCACTTCATGCCGAAGCTCTACGCCCACCACATGGACTACGCCATGACCATCCTCCAGAACGAGGACGTCACAAAGTTCAACTCGCTTCGCAATACGACCCACTTCCTCACCTTCAACCTCTCGCAGCGAGACTTCTCCGGGCTCGATCTGCGATTCGTCAATCTGGTCGGGGCCCAGCTCACGGCGGCGGACTTCTCGAATGCCCAGCTCGAGGGCGCCGATTTCCGGCTCGCAGAGATGCCGCGTGCCAACCTGACCGACGCCGAGGTCACCAGGACCGCGTTCAACGAGGCCATCCTCTCGAGCGCGATCCTGACCGGGATCCACGGCGAGGAGACGTATTTCGAGAAAGCCGTTTTGGTCGACGCCTCGTTGACCCGTCTCGACGACCTGCGATTCACCGATTTCTCGAGCGCCGAGCTCGCTCAGGCCAACCTCTTCGACTCGAGGTTCTTCGACGCCAATTTTGACAACGCCGATTTCACTCTCGTCTCGGCCGTCGGATCCGACTTCGCGGTGGTGCGGAGCATGAATGACGTCAACCTCACCGGCGCCAACCTCACCGGGGCGCGCATCGAGGCCGACCGCGTCGAGCGAGCGTGGTTCGTCAATGTCGACGGCCTTTCGTCCCGCACCGCCCAGGACCTCCGTCGCCAGGGCGGCATCGCGCGGCCGGAGGAGGTGCTGCAGAGAGTCGATCCCCGAATCATCGCCGGCTTCCGGGCGCAGATCGAAGAGGACGAGTCGATCCAGCCCAAAGACCGCGAGGCGGTGCTTCTGGACATGCTGCAGGAGTACTACTTGAACTGAGTTCTGAGTATTGAGCTACCGCACGCCCGGATGCTCGATGCTCGATGCTCGATGCTCGATGCTCGATGCTCGATTCGACAATTCGATAAATCATTAGGCAGAATTGTCAACGGGTGGTCGGGCGGATCGAGAATCGAGTATCCAGTATCGAGTATCGGGAGGGTGGGCGGCATTCCTAATTCCTGATTCCTCATTCGATTCAGGGTCCAATCTTCCTCACCAGCCGCACCGTGGTACCTTCTACTCCGAGCGACGAATAGACCCTCGAGGGGGAGCCATGGCGCAGGTATTCAAGACCCAGGTGACCGAAGATTTCGGGATCGAGCATCCGATCATTCAGGGCGGGATGATGTGGGTCTCACAGCCAGAGCTGGTGGCGGCAGTGTCGGAGGCCGGCGGGCTCGGAATCCTGACCGCCCTCACCTTCGAGACAGCGGAGGGCCTGGCCGACGCCATCGCCCGGACCCGAGCCCTCACCGAGCGGCCGTTCGGAGTGAACCTGACCTTCCTGCCGACCCTGATCCCGAAGGACTACGGCAGCCTCATCGACGTCATCGTCGATGAGGGCATCGGCATCATCGAGACCGCCGGCCGCAACCCGGAACCGTATATGGAACGCATCAAGGCCGGTGGCGCCAAGGTCATCCACAAGTGCACCTCGGTGCGCTTCGCCAAGAAGGCCGAGTCCATTGGCTGCGACTATGTCAGCATTGACGGCTGTGAGTGCGCGGGCCATCCCGGCGAAGAAGACATCACCTCGCTGGTGCTGATTCCGTTGACGGTCGACGCCATCAACATTCCGGTGATCGCCTCCGGCGGCTTCGCCGATGCCCGCGGGTTGGTCGCCGCGCTGGCCCTGGGCGCCGAAGCGATGAACATGGGCACCCGCTTCGTCGCCACTCAGGAAGCCCCGGCCCATGACAACGTCAAGCAGTGGTACGTCGACGCCTCCGAGACCGACACCATGTACGTGATGCGCTCGCTCCGCAATACCGAGCGGGTGCTCCGCAACGAGATCGCCGAGAAAGTCGTCGAGATGGAGGGGCAAGGCGCCGGCATCGCCGAGCTGGCGCCGCTGGTGGCCGGCAAGAACGGCCTCCGCGTGCTCAAGGACGGAGAGACCGATGTCGGCCTGATGGCCGCCGGCCAATCAGTCGGCCTTGTCCATGACGTGCCGACCGTTCGCGAGCTCATCGACACCATCATCGCTGAAGCACAGCA
>Ga0255054_10000601_pt1 | contig 21379 bp, 34 predicted proteins | sample JV7_2_23_MG_FD_188634 | JGI IMG/M metagenome (GOLD analysis project Ga0255054, IMG submission 188634) | Seawater microbial communities from Jervis Inlet, British Columbia, Canada - JV7_2_23 | ecosystem: Environmental > Aquatic > Marine > Inlet | place: Canada: British Columbia | collected...
GGCTGAAGGGATGCCGCGCGACCGCGCGCAGGGGCCAGCGCGGCGCCGGGACCACCGCGTGCGCGGGCGCCGGCTCGCGTCGCACGATCGAATGCCCCTCCAGGGCGTAGAGCTCGCCCGAAGCGGTACGGAACCTGCTGTCGTGCTCCGCGCCGATCCGCGAGAAGGCATCCGGCTCCTCTCGGGAGTCCAGCGCGGTGCCGTCCAGGCCATAGACGTGCAGCGTCGGCGCTCGCTCGCTCGCCACGTGGAGAAATCCATCCACCAGGGCCAGGCGCAGACGCCCCTCGGCCGCGGGCACGGTCCAGGCATTCCGTAGATCACCCGAGGCGTCGTACGAGAACACGTGACCGCCGTGTACGCCGATGTAGATCCCGCCGTCGTCGCCCACGGCGATCCCGGAGGGCGCGACCAGCATGGGGCCGGCCGCCATGGCATGGCGTAGCTGGGCGGCGCCCATGCCGCCCACCACCAGCGCAAAAGCGGAGGCCAAGAGGATCGCCACGATCGCGAAGCGTCGTGCCGCGTTGCTCACGGTGCCTGCTCCGTCGGGGCGGACGTCACGGGAACCCGGGTCGACTCCCACTCGAAGAAGCCGCGCGCGCCGAATACGGAGTCGGCGATCGAACCGGCGAGTGCAAGGCGCTGCTGGGCGTCGCTGGTCGTCAGGAACGCGCGAACGTCGCGCGCCAGGGGCGCATCCAGGCGATCCAGCTTCGCCAGCAGGTCCTTGTGGCGCGGCACGAAGCGGCCCGCCAGCCGGAAGCGCATGCGCGCGGCGTGGTGCACCGCTTCGGTTGCCAGTAGCGAGGCCGTATCCGCATCGCGCTCGATCACGTCGGCGGCGTCCTCCGCCATCAGCGCGCCCGCATAGCGTTCGAAGATCGCCTGCTCCGTGTCCAGGGCCGGAGGCTCGGCCAGGACGGCGCGGGCACGGTCGCGCAGGGTCGCCACCTCCGGGTCGCTTTCCAACACAGGGAAGCCCGTGACCAGCATATGGGCGGTCACGGGGCGGAAGCGCTCGATCGCCAGGTACGCGGACACCGACTCCGGCGAGTTCACGAAGATCTCGGCCGGAACGCCGCGGAAACGCTTCTGTACGCGCTGTCGCCAGGGTTCGCGATGGATCACGTAGAGGTCGAAGTCGCTGCCCGGGTCGGGGTTGCCCGCGACGATGGTGCCGCACGCCAGGATGGCGATGGGTTCGAAACGCTGCAGCACGTACGCGGCCGCCTCGCGCAAGGCGTCGTCGTAGGGAGAGCCCAGCTCGGGGAAGCGACAGTCGCGCGAGTTCAGCACGGCGATTCCTCTCGGCTTAGAGGCTGGCAAAGGCCGGGGGGTACTGCACGAGGCCGCGCACGCCGTTCAGTGCGCCCGATTCGAGCTCGAGCACCTGGAAGCCGGCGTCGAATGCCTCGCTCAGGTAGCGGAGGCCGCGGGGTGCGGCCAGGCCGAAGCCGAAGCGCGCGTAGTAGTCGGGGTCGCCCAGCAGGAATACCGCGCGCCAGCCGTGCTCGGGGCAGCGCGCGAGCCCGGCGCGAACCAGGGCTGAGCCGATGCCGCCGCCCTGAAGCGACGGGGTCACGGCCAGCGGAGCCAGCGCGCCCAGGGGCGGTGCGTCGGGGGCGCCTTCGACTTTCACCGCTGAGAAGAAGACGTGCCCCACGATCGAGCCGTTGCGCTCGGCCACCAGCGAGAGGTACGGGTCGGCCTCCGTCCGCAGCGCCTCCAGCAGCCGGGCCTCACCGGGCTGTCCGAAGGCGTCGCTCACCACGCGGGCCACGGCGGCGTGATCCGCCGGCGCCTCGTCGCGGATCGTCGCTGCCCCCGGCACCTCAGGCACGCACGATGGTCCACACGCCCACGGCGATGAAGCCGAGCCCCGCCACCCAGGACAGCGCGCGCGGGCTCACGTGCTCCGAGACGAACGCGCCGGCGAAGACGCCGATGGCCGAGGCCACCACCAGGGCGGCCGCGGCCCCGACGAAGACCGTCAGCTTGGGATTGGCCGCGTTGGCGGCGTAGAGAAACGTGGCGAGCTGGGTCTTGTCGCCCAGCTCGGCCAGCAAGACAGTCGCGAACACCGTAGGGAGGAGTTTCCATTCCATACCGGCAAGGGTATCACCGCCGTCAGCTGCAGTGTCCCGGGATCCGGCACGAGGGTGTGGGCGCGGCGGGCGCCAGCTCCAGACCAGCCGGTACGCGCCGCTCGTCCTGGGGAGAATTCCGGCGGTCGAAGTGGATCGTCGTCTCCCAGTTGAGCCGTGTGCAGCGCACCCGGTAGAAGCTCTGGGTGGTCCCGCCGGAGCCGTTCCCGTTGGCGCCGGCCCTGCGCCAGTGGGGCGCGGCGCCGTCGGAGCAACGCAGCCGCGCCAGGTAGTCGAGCTCGTCGGGCTTGCCGGAGCAGCGGATCGGGTTGGCGTGGGAGCCCACCGGCGCCGCCGGGTCCGGGTGCGCGCAGGCGGCCCCGCCGGCCGCCAGCGCCGCCGCTGCAGCGACCCCCAGAGCCGTGCGTTTCACGCCCGCGCCGCCGCATTCAGGTGCTGGGCCACGAAGTCGCCGACGTGGGCGTTGAATTGCTCGGCGTCCTCGAAGTAGGTGGAGTGACCGGCTCCGGGGATGTCGCACCACGCGCAGCCCGGGATCTCCTTCGCGACCTCTCGCAACGCCTCGGGCGGGAAGAGCCCGTCGTGCTCGCCGGCGACCAGCAGCGTGGGGATCGCGTAGTCCGCCAGGTCTGCGGGATCCACACGGCCCTCCGGGTCGAACATGCGGGCCAGCGCTTCCATCGGGAAGTCCACATTGAGGCCGCTGACCTGGTCGTAGAGGAAGGCCAGGTCGGGGCGGCGCTCCGGGAAGTCCGGCGCCAGCGCGGCTTGGCCACGGATGCCGTCGCGGCTTGCGTTCTGTCCGATCCGGGCCGCTGCCGCCAGCACAGTGGGGGTCACCAGTCCGCCTGGCGTTCCGCACAGCGCCAGGCAAGCCACGCGCTCCGGGTGACGGACGGCCGTGGGCAGCCCGGTCCAGCCGCCCATGGACTGGCACACCAGCGCGGCGCGCTCGATGCCTTCGGCATCGAGGATCGCCAGCAGGTCGCTCGTGAAGTGCTTGGGGTGGAAGTCTTCGGGCGGACAGGTCGAGCGCCCGAAGCAGCGATGGTCGAAGGTCACCACCCGGTAGCGCTGCGCGAACACGGGCACCTGCTGGAACCAGATCACGCGGTTCCCGCCGGCGCCGTGCGCCAGCACCAGGGTCGGGCCGGATCCGTGGATCTCGTAGTAGATTTCGGCGCTTCCGGAGCGGACGTGGGGCATGGCGCAAGCCTACACTGCGGGTCGAGCTCAGAGAAGCCGCCCCTCTACGGCGGGCACCACCGCGCCGCCCACGGCGATCTCCACGCCCGTGTCGATGTTGCGCGCGCGAACCCTCAGCAACGACGGCCGTTGCACGACAGTACCCTGCTCGACGCGCAGCTCCAGCGGGCCATCGCCGAGGGGGCGGTGCTCCAGCAGGTAGCGGCCCAGACAGGATGCCGCGCTGCCGGTCGCCGGATCCTCGCGGGGGCCGTCGGCGTCGAAAAGCATTCGCACCTGGAGGTCGTTGTCCGGCGCCTCGGCTTCGAGGCAGACCAGGTACACGCACAGCGGCGCGGCGCCCTCGCCGATCGCGCGCGCCGCTTCCAGGTTCAGGCGCGCGCGGTGCAGCGCGGCGAGCCCCTTCACCGGCACCACAATGAGCGAGATCCCCACGGACGCGGTTTGGGCCGGAAGCTCCGCGTGCAGGTCGCCCGCGTCGAGCCCGGCCGCGGCGGCCGCGGCTTCTGCGTCCCAGGTCCGGCCCAAGGCCACCTCCGGCGCCAACAGCCAGGCGAGTTCCCCCTGGTCGTCGCTCTCGAAGGCTACCGGCACCGGGCCCACGGGAAGATCCAGGGTGACGCCCGCGGGCGCGTCGTCGGTCAGGTGGCGCCGGATCACCCACGCCGTGCCCAGGGTCGGGTGTCCGGCGAAGGGGAGCTCCGTGGCCGGTGTGAAGATGCGCACCGGCCAGGCTCCGTCCCGGGGCGCAGATGCGGTGACGAAGGTGGTCTCCGAGTGGTTCTGCTCCCGGGCGATCGCCTGCATCTGGTCGCCGGAGAGGTCGCCGGCGTCGAGTACCACCGAGAGCGGGTTGCCGGCCCAGCGCGCCTCGGCGAATACGTCGACTACGTGGAGAGGGTGCGGCATGGGGCCAGTCTAGGGCAGGGGCGCGTCTAGCGGCCGGTTGCCCGCCGCAGCAGCGCCGGGACGCCGGCCACGATGCAGAAGCCCAGCGCGCCGAACACCAGCGCGAACTTGGGCACGGCGCAGGCCCAGGCTACTGCGGGCCAGACCCCGGGCGCGGGATCGCTCAGCACGCGGATCAGCGCGGCGTTCTCCAGGGCATCCAAGGGGGCGGCCAGCCAGATCGCCCAGGCCAGGGCCATGCCCAGCGCCGCAGCCGCTCCGTTCCGGACCCGCGCGATTGCCTGGCACACCAGCGACAGCCAAGCCGGGTAGGCCAGCAGGTAGAGGTAGTCGAGGCCCAGGCTCAGCATGGCGGCCTCGCGTGCGCGCGGCGACCAGGAGGCGACGATCGCCGTCGCGGCCTCGGCGGTGCGCGCCAGCTCGAACGAGACGATTCCTTGGGGCGCCTCGGGGGTGGCGAGCGGGCGCGCGATCGCAGTGAGCGCCAGCGAGAGGCCGACCACCAGCGCGGTCAGGCACCACACCAGGGGCCGGCGTGCGGACGCCGTCACCCACTCGAAAGGGCCGCGTGCGTGGGGTGCGTCCGGCGCTTGCATCGAGCCGATCCTATCACGCGCCGTCAGGCGCGGTCGCAGAGGTCGCAGAGCTCCAGGCGCATGGCCACACGTTGGACGAGCCCGCGGCCCTCCTGATCGACCAGAACGGCGGCGATCGCGGGTGTGTGCTCGTGGGCGGAGAGGATCCGAAATCCCAGCCGCTGATAGAATGGCGCGTTCCAGGGCAGGTGGCGGAAGGTCGTGAGCGTCAGGGCCGAAAATCGCTGCACGCGGGCCCAGGCCACCACCCGGCGCACCAGCGCCGCTCCAATCCCTTTTCGGCCGTGATCGGGATGGACGTCCAGCTCGAGCAAGTGGGCATCGCCGTCCATCTCGCCGGCCAGGGCGAAGCCCACCGCGCGTGCGTCGCCGGTCACGGCGACCCAGAGCCGCCCCTCCCGCGCGGCGGCCTCGAACTCGGACTCGGGCGTGATCTGCTCGCGCTGCTCCGGCGAGAGATCCTCCGGCGCGAAGAGCATCGCCGCGGCCCGCTCCACGCCCGGCAGCTGGCGGGCGTGCTCGCGGCGGGCCGGCAGGATCTCGTACCCGGGCGGCACGGTGGCTCATGCCTCGTTCTGTAGGAGCGGCCGATAGTGCTCGACCGTGGGAAACGGATCGTAGAAGTCGTGGAGCAGCGCCTTCCAGCGCTGGTACTCGGGCGAGCCGCGGAAGCCCTCGGTGTGAGCCTCCAGGCTCTCCCACCAGACCAGCAGCAGGTAGCGCTCCGCCTTCTCGACGCACCCCCGCAGCTCGTGGCGCTGGTAGCCGGGCATGCCGGCGATGATCTCCTGGGCCTCCGCGAAGGCCCGCTCGAAATCGGGTCCGCGGCCATTGCGAACGTCGAGAACCGCTACCTCGAGGATCACACCGCGCCCCCTAGTCGTTTGCCACCGCGAATGCGCCGCGCGCCGCGCCCAGCAGGGCCAGGACGCTGAGGGCGCCGACGGCGAAAGCCGCGGCGAAGTCCATCACCGGAATCAGGGGCGCGTTGATCGCCAGCAGCCACAGGGCGGCACGAAAGCCGCGCGACACCGCGGGTCGCTCGCCGCGCACGATGCCGGGCGTGCTCGCCACGCCGAGGGCGCCGTGGACCAGGCCCACACCGCCCAGGAGCAGCAGGGAGTAGAAGCGGAAGTCGTAGACCCAGCCGTCGATGCGAAGCGGGGTGGAGAGCACCACGGCCAGGTGCACCCCGAAGAGCGCTACCGCCGACACGAAGAAGACGTGGCATGCGGTCCCGGTGACCAGCAGTGAGTGCAGCCGCGCGCTCGAGCGCTCGCGCCAGGCGAAGATCCCGCCGGCCGCCAGCACCAGCGATAGAAGCGCGCGGTTGGCACCCGTGGTCGAGGGCCCGGGGGCCGCCGCCAGCATGCCCCAGGCCACCGCGGCCAGGATCGGCAGGGCCAGCGCGACGCACAGGAGCGGCCGGTCTTCGGAGATGGCCGGGCCTCCCTCCACGGGCTCAGCTCGCCGGGAACTGCTTGGCGTAGTCGACTGTCAGCCAGCGCTCGGGCTGGATGCGGACGACGATCTCGCCGCGGGGATCGCTGTCGCGCGTGGCTTCGATGTAGGCGTCGCCGTTCTGCTGGCCCAGGTAGCGGTGCGCGATGGGGCGGACGTCGGCGTCCGTGTCGGCTGTCTCGATCCCGGTCACCGGGCCCTCGACGCTGACATACTGGTAGGGGAGCGCTTCATTCTGGACCACGAAGCTCACTCGCCCGCCGCTCTCCAACAGGGCGGCCTTGCGGGACGACCGGCCGGTGACGAATACGATCTCTCCGCCCGGCCGGTACGTGTACCAGACCGGAGCGGCAAGAGGGCCGCGCCGCTCATCAGGGATGCTCAGTACCCCGATGTGAAGACCCGCCAGGAACGCTTCGCGTTCCTGGCGGGTCATCGAGAGAGAAACGGAGGCCACGAGCAGCTACCAGCGCCCGCCGCCGCCGCCCCCACCACGGCCACCGCCGCCGCCGCCACCGCCGCCGCCGCCGCCACCGCCGCCGCCACCGCGGCGGTCGAGGGCCTCGTTCACGCGCAGCGGCCGTCCGCCGAAGTCGCGCCCGTCCAGCTTGGAGATCGCCTCTGCTGCGGCGTCGTCGTCCGACATCTCGACGAAGCCGAAGCCTCGCGAGCGGCCGGTCTCACGGTCGCTGATCACCGAGGCCGAGGCGACCTCGCCGAATGCACCGCAGAGCTCGCGCAAGTCGGCGTCTGTGCAGCTCCAGGGAAGGTTTCCTACGTAGATCTTCTTCACGTCCAATCACTCCGCGCCCGATTTCGCGGGCACCCATGGGAAAACGCAGAAAGCCACCTGCTTCCTGCGGAAGCTTCGAAACGGACTCTGGGCCGACTTGTAATGAGAAAAGGACTCAAAGGGATGGAAAGACTCAGCATGGATGGATCGGGCAGAAACGTTCCTAGGCCGGCAAAATCGTAGGTGAACGCCTGAGGCCATGCCACCAGCCCGCTCCCCGGGGGAGGCTTCACGCTGGGGCACGAGATCGGGCCGCCGGCCGGTACGGGGCGCTCCGCGGGTAGCTCCTGGGCTATGAGCGCGTGCGCCCGGAGGAGGGGCCGCCCGAGCCACGTCGGGACTTGCTCGCCCGCCGGGCACCCGCGGCGGGCCTTTCGGCAAAGTGCAGCGCGGTCTCGAAGGCGGCCCGCGTGAAGTCGAGCACCTGCGCGAAGTCCCGGTCCGAGAGCGCTCGCACGGAATCGCGGCCGCGCAGGATGTTCACGAACTCGCGCTCCCGCTCGAGCTGGAGCGGCAGCCGCCCCACGCCCCAATCCTCCAGCAGCTGCCACAGCACGGGGTTGTACGACCGGACCAGTTTCGAGATGAAGGGCGCGGGATCGTGTCGGGCCAGCACGGCGGCCAGCCGCAGGGTCAGCTCGAAAGACAGCGTTGCCGTTCCCGCCTCCACCGCCTCGAGCAGCGACCGATCGCCGAGCTCGACCGCGTCGGTCAGCTCGTCGCGAGTGAGCCCCGCTACCTCGCGCAGCTCGCGCAGGTAGGCCCCGGCCTCGCGTCGCAGCTCGCGGGCGTTTGGCAGGCGCGAGGCGACCCGACGTCCCCCCCTGTCGACCACCCCGCGCAGCGCATCCGCCGCTACCTGCTCGACCAGCTCGGTGAGGCGATCGGCGAGCGAGGCCACGCGCGAGCGCGGCTTGGCAGCCGGACCGGCCGATCGAGCGGCCCCCCCGGCCTTCTGCTTGCGGGAGCTCGAGCCAGCCGTCTTGCGCTTGCCCGCGGCCTTCTTCTTGCGCGCGGCCATCCCACCTCCACGGCGAGGAAACCTTCCGAAGCGCCTCGCTGGGCCCCGCTACTCGCTGGCAGTTGGCCGCCCACGCGCGGTGCCCTCCATGGCGCAGACCCTACATCACCAGCACGCTCAGGGCGGGAGGGCGCTCGCGATAGGCGGCGTCCCAGCGGATCACGTTCTCGAAGCATGGGTCGAGTTCCACCTTGCCGAAGCGGCCGAACTGAAGGCCGGCCGCCAGGGTGCAGTCGGCGATGCTGGGCCGCTCGCCCGCCAGGAAGGGGCGCCCATCGGACAGGCGATCGTCCAGCACCTTCAGGCCCTTGGGAATCAGCTCCCCGAAGTGGGCGACCATCTCGCGGCTCGGAGGCAGGCCCAGGGGCGAGTTGGTGGAGTGGACGACGCGGGCGATCGGGTAGAGGACGCTCAGCTCGGCGATCCGCTCCAGCTCGCGCACCCGGGCGCGCTCCAGCGGCTCGCTGCCCAGCAGGGGCGGTTCGGGGTGCAGCTCCTCCAGGTACTCGATGATGGGGAGCGACTCGGTGAGGAAGCTGCCGTCGTCCAGCTCCAGCACGGGGAGCTTCTCGAACGGGTTCCGTGCCTGGTGCTCGGGCGACTTCTGCTCGCCCTCGCGCAGGTTCACGGTGACCTCCTCGATGCCCAGGCCCTTGCCCGCGGCCGCCTTCTCTGCCAGGTACAGCCGCACCCGCGTGGGGTTCGGCGCGACGGGGAACATGTAGAGCTTCACGGGTCTCTCCTCTTCGCGGGCGGGGCGTGGATCCCGCGGGCACTCAACCGAGAGCCTGCCTGAGAATCACAGGGTTGCCAGTGCGATTCTGAGTAGACTGGTGGCGGCTCGGTGGCGGAGTCGAGTCCGCGGGAGACGGAGAGCTTGCCGATCAGTCGCGGTCCGGAGAGCGTCGGGGCCGCCGGCATGGCCCTCGTCCTGTTGCTCCTCGCGCCTCTCTATGCCGCCGGCGGCTACCGGGCGATGTTCCTGTTGAATCCGCTGCTGAGCCTGCTCGCGGTCTTGCTGGTGTACCGGCTTACGTGCCTTGTCGTGGAGAGTCGGACGGCCGGGCTGCTGGCTGCGCTGCTGCTGGCGACGCTGCCGCCCATGACCTTCTTCGCCAACGGCATCGGTCTGTCTTCCCTGACCTTCCTCCTGGTCGCCCTGGCCGGATTGTACTCCGCTTGCCCGCCGGCATGCGCGGGTGGAGAATGGCGCGGTGAGCATCGGCATCCGCCCCATGCAGCCCGGGGAGCTGGACGAAATCGCTCGCCTCTGGTGCCGCAGCAAGCAGGAGGCCTACCTGCCCTGGCTGGCCATCGAGGCCACCTACAGCTTCGAAGACAACCTCGGCTACTTCCGCGACACGGTCTGCGTGAACCACCGGGTTTGGCTCGCGGAGCGGGACGGAACCGTGGTCGGGCTGATGGCTCAAGCCGGCGACTTCATCGACCAGCTCTTCGTGGATCCGGATCATCAGCGCGTGGGCGTGGGAACCGCGCTGCTGGCGTGGGCGCGCCGGGAATCCCCCGACGGGCTGGCGCTGCACACATTCCGGCGCAATGCGCGCGCCCGGCGCTTCTACGAGAAGCACGGCTTTCGCGCGGTCGCGTTCGGCGTCAGCCCGGCCCCGGAGAGCGAGCCGGACGTCCGCTACGAGTGGCGACCGGAGCCCTAGCGATCAGCCGCCGAAGGTGTCGCCGCCGCCATCCAGGTAGGCGGCCTCTTCGGGGGTCGGCTCGCGGCCGAGCACCGGGTTGCGGTGGGGGAAGCGTCCGAAGCGGCGGATCACCTCGCGGTGGCGGCGGGCGTACTCGCAGAAGCCCTCGAAGCGCGCCTCCAGGCCGGCGGGCGCGCGGGCCGCCAGACGCTCGTAGAGCTCTACACAGCGATCCTGGTGGGGAAGGCTCTCGGCGTGCTCGAAGGGCAGGTACAGGAACACCGCCTCCAGCGGGTGCAGCTCGGCGTCGAGGCCCGCGGCGATGGTCTCCCGGGCGACCTCGAGCGCCCGGTCGTCGCAGCGGAAGGAGCGGCTCGAACTCCGGTGCAGGTTGCGCGAGAACTGGTCGAGCACGATCACCAGGGCCAGTGCGCTGCGCGGATCTCCCCGCCATCCGTCCAGCCCACCCGCGTGGGCCAGGTCCGGCAGCTCGCCGAAGCGCTCGCGGATCTCGCGGTCGAAGCCCTCGTCGGGCCCGAACCACACTGGAACGCGTCGTTCCGCAGCCTCGGCGGAGCCTAGGGCGTCCGCAAACCAGAACTCCAGGATCTCGTCCGGTGAGGCCGCCGCCAAGCGCGCTACTCCTGCATCTTGCGCGCCGCGTCGTCGAGCGCGTCGCCGGCATCCTTCATGGCATCGGAGGCCTTCTTGTTGGCTTCCTCCATCGCTTCGTCCGCCTTGCGGCCGGCCTCCTCCATTGCGCCTTCCTCGCGGCAGGCGCTGATGGTCAGCGAAAGGGCCAGCCCTACGGCCAGAGCCATAGCGATTCTCTTCATGGTTTTTCTCCTCTTCCGAGTTCCGGTTGTCAGCTCGCGGGTGCGAGACCCGCCCAGATCAGGAAACCGCCGAAGCCCATGCCCAGCAGGCACCAGATGCGAAGAAACCCACGCGGCCTGTCTGCCCACCAGCCGACCATGGTGTCGATGCGGCTCGGACCCAGGAACGCCAGGACGCAGGCGGCCAGCAGCGCGATCCAACCCAGAACGCGTATGGCCAGGGGAAAGGGGGTTGCGTCGGCACCGGTCACGAAGACGCCGCCCATCAACACGCGCACACCCACGGCCACGGCGTAGCGGGTGCGGGGGTTCCATCCCAGCAGCAGCGCCTTGAAGGCCTCGGGACGGACGAGTCCATAGCCACACAGGACCACGATCAGGACTCCGAACGCGAAGATGGCGGCACCCATGGTTTCAACTCTCCTCCCACGACGCGGTTCCGTCCACGTCGAAGTTGGGGTTCCAGGCCACCTCCCAGAGGTGGCCGTCCGGGTCAGCGAAGTAGCCCGAGTACCCGCCCCAGAAGACGTCCTGTGCAGGCTTCACCAGCGTGGCGCCCGCAGCCAGAGCCTCCGCCATCACCGCGTCCGCCTCTTCGCGGCTGCTCACGTTGTGGGCCAGGGTGATGCCTCGGAATCCGCTGCCCTCGGCGGGAACCGTGGCGTCCTCCGCCAACGCCTCGCGGGAATAGAGGGAGAGCCAGGTCCCGCCGCGCAGGTCGAAGAAGGCGATGCTGGGCGGACCGTCTCGCTGCGGCAGGCCCAGGCCGTCGCGGTAGAAGGCGATGGAGCGCTCCAGGTCCGAGACGCCGAGCGTGATGAGCGAGACGCGCGGCTCCATCTCCCGGCTCTCCTAGTCGTTCACGCAGGCAAAGACGCGGTAGTCGACGGCGTTGGGGAGCACGCGGCCCTCTGCGACCGCCACCACCGAGTTGAGCCAGGCGTAGCGCTCGTCCCCGGTCTCGAAGCGGGGCTGGGTCATGAAGTAGGTGTCGCCGAAGGCGAGTTCGCCGCCCGTCGCCAGGGCCGCCTGCACCTTGTCGTTCATCACCAGCACGCCCGGGTACTGCGTGTAGACCACGGCGCCGTCGTCGGTCTCGAAGGTGCCGCGCACGTCCAGGCGTCCCACGCCCTGGTCGTCCAGCAGAAACCAGTCGGCGCCGCCGGTGAGGAGTTGGCCGCGCAGGCGGGGGCCCTCGAAGCTGCCGCCGATCACTTCGAAGATCATGCGGTGGCCGAACGGCCCGCGTCCCGCGTCCACGGGCGGCTTCAGGTCGGCGCGATACGTCATGAGGGGTTCGAGCTTCATGGCTCCTCCGGTTCGGGATCAGGACGTGAGCTGGCGCAGGATGGTGGCCGAGTCGAAGTAGACGCGCTCGTAGACCAGATCGGCGCCGTCGAAGAGGAAGAAAGCGGTCATCCGGCAGCGGAACGGCTTTCCGGTGGGCTCGGTTCCCAGCAACGGCCCCTCGTGGGTGCCAAGGAGCCAGAATTCCGTGATCACGGCGTCGTCTGCGTGACGCAGGGAGATCAGCTCGTTGCGCTGGTCCGGGAACGCCGTCCGGGTCTCGTGGAAGTAGTCGCGTACGGCGGCCTCGCCGTCGTGGATCCGGTCGGTGGCGATCAGCTCGTAGCGAGGGTGGCCGAAGGTATCGATGGTGGAGTCGAAGTCGTGAACGTTCTCGGACTCCATGTGGCGGCGCACGACTTCTTCGCGCTGCCGCCGCAGGTCGGGCGCGATCGGCTTGGGCGGGGTGGTGTCGTAGGGGACCGGGAGCGGCAGCCCGAAGCGCGCGTGCAGCAGGTGCACGTCGTGCAGGTCCTTCTCGTCGGGCTCGTAGCCCAGATGGCAGGCCAGCTGGATCTTCGCCGAGATGCAGGGCACCGGGCGGCCGAGGATGCCGCCCTCGGTGAAGCCCTCGGGCGGGTAGCGGAAGGCGGAGCCGTCCTGGTGGGTCTGCACGCCGCCCCCGCTTTCGTCGAACTCCACGGTGTGAAGGTCGATTCGCCGCTCGACGGCGTCCGCTAGGACGAAGCGGGTCGGAAGCTCGTTCTCGACCTCGGCGAAACCGAGCGGAGCCAGGGCCTCGCGGATCGCCGCTGCGTCCGAGAGCCGCACCACCAGATCCAGGTCGTCGTGGGGGCGGGTCTGCTCGCCGGCCAGGGCGTCGACGCCCCAGCCTCCGTCGATCCAGGCTTCGACGCCCGCGCCACGCAACCGGCCCAGAAGCTCGAGTACGGATTCACCCGTCATGCAGGGGGCGATCCTACCACGGCTATCCAGCGACGGGCTTGCGTGCGGCGAGCACGGCGAACATGCCGTGGCGGAAGCGGCAGGCGACGCCTTCGAAGCCGGCCTCCGACAGCCAGGCGAGCTGCTCCCGGACCGTCGAGGGCTGGTCCTCGCTCATGCGTTCGTCGGCCAGCGCCAGGTCTTCGTCCGAGGCGCCCAGGGCGCGGGCCTCCTCGCGCCAGCTTCGGTGGTTGGCTGCATCCTCCTCCTGTGTCTCGCCCGCCACCTGCTCGGCGTTGACGAAGACGCCGCCCGGGCGCAGCGCTTCGAAGACGCGACAGAAGAGTGCGGCCTTCTCGTGCGCCGGAAGGTGGTGGATCGCCAGGGCCGAGATCGCGCAGTCCAGTTGGGGCGGAAGCTCGACGCGGGCCAGATCTCCGACGCGGAACGCGAAGCGCTCGGCCTCGCCGGTGAAGCGTTCGCGCGCGATCTCCAGCATGCCCGGCGCCACGTCCACCAAGGTGAAGTGCGCGCGTGGGTACTCGGCGGCCACCAGCATCGAGAGCAACCCGGTGCCCGCGCCCAGGTCCAGCACACGCAGCTCGCGACCGCGGTCCGCGGGAAGCGCGTCGAGCGCGCTGCCGTAAAAGCCGTCGAAGCAGGGCACCAGCGTCCGGCGCGATGCGTCGTAGCTCCGGGCCGAGCGGTCGAAGGTTTCTGCAACGCCCATGACACCCAGGCTACCATGGCCCGCAGAAGGACCGGCCATGGGGAGTAGGCGACGGATGACCACCAAGGCGCGGGAACGTCTTTCCTTCGATCTGCTCGAGGATCCGGCCGAGTGCTGCATCGGGATCGGCTTCGGCCCGATCTACGCGATCGGGCCGAACCACGCGATGGGCGACGAGATGAATCGCGCCAGCAAGCTGGGCGAAGATACGGCGCGCGGCGGGGAGACGCTGGTCACCGAAGACGCGTACGCGACCCTGGCGCCGCACACGGGTGTGCGCTTCGAACCCAAGGCCGACGACGACCTGCTGTTCCCGTTCTATCGCGCGACGCACACCGCCTGACTACCCGCTCCGCACCGCGTGGTTCGCGGTGACGGAGTACGGAACCGCCGGGTGCTTGGCGGCCGGCTCGGGCCGCGCGCTAGCTCCGCGTGCGGCTAACCTTGCGCACCGTGGCCTCGACGTCGCGCCGGGCCTTGGCAGACATGGCTCGGAACTCCTTCTGGCCCTTGGCCTCGAGCCGGCCCAGCTGGTGGCTGGCGTCGCGCACCACGCGGGTCAGGCTCCGGCGGGTCGCTCGGGATGCGGTCTCGATCTGCCGCTCGATTGCGTTGAGGTCGCGCCGCAGCTGGGCCGAGAGCGCCTTCAGCGACTTCGGAAGCTCCGTCCCCACCAAGCCGCGGGTCGTGGCTTTCTTGCGACCGGCCTTCTTGCGCGTCGCCTTCTTGCGCGTGGTCTTCTTCGCCGTCTTCTTCCGGGTGGTCTTCTTGGCAGCCATGATCCACCTCCTCTCTCTTGGGAATATCGCGGATCCAGCAGTTCACGCGAGAGGCCCGTTGCCCTCGGATGTGGCAGATGGCCCCATGGGCTGATCGTAATGCGCAACATGCTCTAGCATGGGGCACGAAGGAGACACGCGTGGCCGACCATGACGAGGCCTGCCGGGCCCTGAAGCAACGCCTGGCCGTGCTGACCCAGCGAACCTCCAGGATCGAGGCCCATCTGCGGGAGCCGGGTGCGCGGGACTCCGAGGAGCTGGCGACCGAGCGCCAGAACGACGAAGTGCTGGAAGGCCTTGGAGACGCGGAGCTTCAGGAGATCGCGGAGATCCGGGCAGCCCTGACCCGGATCGCGGACGGCGCCTACGGCGAGTGCGCCACGTGTGGCGAGTCCATCGCGGAGGGGCGTCTCGAGGCGCTTCCCTTCACCCCCCTCTGCATCGACTGCGCCAGCCAGGTCGGCTGAGCGCTCAGCGCCCGCCGCAGTCGGGCGGATTCGCGGTCACGATCGAGCCCAGCGCCTGAAAGAGCCTCGCGCGGGTCGCCCCGTCGCGGTCCGCCAGCGCGATCGCCTCGGACCACCCCAGCTCCTTGCCTTCGGCGGACCACGCCGAGCCCCCGCTGAGCTCGCCGTGGCGGTATACGAAGGCGCTTCGAACCTCTCCCGACGGCCACCAGGTTCGCGACTCACCGTGGGGCTTCCCCGCGCCATAGGCGCCCCTGAACTTGCGACGATGCGGCGAGTGGGGCGCCATGTACGGCAGGTACCAGACCTGCACGGTTCCTTCGGGAAGGCGGCCGCGGTACGGGAACTCCGCCAGCTTCAGATCGGGTCCGGAGTAGAACGTGAAGACGCCGCAGCGGACGCCGTCACAGAAGCTCCCCTCGACGCGGTCTCCGCCCGGCCCCCGCGCCACGTAACGGCCGTGCGGCCGGCCGGCCCGGCACTCGCCCTCGACCTGGTACTCAGGCGGTCCGTGCGAGGCGCAGCTCGCGCAAAGGAGCAGTACGCCGAGGAGGATTCGCACGCCGGGACGCTACCACGCCCTGGCGCGCCCCGATCGGACAGGCGGGCTAGCGTCGTCTGGTGCCCCGCAATCCGGAGGCGATCGAGACCGTTCGCCGGCGCCTGCTGCGCTGGCTGGACGAGGACGAGTACGACTTCGAGGCGCTGCGCGATGCCCTGGACCTGGGCGTGCGCGACCTGGAGCGGCACCTGCGCCACGTGGAAAAGACGCTGCGCACCCGCGGAAGCAAGCTTCGCGTCACTTCCCCGCAGTGCCGGGACTGCGGCTTCGGGTTTCCCGGGCGCACTGCGAAGCACCTTCACCCGCCGGGCCGCTGTCCCCGCTGCCGCGGCGAGCGCATCGATCCGCCCCGCTTCCGGGCAACGGCCCGCTAGGAGCCTGACCCAAGATGGGGTGCGCCGGCCCGGGCGCCGAGACGCAGCGCTGGCAAGGCGCGGGACTGAGCCATAGCCGTAGCTACGGCGCAAGGAGCGCAACGCAGCCAGCGCGGATGGATCGGCGTTCGGACGGTGTGCCCCATCTTGGGTCAGGCTCCTAGTCCTTCGCGCCAAGGAAGCCGCGCAGGAACTCCACCTCTGTCGGGTCGAAGGGCGTTCCGTCGGCGCGCAGCACGTCGTGGAACCAGACGTCGGGCTCGGGTTGCGGCTCGTCCTGGAACCAGCTCCACCACGGGTAGATGGTCTGGGTCCTGCCGCTGACCAGGCCCCAGTGGATGGCGCCGATGCCCAGCTCGCGGAAGAGGGGCAGGTGGGTCTCGAAGCGGCTCTGGAGCTGCCGGGCGAGGTACTCGGTGCAGACGAGCGGCCGGTCGCTCTCGTCTCGCAGCGTTTCGCACAGCGCGCGCAGGTCGTCGGTCGGTCCGTAGTGGTGGAAGCTGATCACGTCGGAGCGGGCGCGTTGCACGGCGGCGATCGCCTCCGGGATCGGCTTCACCGGGATCCACAGGCCCGACGTGAGCGGCTGGTCCGGCGCTACGTCACGTGCCCAATCGAACACGTCGCGTAGCAGCGGCAGGCAGGCGCCGCCCACGGGCTCGGAAACGGGAGACGGGAACCCTCCGGGCTCGTTGTAGAGATCCCAGAGCAGGACGCGCTCGTCGTGTGCGTAGTGGCCGATCACGCCGCGCACGTAGTCGCCCAGGCGCTTGCGCAGCGCCGGGTCCTCCGGGTAGCGCTGCAGGGCGGGAAGGCCCGGGCTCTCCAGCCAGCGGGAGTTGTGGCGGCCGGGGTGGGGCTCGGGCTGTGGGCCGAGCTGCGACTCCGGGCACCACACGTCGTCGAAGAGCACCAGCAGGGTGGCGATGCCGTGGGCGGCCGCCCGCTCCAGGTAGGAGTCGACGCGGCCCAGGAATCCGTCCCGATCGTCCTCCCAGAGGAGATCGTGCAAGTAGACGCGCATCGCGTTGAAGCCCAGCTCCGCCGCCCAACCCAGCTCGCGGTCGATGGTCTCCGGGTCGAAGGTCGCCGCCTGCCACATCTCCAGCTGGTTGCTCGCCGTGCTGGGCGTGAAGTTGCAGCCGACCGGCCAGGGCCGCGCCTCCCACCAGGCCCGGGCTCGTTCGGCGCTCCAGCGCCCAGGATCCGGCGCTTCGGCCTGCTGGTCCGGCATGGGGGCTTACGCTACCACGATGCGGTCCATAGAACCCCACAGGAGGGCCGCCATGAGCGCCATCGACGACCTGCTTGCAAACAACGCCACCTATGCCGAAGGCTTCTCGAAGGGCGCGCTGCCCATGCCGCCGTCCAAGGGCGTGGCCATCGTGGCCTGCATGGATGCGCGCCTGGAGACGGGCGCTCTGCTGGGCCTGGGGGAGGGCGACGCCCACGTGATTCGCAATGCGGGGGGCGTGATCACCGAGGACGCGATCCGCTCGCTGGTGATCTCCCAGCGATTGCTGGGCACGCGGGAGATCATGCTGATCCACCACACCGACTGTGGGATGCTCACCTTCAAGGGCTCCGACGTGAAGGGCGCGATCAAGCAGGACACCGGGCTGCGGCCGGCCTTCGACATGGAGGACTTCGAGGACCTGGAGGACGACGTGCGCGAGTCCATTGCGCGGATCCAGGCCAGCCCCTTCGTCCCCCACAAGGATCGGATCCGCGGCTTCGTGTACGAGTGCGAGACCGGCCGCCTGCGCGAGGTGGACTGAACCTCACGGCGTCCAGCGGTTGCGGAGCTCGATGCGGAAGCCGTTGCCCTCTAGGAAGCCGGCGATCTCCTCGAAGAGCCGCGCCTTCCCGTAGGGCTGTACGAAGGGCGCCAGCATGATCCGCGAAGGCCGCACGCCCGGCTTCTGGAGCAGGTTCAGGGTGTAGACGCTCTCGGGATCGTCGCCGCCGTAGTGCTCCAGGGTCAGGGCTGCGAGGTCGTCGCGGTGCAGCTCGACGGGTCGGCGGGAGAAGGGCCGCGTGCCCGACACCAGCAGTCGGTCGCCGGCCGCGGTGAGAATCTGCTTGCGGTTGCGCTGGGCCAAGCCCAGGGGGATCGCGATGACGCCGAGCCAGGCGAGCGTGCACCACAGCAGCAGGAACAGCAGTGGCCCGTCGTTGAAGAGCAGGATCGTTGCGAACACGGTGACCGGGAACCAGACGATCCAGAAGCCGATCAGGCAGCCCAGGTAGAGCTTGTCCTGGCCGAAGCGGCGCGGGTCGATCTCGAGAACGGTGGGCGAGAGCCGCATGCCCCTACCACTGGCTCTCCTCCCGCGTTCCCGCCCGGTATGGGTAATAGAGGTTGTCGTAGTGGCGGAAGCGCGCCGAGTTGTAGGCGTTGGAACGACGCCGGTCCTCGGGCGAGAGCGCCATCAGGTCGCTGAGGCTCATAGGCACGTGATTATCGCACGGCCGCGCAGCCCCCGGGTGCACGGGCTTCGCTAGCCTATGCGGCTCCATGGCTGCTCCCGACGACATCGAGGCCCGGGTTCGCGCCGACATCGCCGAGCACGGCTGGCACGTGGTCAAGGTGATGGGTGACGACGTCGCGCCGGCCTGGGCCTACACGATCGGCCTGACGGAGACCGCCGGGCATCCGGAGCTGGCCATGTTCGGCCTGCCGCTGGACGATCTACATGCGGCCCTGAACCACATGGGAGCGCTGATTCGCGCCGGGCGCGTCTTCGAGCCGGGCGAGCACGAGGGCGTGTTCGAGGGGATGCCCTGCACGGTGCGGTCCGTGGAGCCGCGCTGGATCGATGTCTTCTTCGGCAACGCCGCCTGGCACTACAAGGACGCGGCGGTCTCGTTGCGGCAGTGCTTCTGGCCCGACGCCGCGGGACGGTTTCCGTGGCAGGACGAGTTCGACGCGAGCTGGCGGGACGACCAGCCGCAGCTCTTCCGCGACGCCGTGGAAGAGGCCCTGAGCGACACGTTGGCGGAGACGCTGCGAAGAGAGGGTGCGCTGTGACCGCGACCGCGAATCCGCTGCTGGCGACCGGGGGCCTGCCCCACTTCGACGAGATCGGCCCCGAGCACGTGGGGCCGGGCATGGGTGCGCTGCTGGACGAGTTGGAGGCGGCGTTCGAGCGCTTCGAAGCCGAGATCCAGCCCACCTGGCAGAGTGCCGTCGAGCCGCTGGAGCGCCTGGGCGACCGGCTCGAACGCGCCTGGGGCGTCGTCGGTCACCTGATGGGCGTGAAGAACAGCGATGCCCTGCGCGAGGCCCACGAAGCCGTTCAGCCCCGCGTGGTCACGCTGGGGATCCGCATGGGCCAGAGTCGGCCCCTCTACGACGCCCTGCGCACGCTGCGCGAAGGCTCGGGCTGGAGCGCACTGGACCCGGCCCAGCACCGCATCGTGGAGTCGTTGCTGCGCGACGCGCGGCTAGCGGGTGTGGGGCTCGAGGGCGAGGCGCGCGAGCGCTTCAACGCCATCCAGCTCGAGCTGGCGGAGCTGGCGACGCACTTCAACAACCACGTGCTGGATGCCACCAAGGCCTTCGCGCTCACCCTGCGCAGCGCCGCCGAGGCAGAGGGCCTGCCGGAGAGTCTGCTGCAGCTGGGCGCCCAGCTGGCGCGCGAGGCCGGCGAGGAGCAGGCCAGCGCCGAGGCCGGGCCCTGGCGCATCGGCCTCGACGCGCCCTGCTTCATCCCCTTCATGGAGCACGCGCGACGCCGGGACCTGCGCGAGACGCTCTATCGCGCCTACGTCAGCCGCGCGTCATCGGGCGAGCTGGACAACGTTCCCATCATCCGGAAGATCCTGGCCCTGCGCCGCGAGGAGGCGCAGCTGCTCGGCTTCGCCGACTTCGCCGAGGTCTCGTTGTCCACCAAGATGGCCCCGGACGTCTCCGCGGTGGAGGGTCTTCTGGAGGAGCTGCGCGGCGCGTCCCTGGAGCCGGCGCGCGCCGAGCTGGCCGAGCTGCGCTCCCTGGCGCGCGAGCAGGGCGCGCCGGAGGCCGAGGACTTCGCGCTCTGGGACGTGGCCTTCTGGTCCGAGCGCCTGCGCGAGAGCCGCTACGCCTACAGTGACGAGGACCTGCGCCCCTGGTTCCCATTCCCCAAGGTGCTGGAGGGGCTCTTCGCCCTGGCGAACCGGCTCTTCGACGTGACGATCACGGCCGCCGATGGTGAGGCGGCGGTCTGGCACGCCGACGTGCGTTTCTTCCGGGTCTGCGACGCCGGCGGCGAGCCCATCGCCGCTTTCTTCCTGGACCCCTACAGCCGCCCGGGCGAGAAGCGCGGTGGTGCGTGGATGGACGAGTGCGTGGGGCGCAGCCGTCTGCTGGCGCCGACGCCCGGTGGCGTGCGGCTGCCGGTGGCCTACCTGGTGTGCAACCAGGCCCCGCCCACGGACGGCAAGCCCTCGCTGATGAGCTTCGGGGAGGCGGAGACCCTCTTCCACGAGTTCGGCCACGGGCTCCAGCACATGCTCACCCGTGTGGAGTACGGGCTGGCCGCGGGAATCCGCAACGTGGAGTGGGACGCCGTGGAGCTCCCCAGCCAGTTCATGGAGAACTGGCTGTACGAGCGGGATGTGGTGCGCGGCATCTCCGGACACGTGGAGAGCGGCGATCCCCTTCCCGAGGCGCTCTTCGAGAAGATCCGCGCGGCGCGCAACCACATGGCGGGGAGCGTGATGCTGCGGCAGCTCTACTTCGCGCTCACGGACTTGACTCTGCACGGCGGCTACGACCCGGAGGGAGCCGAGTCGCCCTTCGACGCACAGCGCCGCGTCGCTGAGCGCACCACGGTGATTCCGCCGCTGCCCGAGGACCGCTTCCTGTGCAGCTTCGGCCACATCTTCGGCGGCGGTTACGCGGCCGGCTACTACAGCTACAAGTGGGCCGAGGTGCTGTCGGCGGACGCCTTCGCAGCATTCGAGGAGGCCGGCCTCGCAGAGGACGAGGCCTTGCGCCAGACCGGCCGGCGCTACCGGGACACGGTGCTGGCCCTCGGCGGCAGCCGGTCGCCCATGGAGGTCTTCACGGCCTTCCGGGGCCGAGAGCCCACCACCGAGGCCCTGCTGCGCCACTCGGGGCTTCTGGAAGCGGGAGGCTGAGCATGTCCGAGCATCGCTGCACGGTGGCCTGGCAGCGCGAGACGCCGGGCTTCGGCTACGAGGAGTACGACCGTACCCACACCTGGACCTTCGCAGGGGGCGCCTCCCTCGAGGCGTCGGCGGCGCCCGAGTTCCGAGGGCGCGAGGAGCTTCCGGATCCCGAGGAGGCCCTGGTGGGCGCCCTGGCCAGCTGTCACATGCTGACGTTCCTGGCCGTGGCGGCGCGCAAGCGCCTGGTGGTGGACTCCTACGAGGACGACGCGTCGGGCGTGATGGAGAAGAACGAGGACGGGAAGCTCGCGGTCACGCGCGTGGTGCTGCGCCCGCGCGTGGTCTTCGGAGGCGAGCGCGGTCCGTCGGCAGAGGAGCTGGAGCGCATGCACGAGATCGCCCACCGCGAGTGCTTCATCGCCAACTCGGTGAAGACCGAAGTCGTGCTCGAGCTCCGGGACGCGTGAGCGTCCGCCATCCGCGCTGGCTGCGCATCCACGCGGTCGTGCGCCGGATTCCGCGCGGCCGGGTGGCC
>Ga0255054_10000602_pt1 | contig 21358 bp, 19 predicted proteins | sample JV7_2_23_MG_FD_188634 | JGI IMG/M metagenome (GOLD analysis project Ga0255054, IMG submission 188634) | Seawater microbial communities from Jervis Inlet, British Columbia, Canada - JV7_2_23 | ecosystem: Environmental > Aquatic > Marine > Inlet | place: Canada: British Columbia | collected...
TGTCCCGCAGACAGTTCTAAAAAAGCTACTCAAGCACAAGTCTCATGTGTCGTTTTTTTCCAGCACGAAGATCGAGCCCACCCTCTTTAAAATCCCTTTCTGAAAGGACTTCATTCTCGTCATCCAGTCGCCTACCCTCAATATAGGCGCCCCCCTGCCTGATAAGCCTTCTTCCCTCACCCTTGCTCGAAACAAGCCCTGCAACGAGGAAGGCATCGACAACGGTAAATCCTTGCAGAAGTTGGGAGTGTGCTATGAAGATGGACGGGGACTCTGCCGCTCCGCCGCCGGCCTTGACAATGGTTGAAGACGTCTCAACCGTGAGGCCCGGGTCTGCCTCTCCGAACTTTTCCGTGGATGCGCGAAAAGCCTTCACAGCATTCTCCTCGCCGTGGTTGATCATTGTGGCTTCAAAGGAAAGTATCTCCTTGGCACGGTTCAGAAGAGGCGGCTTCAGATATGAGAGAGCATGCACCTCTTCCATGGGGAGAAAGGTGAAGAGGCCGAGGTAGCGCTCCACATCGCTGTCCATGGTGTTCCGGAAGAATTGGAAGTAGTCGTAGGGAGAGGTTTTCGCTTCATCGAGCCAGACTGCCCCCTTAACGGACTTGCCAAACTTCTCACCAGCCGAATTGGTAATCAGCGGAAAGGTTATACCAAAGATCTCCTTTGCAGAAAGCCTTCTGGTGAGGTCAATACCTGCAACAATATTCCCCCACTGATCCTGTCCACCCATCTGCATATCACAGTCGTAGTCACGGTTGAGCACATAGAAATCGTAGGCCTGCAGCACCATGTAGTTGAATTCAATGAATGTCAGTCCCTTCTCGAGCCGCTGCTTGACCGACTCAGCAGAAAGCATCCTATTCACTGAGAAATGTTTACCCACGTCTCTCAGGAATTCGATATAGTTGAGATCCACAAGCCAATCGGCATTGTTCAAAAGCAGCGCCTTGTCTTCATCAAAGGAGATGAAGTGCGACAGCTGCCGCTTCAGCGCTTCTCCGTTGTTTCGTACATCCTCGATGCTCAGAAGTTTCCGGGTTTCAGACTTGCCTGAAGGATCTCCCACAAGCCCCGTTCCACCGCCGACCAGTCCAATGGGACGGTGTCCGTTTCTTTGAAGATGGGCAAGTGACATGATTGGGACCAGGCTCCCCGCATGCAGGGAATCCGCCGTAGGATCAAATCCTATATAGGCTGTCACCTTTTTTGAATCAAAATGTTTCCTGATGGCTCCCTCATCGGTTACCTGGAAGATGAATCCTCTCTCCTTCAACACGTCATAGGGGTTCATGTCTGACTATCACTTTGCCGTTTTTTCTAATTTCCCCCTAATGTACTGAAGGATGAATGAGAAGTAAATGGGGATAAAAAAGGGGACAGCTCACTGTCCCCTTTTTTAGTCACTTCTATTATGCGAAGACATGCTGCATTACATCATCCATCTTTTCCACAAGGTGGAAGGTGATGCCCTTTTTGATATGTTCGGGAATCTCGTTCAGGTCTTTCTGATTTTCTCTGGGAAGGACGATATCTCTCATCTTTGCGCGTTTTGCTGCAATGACCTTCTCCTTGATGCCGCCAACGGGAAGCACGTTGCCGATGAGCGATATTTCACCAGTCATGGCAAGCCTGCTCTTGATTTTCCTGCCCGTGACAAGGGAGAGCATGGCCGAAGCCATGGTGATGCCTGCAGAAGGTCCATCCTTGGGCGTAGCGCCTGCGGGCACATGCAGGTGAATGAAGTTGCTCTCGTACAGACTCTCATCCACACCCATGTCCGCTCCGATCGATCGCACCCAGGACAGTGCGATGTTGGCGGATTCAGCCATAACATCTCCGAGACTTCCTGTAAGCTTCAAACTGCCCTTGCCGGGGATGAGGTTCGATTCCACTGTGAGAGTTGCTCCGCCGAGTGGAGTCCACGCGAGCCCGATGGTAATACCTGGTCGGGTTATACGCTTATACACCTCCTCGATGAAGATGCGCTCACCCAGATAATCACGGATGTTCTCCCCTTTGAGCACAAGAGGGAGGCTCACCTCCTTCTCGAGAGCCTTTCGTGTCACCTTACGGGAAACCTTGTTAACAGCCTTTTCGAAATTACGTAGACCTGCTTCACGCACATACCCCTGCAGTATCTCCTGAAGTGCACTTTTATGAAACCTCACATCGCTCTTTTTCAACCCATGCCTTTCCAGCGAACGGGGTATGATGTAACGCTTGCCGATCTCGATCTTCTCCGCCTCAATGTAACCCGAGAGACGTATCACCTCCATTCGGTCCAGCAGCGGCGCTGGTATGGTGTCCTGTGTATTGGCTGTGGTGATGAACATGACCTGCGACAGGTCAAAGGGCAGGTCCAGATAGTGGTCCCTGAAATCAATGTTCTGCTCAGGATCGAGCACCTCCAGAAGAGCAGACGAGGGGTCGCCCTGAAAGCTCATACCGAGCTTGTCGATTTCATCGAGCATGATGACGGGATTTCGCGTCTGCACAATCTTCAGAGCCTGTATGATCTTACCCGGCATTGCACCGATGTAGGTTCTTCGGTGCCCCTTGATTTCAGCCTCGTCGCGCATACCGCCGAGGGAGAAGCGAAAAAACATTCTCCCCATTGCCCGCGCAATCGACTTGCCCACTGAGGTCTTGCCAACTCCGGGCGGACCCACGAGACACAGTATACTTCCCTTGGAGTCGGCTTTCATCTGCTTGACGGACAGAAACTCCAGAATGCGCTCCTTCACCTCGTCCAGGTCATAGTGGTCCTGATCGAGTATTTTTCGTGCCTTGGGCACATCGATCTTCTCCTCAGAGAAGGTGTTCCAGGGCAGCGAGCAGATCGTCTCGAGATAGTTGCGGGTCACCGCATACTCTGGGGAGTGAGTGTCCATGAGCCCCAGTTTCTCAAGCTCCTCATAGGCCTTGTCCTTCACCTCCTGCCTGAGCTCCAGGGAATCAAGCTGCTCCTTGAACTTGTTGTATTCCTGGCCCTTGGCATCCACCTCCATGCCAAGCTCTTTCTTGATCGCCTTAAGTTGTTCTCTGAGGAAAAACTCGCGCTGCTGTTTCGTTACTTTCTCATTGATGTTCTCCTGAATCTTCTTCTGAAGCTTCATGAGCTCCTTTTCACGATGGAGCAGTATGAGCACATTCTCAATTCTCTTCTTCACATCGAGGGTCTCCAAAATGCTCTGCTGTTTCTCCCTGTCGATGTTCAGTATGGAGGCAACAAAATCGGTAACCCTTTCAGCACCGTTCAGGTTTGCCATATTCAGCTTAATCTCCTCTGTAAAGAAGGGATTGTCCTCAGAAACCTCCTTGATCTCCGTGTAGAGAGTCCGCGTGAGCGCCTGGAGCTCGTTGTCCGTCTTTGCCTGCTCATCTACATACTCTACGGCAGCGACCACGTAGGGATTCATGGTGAGGAACTTCTTTATCTGCAGACGTTTAATTGTGTTAATGAAAATGTTTATTTTCCCGTCCGGAAGATTGATCTTCTTCATGATCTTTGCAATCGTTCCGATGCGATAGAGGTTGTCTCCCCTGTCCTCTTCGATTTCAGGATTCTTCTCCAATACCAGGCCTATGTACCCGTCTATCTCCATAACCCGCTCAACTGTCTTTATATGCTTGTCTCCGCCAATGATGAGCGGCATGAATATACCAGGAAAGATCGGCCTGGTTTTCATGGGAATGAGTGAGAGCTTCGGCGGTAGTACCTTGTCCACCGATACGAGTGTCTTGTTTTCATCAATGTCTATCTGATCCATATTCCTCTTTTCCTAACCTTGTATAGATATGAAACCATTCACAAAAGTGTACATTGGTGCCAGTACCTGTTGTAAATAATATAATAAAAAACCAGCTCTAAAAAAATATTGATAGAAACTTAACTAAGTATTACTTTAACAAAAAATTTCAGGAGGAGTACGATGATTGTCGTTGGTGAGCTTATTAATTCAACAAGAAAGAAAATAAAAGAGGCAATGACCAACCGCGATGCGGACTATCTCAAGGATCTTGCGAAGAAACAGGACGAAGCCGGTGCAGATTTCATAGATGTGAATGCAGGCGCCTTCGTGGATGAAGAGATGGAAATTCTAAAATGGGCTCTCGAAGAGGTGATGAGTGTCACAGAGAAACCCATCGCAGTCGACAGTCCTCGCGGCGAAGCAATAAAGATGGGCCTGGAGCTGCACCGCAACGGGAAACCCTTGCTCAACTCGATTACCAAAGAGAGCGATCGATGGAAAGAGGTATTGCCGGTTGCCGTAGAGCATGACTGCCTCGTACTTGGCCTCTGTATTGATGACAATGGTATCCCGGAAGAAGCCGACAAACGGATACAGATCGCCGATGGAATCATAAACGAGCTGGTCAAGGCCGGTAAGAACATCGATGACATCGCCATTGACCCGCTCACCACACCGCTCAGCGTGAATACGAACTATGGCATTATTGTTCTGGATACGATTAAGGGTGTGAAGAAGAACTTTCCCGAGGTGAAACTGATTACCGGACTCAGCAATATCTCCTATGGACTGCCTGCACGAAAGCAGGTCAACAGGGCCTTTGTTGTCAACTGCATGGTGAACGGACTCGATGGTGCACTCATCGACCCTCTCGATACGACGATGATGAGCCTGATTTTTGCAACCGAGGCGCTCATGAACAAAGACCCCTTTTGCGGCAACTATCTCAAAGCCTTCAGAGCCGGACAATTAACGAAAGATTGAAGTATTTCGCCGAACTGGTATAATAACGGCGGGTCTCCCATGGGCCCGCCTTTTTTCATTACTTCTCAGTCAGGGAAACAAACAATTCAGTAATTACACATACAGGGGGCACCTAATGGCTAAGGATTCCATTTCAAAAAACGATCTCCTTCAGATGGTGGAACGGATGTACAAAACGATCGATTCAATGAAGGATGATCTCTCAAAACTCGATACGGAGATTGGAGACGGTGATCATGGGTTCAGCATTGCCAGCGGTTTCAAGAGCTTTTATGCGAAACTCGACGAGTACGCACAACTTGAAATTGGTCCGATTCTGAAAAAGGGAGGGTTTGATCTCATTAAGAATGTCGGAGGGGCTGCAGGCGCAGTGTTTGGCACCTTTTTCATAGGACAGTCCGCATATTACGACTGCAACCTGCAGGGAAAAGACCCGCTCGATCTGCAGGACATCACGAACATGTTCGCCCATGCGCTGGAACAGATTAAAAACCGGGGACATGCCAAGCCGGGTGACAAAACCATGGTGGATGCACTCGAACCTGCTGTCGAGAGCCTCAAGGAAAGCACGGAAAAGGGCTTAAGCCTTGCCGAGGCTTTCAATCTGGCAGCTGAGAAGGCGGATGAGGGGTCTGAAAAGACCAAAGAGATGGTTGCAACTCATGGGCGGGCGAAAAATCTTGGAGAGCGAAGTATAGGCTTTATGGATCCCGGTTCAAAAACCATGGCCCTGATTATCAATGCAATCGCAGAGTATCTAGCAGAGTAAACCTGCTGTTTCTACCACTGCTCATCATAAAGAGGTACATGCATGAACACTGAATTTCTACATGTGGGGATCAGTGTAAGGGATCTCGACAAAACGGTACTGTTCTTCAGGGATGTACTGGGTATGGAAGAGGAGTACAGAACCATCAACGAGGGTGAACGTATAAGCCGGGTCGTGGGTGTGGAAAATGCCCATATGGATGTGTGTGTGCTGCACAAGGGAGCGGTTCGCATAGAACTCCTCGAGTATAAAAACGAAAAGGCAAAATCCAGAAAAAACTTCAAACCGCAGGATGAGCCTGGCCTTGTGCACATAGCATTTCTTGTTGATGATGTGGACGCTGAGTATGAACGGTTGAAAGCCCTGGGTTATAAGGGCTACGCACCACCCATGGTCGCGCGTGAAGATGGTCCAAAAATCACCTATATCAAAGGACCTGACAACGTGATCATCGAGCTGTTTCAAAAACAATAAACCTACTATTCGAGGTGTGAAGGGCATGAAAGCAATAGATATACTACCCTGTTCAAGAGAAAAGAGATATTGAGAGATTACGCGGGGCGAGAGAGAACAGACATGAACAGTTGTATCGTTTTTACCAACTGGAAGATGAACAAGACGCTGGCCGAAACGGAAGAGTTCTTTACGAGACTTGTGAAGCTGCATGGGGACCGAAAGGACCTTGAGCTCATCATGTGCATACCATCCCTGTACATCAGAGCTGTCGCCACCTCCTGCAATGGCACATGCATACGCATTGGCTCTGAGAACATGTATCCCGGCGACTGGGGTGCATATACAGGAGAGACATCCGCACCCATGCTCAAAAGTGTGGGCTGCGAAATTGCACTCATAGGGCACTCTGAACGACGAAAGTTTTTTCATGAGGACGACGAACTCGTTGGGAAAAAGCTCAAATCTGCTTTGGACCACGGCTTGTTTCCCATTGCCTGCATCGGTGAGACCCGGGAGGAACGGGATGCTGGTCAGATGTTCGCCGTTCTGGCGCGGCAGGTTGAAATCTGCTTTCAGTGCCTCACCCCGGACAGCAGACTGTACATAGCCTATGAGCCGCGGTGGGCAATCGGTGCAGGCATTATCCCTGAGTATCCCCAAATCGAAGAAGCTCACCGATTCATCAGAGAAGAGATAGTGAAACGTTACGGTACTGCAGTATCCGACAATATCAGGCTGCTTTACGGTGGCAGTGTGAGCCCCCAAAACAGTTTCGCCATATGCTCACTGGAACACGTTGACGGTGTGGGATACGGAGGATGCAGTCTCGATCTGGACTGCCTCAGCAGGGGAATCGAGGAATCTGTTCGGGCTTTTCAGGCTTCTTCCTCATAGTAGGGTTCGAGCCGTTCACCCCAGCGTTCATAGTTTTCAAAACGGGTGAACTCCTTGAAAAACTTGAGCTCAATCGTACCAGTGGGTCCATTTCGCTGCTTCTGTATGATGATTTCCGCCAAGCCCTCCCTGTCACTCTGCGGGTTGTACAACTCATCACGATAGAGAAATATCACCACATCGGCATCCTGCTCGATAGCACCTGATTCACGGAGGTCTGAGAGTATGGGTCGCTTGTCCCTTCCCCGCGTTTCGACTGCACGCGAAAGCTGCGACAGTGCGATGACCGGTATGCTGAGCTCCCGCGCCAGTGCCTTGAGGGAACGGGATATCTCGGAAATCTCCTGCGTACGGCCCTCTTTTTTTCGTAAGGACGACATGAGCTGCAGATAGTCAACGATGACAAGGTCCAGTCCGTGTCTCGACTGTATGCGTCGCGCTTTTGCCCTGAGCTGCATGTCGGAAATGCCCGGCGTCTCATCAATGAAAATAGTGGCTTCCGAGAGCTTGCCTGCCGCTGTGGTGAGCGGGCCCCACTCTTCGGTCCTGAGCAGCCCCTTTCTAAGCCGCTGAGAGTCGATGCGGGCTTCCGAGCAGAGCATGCGCTGCATAAGAGCTTCCTTCGACATCTCAAGGCTGAATACCGCAACCTTCAGCCGCTGCTGAATAGCCACGTTTTGGGCAATGTTCAGCGCCAAGGCTGTCTTGCCCACTGATGGGCGGGCAGCAACGACAATAAACTCCGACCTCTGGAATCCGGAAGTAAGGTCGTCCAGCTCCTTGAATCCGCTCGGGATTCCTGTGTAGTTGTCCCCCCGGTGAAAGAGCTTCTCAATGGCAGTGATGCTGTCCTTGATGACTTCACTGATGGGAAAGTATCCCCGCACACCCTTGCGCTCAGTTACGTCGAAGATGAGCTTCTCCGCCTCATCCACAACCTCGTAGGCATCTGTCTCAGATTTATAACAGAGCGAGATGGCATTCGATGAGGCCCGAATCAATTTTCGAAGCAGGCTCTTCTGTTCTACGATCTTTGCGTAGTACTCGGCGTTCGCCGAGGTAGGCGTTTCATCGAGCAGGGAGGATACATACACAACACCACCTGCACTGTCAAGCTCTCCGCTTCCACGCAGGAAATCGGTTAGTGTTACGATGTCAACGGGGGTGGAACGGCCGTACAGTTCGAGAAGGGTTTTAAAGATAATCCTGTGCTGTTCACTGTAGAAATCCTCTTCTGTCAGTAAATCAATCGCCACTTCGATAGCTTCCTTGTCAAGCAGCATGCTGCCGAGGCATGCCCGTTCTGCTTCGAGGTTCTGTGGCGGAAGTTTGTCAGTTAATGTAGAGATTTTTTGTGAACTCTCGGCCATGGCAGCCCTAGTCCTCTTTGACAACCCATACCTTTAATTCAGCTTCTACGTCCTCATAAACCTTGACGCTTACCTTGTATGCACCGGTCTGTTTAATTGGTTCACCCAACAGAATATTTTTCTTCTCTATCTGATAGCCCTGTTCATCCAGTGCCTTGATAATATCATGTTCATGAATTGCACCGAATAGCTTCTCGTTTTTTCCAACCGCCGCAGGTATATTGATGGAGAGATCGCTCAAAGCGTCGGCAAGCTGCTGTGCCTCTTCCCGTTTCTTGACCTTTCTGAGTTCGATCTTCTTCTGCTGCTCCTTCATGCGGTTTCTGTTAAAGGGAGAATCCTGAACGGCGAATCTCTTGGGAAAGAGAAAATTTCGGGCATATCCCGGGGCCACCTCTTTTGTTTCGCCTTCTTCACCAAGGCCTTTTACATCCTGTACAAGTATAATCTTCATGTACTGCTCCTCTTCTTCTTTTCAAAGTGTTCGCGCATCTTCAACCAGATATCGGCAACACCTATACCGGTTACGATACTGACAAATAGTATGAATGAGTAAACAAGAAAAAATAACAGGATTGCATACTGAAACACCTGCGGAATCTTGATCCGGTCGGCCAGGACCTTGATAAATGCCAGGCCGCGTAGGAAAAAGAGAAGCGAGAAGATAACAGCAACATTCCAGCTCAGAATCCCCAGTGCACTGCTTTTCAGATAAAGGTTGATAAAGATCAGACCCCAGGATATTATGAGTCCCCATACCCAGGAATCGCTGATTTTGTAATTCCTGATGCTGTACTGAAGAGCGGCCTTGCTCAACCTTTTCTTGAAGTATAGCCGCACAAAGCTGATTCCAAGAAATATGATAATGATCTGTTTTATCAGGTAGCCGCCTCTGGGTGCAATCCCAAAGATGATGTTGTTCCTGTAAATATCAGCAGCGAACCTAACCTTCTTTGCAAGATCGTTATAGTCAATACTTCTATCGTTCAGCACCCCGCTGTAATTCTGCATGTGCGAGAGATAGCTTTCGACATAGGTCGCTGTCTTCAGGTTGACAAAACTCTCATACCCGTCAATGAGCTGTTTGAATCCGCCCATCAATCCGGAGATGACAAGCGGAAGCATTGCAATAACCACATACACGGAGAGGCTGAAAAATACCACATAGTTCAACTTGTAGTTTCGTGAAACGAAATAACCAAGGAAGATACCAAGGCAGCCGAATATGAAAAAGAAATCGAGAAACCTGCCTCCACGAAGACCCGTGATATTCTCGATAAAGCTGAACGAGTAGTGGGTCGGTGACAGAAGCAAGAACTCATTGTCCAACGGGAACCGCACTATCTCATTCACCATCATGTAAAAGAGCAGAACCGTCCCGGCTACAAGAAATATCAGAGCTTCCTTCCACCCCCTCTTGATCACAATGATCATGATGGGAACAAACGAAAGTTCGGCGAATACAACCGAAAGGTACAGCACCACGGACAGGAGGGTAAGAAGAAAACATTCCCCCAGTTCTCTCCACGCGACCCGTATATCCGGGACGGTGATCTTCACCTTCAAGTCGCTTATGTGGAGATGGGGGATCTTGGAATAATCGATCTTCTGACCCGCCAATTTCATCTTCGACAACAGGTCTTCGAGCCACATCTTGTCGAACTTGAGAGAAATGGGCACACCCTCCCTCTGGCTGGATGAAACAGCCTACTTGGACACATAGGGAAGCAGGGCTATCATGCGCGCTCTCTTGACTGCAGCAGAGACAATTCTTTGATGCTTGGCGCATGTACCGGTCATCCTTCTGGGCATGATCTTTCCACGTTCCGTGACAAACCTGCGCAACATGTCCACATCCTTATAATCAACAGAATTGATCTTGTTGACGCACAATCTGCAGACCTTGCGACGAAAATACCCCCTGCGGGGTCTACCGCCCTGGTTCTGATAATTCGACCTAGCTCTGCCCCTGCCCTGAGGCCCGCCTGGCCTTCGGTTATCAGGACCCCTGCTTGGCGGAGCAGTTCCGCTCTTTGGCTTTGCTGCAGTTTCAGTCGCAGCCTCAGCCGGAGGCGCACTCTCAGCGTTGGATTCAGTTGCAGTCTCGGCCTTTACTGCATCCTCGCTCTTCTCTTCGGCAGCATCGGCTTGCTCTGCCGTATCCGGTTTGACTTCTTCTGCCGGTTCAGATGCAGTATCCGCCTCGGTTGACACTACTTCAGGAGCTTCCTTCTCCTCGTTTTTTTCCTCTTCAGCCATGAAAAACTCTCCTCCACTCGAACGATACTCATATCTGTAGTTTCAATTGGTTAAAATGGTATTTCGTCGTCATCCAGCTCAGAGAGGAAAGGGTCTCTTTCTTCGCCACCCTCATTAACGGCTCGTGGTGCCCCACTTTCACCCTTGCCACCGCCTGCAGCTGCATTATCGTCTACGGACCTGTCGGTTTGGCCATCTAACTGCCCTGCTCCACCATACTGTCCCGACCCTCCCCGCGCAGGTCCAAAGAACTGCACGTTGTTGACCACGATCTCAACGGTGTTTCTCTTCACACCGTCCGATCCTTCCCATCTTCTCTGCTGCAGTCGGCCGTCAATTGCCACCTGCCTTCCCTTGGACAGATACTGATTGCAGATCTCTGCTGTCTTGTTCCACGCGACAATGTTGAAAAAGTTGGTGCTCCCTTCAGCATCGCCCGTATTTCCCCGCGACGAACCCGATGATCTGTTCACAGCAATTGAGAACTTGCAAATGGCAGCCCCTGACTGTGTATAGGTCAGTTCAGGGTCCTTCGTAAGCCTGCCGACAAGCACGACATGATTGATATCCCAGCTCATGCCACATTCCCCATTTATTGGACTTTAGTTGCCATTGAATATTTCATTGTAAATATAATTAACACGAAACTCAAGCCCTTTGTTTCCATGAAGCCGCAACAACACGCGTTGACCATCCGTTAGGGTGCAACAATGCAGAGATTCCGGAAGGAATGACCTCCCCTCAAAGCCTCACTCGCATGAACCGAATCACATCCTGGTTCAGCTTCAGTTCCTTCTCGTAGTCTTCAAGCTTGGAAAGGTCATCGATCTCGATTTGGGTAACGTAATAGAAACCATCGGTGTTTTTGTTGATTTCATAGGCAAGTCGGCGCTTCCCCATTTCATCTTCCTTGACAAGGGTAAGGCCAAGATTTTTGTAGTGCTCCTTCACCCATTCGATGGACTTCTTCGCTACCTCTTCCTGAGGTTCAAAGATGTAAAGATATTCATACTTTCTCAAAAGAAACCTCCCTCCGGTCTAACGGTCCACTTCAGGTCCACAGGCCCAAGCGAACAGAAAGGCTGATCAGGTGTGAATTTAGAAATAAAAGGATCTTCAGTCAAGACTATTTGACAAAGCGTGTCACTGTTTCAATATACCTGGTGCGCGGAAACATGTCTATTATAGATATGTCTTCGGGCCTGTACCCCCTTGTAACAAATTCCTTCACATCGCGGGCAAAGGTTGCGCTGTTGCAGGAGACATAGACAACCACTGCTGGTTCGAGCAGCGTTATGGAGTCTATGAGGTGCCGATCAAGTCCTGTTCTGGGGGGATCAACAACAACCTTGAGGCATCCCTGCCCCTCTGCTTCCCATTGTGAAAGGTCTGTCTGAGTTGTAAGATCACCAATGATAAATACGGCATTATCTATTCCGTTCATAGAAGCGTTGAAAGCGGCATTCCGTACGGCACTTCCGTTGGCGTCGATCCCTGTCACGCTGTACGAAAACGGGGCAAGTGACAACGCAATCAGGCCGGAACCGCAGAAAAGGTCGTATATACGATCTTCAGGACCAGGATGGAGACTGCGTTTAATAAGCCCTATCCACCTCTCATTGAGATAGGTGTTTACCTGAAAGAAATCATCCACACCAATCCTGAACTGCAGGTCTCCCACCCTGTAAAAGGCGTGAGAATCATCTTTCCTGCCCATGGCACCCTTGCAGAAAACCTGTTCTTCCCCATTCGACCTAAGACGAATACTCCCTTGCTTGAGATGCTTCTGCTTCACAAGTTCCAACACGAATGTGTTTAAAGGATTGTGGAGGAGCATACAACCCTGCGACGGGAGAGGTACTATTTCATGGGATTTCTTTTTAAAAAATCCAACCTGTCCCTGAGCGTCCACCTTGATCTGTGCATTGTTTCTGTACCTGTATTCCGATGAAGAGGGATGAATCTCAATGTTCTTTTCAACCCTGTACCTTCCGATGCGCTCCAGATCTTCGAGAAACACCCCTTTCTTTGCTTCGAGTTCGAATTGATAGGATACATGGTCAAAATCACATCCACCGCACACACCAAAAATAGGGCATCTTGGCTCAACCCGCATCGGCGATGGTTTCACAATGGTCTCTATTTCACAGAAAGGCCCGGGGTTTCCGCGTCCCTGTTCGGATCGAAGGGGCTTCACCTTCAACAGATCTCCAGGTACTGAGAAGGGAACGAGAACCACACGCCCGTCAATCGCACCTATCCCATAACCGCCGTTTACAATCCTGTCTATATAAACTTCTCTGTCCTCTATCCAATCACCCAACTGTACGACCCTTTCAACCCTCTCATGATTATCTCTGATACAGCTCTTTGCTAAGGATTTGCAGTTGATTCAAAGTGCAGGTACCGGTATCTTTAACAATCACATGGCATAATAAGGTGAATAAAAGATATTTAAAGATATCGCTGCGCTAGCGCTTCGCTATGTCCAGTTTCATACATTGGTATAAGAAGATAACACAATAATTTGCGGAACATGTTAATTTTGAGAACTTCGGCTGAAAAACATGGTTGAATTCAATTAATAATTAAATATGGTGCTTTTTTCGATGAAAATGAAAATTCGAAGTTCGACCTAGTACACAATGGATAGAGGGCTGAACAGTAAAAAACAGTACAGAGGACTTGTGGTCTTTGATGTAGATGGCGTCATCTTCAGAAGCATATTCCTCATCCGTGTGGCCCGGTCAACCGGACTAAAGGACTACCTTCGAACTCTTTTTCTGGGATGGAGATACTATACAAATAGAATTGATTCCAATGTTCTGCTCAATGAGGGCTTGAAGCTCATCAGGGGTTTCAATGCACAGAAGGCCCTGCGTATCGCAGAAGGTATTCGCAGATCCCATCACATCGAGCAGACAATGCGCATACTGCACGAGAGGGGCTATTTCATCTCCCTGGTCAGCTCCGGAATTCCAAACTTCATCCTGTCGAATCTCGCACGGGAGATAGGAGCCGATCATTTCTCAGGTCTTGATACAGCGATCAAGGATGGGAAAATACAGGCTGATCAACTTAAGCCACAGCCAAAAGACGAGATCGTGGAGGGACTTCTCCTACGGCTGAACCTGAGCTGGACTGATGTTGCCTCAGTAGTCGATGATCCGAACAACCTCACGCTCATGAAAAAGAGCAGGTTTGGCATTGGTTTCAATCCTTCGAGGATTATACGCAGACACGCCGACGTTGTTGTGGACGGATATGATATGCTGGAAATCATCCCGCATATCGTTCCAAAAGACCAGCTTCCCGATAGAATTTCTCTGAAAAAACAGCTCTTCAAACGAGAGCTGTACAGGAAAACGATACATTTTCTGGGCGTTCCACTTCCATTCCTTGCCTATCTGCACAAACCGGCAGTCGCTGCCGTGCTCTCTGCAGTCATACCCATATATGTTTTCTCTGAATTTACCCGAACCATTGGAGTTCACCTACCCTTTATATCCCATATCACCAAACGGTCCGAACGCATCACCGAAACCAGAGGTTTCATTATTGGGCCAATCTCGCTGACAGCGGGGATACTGATCACACTTTTCGCATTTTCTCCTGAAATCTACATACCGGCAATACTGATTGTCTGTATATCTGACTCAGTTTCGAGCCTTGTGGGAAGAAAATACGGTAAACTGCGCCTGCCCTTTTACAGTCGTACCCTGGAAGGATCTATCGCTTTCTACATTTCCTCTCTTGCCATACTCATCTTCTTCCTTCCTTTTGAGCGGGCCTTGCTGACTGCGCTGGTCCCCACTGTACTGGAACTCATGATGCCGCACTATCTCGACAACCTGCTCATACCGGTGGGTACGGCTCTGTTTATGAAGTATGTGCTAGTTGCGCAGTGAGCTGTTCAGGACTTTGGTCAGCTTCTCGTAAAACTCCCGGTCCGTCATGTCGTAGTAATTTATGAACTGAACAGTACCGATCTGCAGTCTCATACCGCTCGAGAGGGTTGTCTTTTTCAGATACACGACGATTATTTCCTTGTCATCGTTAAATGCCAGATTAACTTCGTTTCGCACATTTCGTGAATCAGCAGCAGCAGGACTCATGAAAACAATGAACTGCGAGCTCTTTATCACTGCATTACCCACAACTTCGGGCCATTCGTTTCCCGGTTCAATTCCCTCATCGTACCATACCCTGCACCGATCCTTATGCAGCTTTTTCAAAACCTTGAACACAACATCCATATCCTTGTGCGCATAGGAACAGAACATGTATGGCCGTATACCCTTGTAAGCCTCAAAGGGCGGTCTGACAGTCGGTCTATGACTCTGCTTTCTCACAACTTTTCTCACTGCCCCTCGAACAGCAGTTTTCGATACAGCTGCTTTTTTTACGGAGGATGTTTTTTTCTTTCCCGATTTTGCTGCTGTCGATGGCCTGCCAGTTTTATTTCTGGCAGCAGTGGTTGATTTCTTCTTAACGCCGGTTTTTGATGCAGCAGTTTTTTTTGCGGATGACGCGGGCTTTCGAGAGGCAGGTTTACGAGTTGCAGTCTTAGGTTTGGATGCTGCCCTTTTCTTTGCATAGGTTTTCGTCTTCGATGCTGCTGGCTTTCTCGCTGCCGTTTTTGACGCGCTGCTTTTCACTGCTGCAGCTTTCGTTTTCGATACTGCAGGCTTTCGTGAAGCGGTCTTTGGTTTGGATGCAGTCGTTTTCAGAGAGGATTTTTTTCCTGCGCTCCCCTTTTTTACAGACGCCTTCTTCTTTCTATTACCAAACATAGGACTGTCTCCTTACATCCTATTGAATTTCATTTCTCCGCTTTACAAGGTACATGGGGTAGGTTCCAAATTTTTTCGGCAACACAATAATGCCCACATACCTGACCTCCAGCTCATGATCTGACCGCGTCATGAGCATGGACGCAAACTGCTCACTGGCATAGACATTGCCCGGATTTGTGATGGGCTCGATTCTTGCCGCCCAGTTTACATGTCTGCCGAAATAGTTCATCCTGTTCAACAGCGGTTCCTTTGCACCAAAAACAGGGCCCACATGAAGTCCGATTCGGATGTTCAGGTCAGCAGGGAGGGAGTGTTCCTCCCACTGTGTGTTCGTCACGTAATCCTTCAGTTCAAGCGCGCACTCTGCTGCTGCCACCGGGTCGTCAAAAACAAAGTATATCGCATCACCCCATGTATTCATGAAGTGCGGCTTGAATTTACTCTTCTTGATTATCTCTTCAAATCCCGCCATATACCTGTTTATGTAAAAGGGAATCTGCTCCTCTTTCAGGGAACCAAAACCCACCAGGTCAGCGAACAGCATGACCTTGAGCACTCGATTCACATTTTTGAAACTCTGTAAAGCCACCGATTCATCAGGGCCTGACGGTGCAGGTGCGTTTGCTGGAGTGGTGATACCCGTACGGTCTATCTTCGCGATGTCAATGATGTGCACGGGCAAATCTTTACTTTCCCAGGTTTGCACAAAGTCAGAGGTGCCCCCTGTCGCAGCTTTGCTGCTGGGCTCCCACACTGCAAGGAGTACAGGGTCTGTTTCAAGCATGCTGCTTCGCAGTAGGGCCTTGCCCATGATGACGTGGTTTGCATAATCGAAAAGCAGGTCATCACCAAGGTATTTTCCCTCAGTTGCCTGTACACGCTGCGAACAGCGCTCGAGCACCGTATGTGCGCGGTCTTTCCAGTGCTCTCCCGCGAAATTCACGCTGACCTTTAAGAAATCATCGAATTCAAATGGAAGCACCACGTTTGTTTCAGCCTTCCTCTCCTGCATAAGCTCGAGGAAGAGAATATCGGAGCCGCATGCTGCGGAGGAATAGCCTATTCCCGGATTTAAATCGTCGAGGACCGATCGTATCGCATCCTTCACCCTCTCCTCGAGAACCGGAGGAAATCTGGGGACTTTCCTTCCCAGGCTGTCAATCATGTGTCCGGTGAATGCGATAATCGGCGGGATGTCGAGGATTCCCAGTACATCTTCAGGCACATCCATGAACCGGCTCAAAAGCCTGAGCTGCTTTTTCGTACTTGCCAGATAGGAAACATTTTTCCCACCCTTCCTCCGTGCCAGACCATAGTAGCGCCCTGCCTGCTTGAAATTCTTCAACAGCAGGAAACCTTCGCCCAGCGTTGCAAGTCCCCAGTAGTCTCTCGCCTTTGAGTCCCTCATGAGATTAATACAGATCTTGAGAACCACCTTTGCAAGCTTCTCAGTCAGCTCATCATCACCGAGCATGAGACTCATGCTGGCAGCATTGATCCCCGAATAGTATCCCCTGTTCCTTCTGAATGCCTCGAGGTAGAGGTCCCTGGACTGCTGCAGAAATGTGCTGTTTTCGAGATTCCCACCGCTGAGAAGCCACATGTCCTTGTATACCCGCCCCAGTATACCCAGTGTTTCTTCATCCTTGTGGCCCTTTTCCACGAGGCCGCTCAGTAGCTCCTTTGCTCTGCCGATAAATCCGCATTTAATCAATGCAAGGGCGAAGAGCTGTGTGAGTCTTATGTGATTGGGAAAATAGTGAAGCCCTTCCTGAAGTACATCGTGGGCGAACATGACCTGCCCGAGCTTATCGGCTATCTCACCGAGCTTCACATAGAAGTAGGGTTCCTTGTGCCATGTGCTGTCGTCTCGAGATATCCAGAGCTCATGTATGGCTTGCTCTATGTCCTCACTTCTCTCCTCAAGGAAGGCATCGAAGATACGCTTTGCGTCCAGGACCTGCATATTATCCTCACCTCATTCTAGTATATGAGATGTATCACGACAGTCACAGTATATACTAAAGAATAGGATAATACACCGGCTTTTCGCAAGGCATAATGAGGGAAGACTACTCGAACAGTTCGCCCACCGACTCAGGGAAATTGGTCAGGAAATACCCCGAGGTGTAGTATGCGGTCTGTCCTTCATCCGGCGACAGAAAGGCCTTTCCACTCTGCTCATCCCTCTCGGTCATGACCACGGAAATGGGATTCCTAGCATCCTCAAAATGAAGCTCCACCTCGTATGTGGGGCTGTCGATTCCTGTCAGCTCGTAGTTCGGTTCGCCCCGCTCAATGGGGTCGAACTCCTCGTACTCTGAGGTGGCAAGCCCCCGGGTGAGATTGTCGATCTTGTAGCTGCGTTCTAGTATCATACCCTGGAATTCCTCTGCCCCTTCGACATTCTCTGTTTCGGTGAGCTCCCATTTCTCCACACCCCGCTTTTCGAAGGTATAGCTGACGTCATCTCTCCTGAGTGTCACCCTGTTCACAGACTCCTTGTCGAAATCGAAGATGCGTCGTTCCTTCAAATGAAACTCACTGGTGAGGAGCTTCTGCACCGTCTCACCCTTCATCTGAAAAATCATGTTGTCACTGGATCGTGTAGCATAGAAGAACTGTGCATCTCCCTCCTGCACCATGTCGCCAATGACAAAGATGAAGGTTGACCCATCCTGGAGTTTAAAGGTGATAAAGAGTCGCGGATTATCGAGCCCATACTTCGCAAAACTGGTCCCCTTTTCCTCGAGAATCTCAACAAAACTCTCCCAGCGAAGTGTACCTGTGTAGATGTCGACTCGCGTCTCTGATGCCTTGATTCGGTCGGGAAGCAGGTACCAGTCGTCACCCTCCTTTTCCAGGAGAATCAGATCGAGACCGGTAAGGATTGAGACCCCTTCAATATCCTCCTTTTCAAAGGGAGCGAGTTTTTTACTACGCAGATCGAAGAGGTCTCTCTTCAGAACATTGAGAATCGTTGCGGGAACGGTGTAGATCCGATCCTGTCCAACCACTTTTGCGAAGATTTTCTTGTGGTCCAGTGTTTCCTTTCCCAGGTCGATGCCATGAGGAGTATCTTCCCCTTCATAGAAGAAACGGAGTGAAAGATGGGGGTCATCGAGACCGTATTCCGCCTCTTTCTCGAGACTCTCCCAAATCACCTCCTCGGTCGAGCCCTGAAACATGGACTTAATCATGGTGTCTATCGCCACCGTGTCACCGTCGGTCTGAACAGGTTCTCTGACGAACCACTCGCCTTCCTGGTCATCCTCAACATCATCGCCGGCAGGTAGCTTTCGTACCCAGTCGAGAAGGATCTGTTCCTTGCCTTCATCCTTAAGGGACAGTTTTACAATCCTCTTTTCACTCTCACCGAACAGAAGGGCTTCCTGCGCCTTTACCTCCGCCTTTTCCTTCTTCTTTTTCACTTCAAAGAACCAGTAGAAAAAACCAGCCAGAACGGCAACTATCCCGAGGATAAGGGCGGTACGGAAAAACTTCATGATTTCACTCTCCTCTGAATCGTAACATAGATACCCACAGCAATTGAAAACAGCGGTATGAGTATAATGGACACGAAAAAGGCTATCCTTCCCTGCTGTGCTGTCAGAGTCAGGTACACCGATTCCTGCTGTTTCGGCCGTATGGAGATGAGTTCGCCGCGATCGGCGAGAAAGTTTATGGTATTCAGAAACAGGTCCTTGTTCCCCTGCGTCTGATACATTGCGTTGCTCACGAAGTCAGAGTCACCGACAACAACGATGACCGCATCCTCCGGCTTCCGCTCCTCGAACTGTGCCGACTCTTCCTCATCGGTTTCCGTTTCAGGAGATATCGTCGCATATGCCATAATGGGCACAGGGCCTTTTGTGTCGACTCCCTCATCGAGATTGGCTTTTCCTGCTGCAAGTTCATCAAGATTCGTTTCAGCCCAGCTCGACTCGCCCGTATTCGCCACAACCCTAGCGAAGATGCGCTCTCCAGGGTCATCCTTGGTTGTCACGCTCCTGACCATTCTGAGAAAGGTGGCAAGTTTGAAATCCTTGGTAATGGGATTGTAGGTGTAGCTGTTTATAACCGGCATGAAATAATCACCGGAAAGCACCCTGCTCAAGGGGTCAATGATGATGTCGTTCCCGAGCACGATTCCATACCGCTCAAGGAAAGCCACAATATTGATGTAACGGTTTTTACCATCATCAGGGTCGATGAGGAAAAACAGCCTCCCGCCGCCCCTGACAAAATCGTCCAGCATATCGATTTCGTGCGCATCGTAGTCCTCTTTGGGACCTGCAGCTATGATAACGGCAGCTTCGTCAGGAATTTTCTCCTCCCGGAAGAGGAGTATCTCTTCGACTTTGAAGTTTTCCGCCTCGATCGAACGTTTGATCTGATCGTAGCCCTCATTGTTATAATCATCCGGGCTGCGTTCACCATGCCCCGTTATGAAATACACGGTCTTTACTTCAGTCTGCAGCATTTTGATAAGGGCATTGGTTATGCCTTCCTCTGTGCTGCTCTTCACCTTCTCAGTTTTACCCCCATAGGAGATGATGACCTCTCCGTACTCGGTGATTCCCATCTCCTCCACCTTGGCTGGATTCATATCCGGATCGATGACCTCAAACTCGAAATCCTTGTAGAGGTATTGATACTGTCCAAATAACGCGGTAATACCTGACGCGTCCTGTTGCTTTGAAAAGAAGGCGTAGATATTCACCGGACCTTCGAGCCGCTCAATTACCTTGGTTGTCTGATCCGAAAGCGTAAACCGTTTCACCGCTGTCAGATCAAACCGTTTGTTTCGGTCCATGAGCACAAGGTACACGATCACCACGATCGCGAGCACTACAACGGTTATGATGATGCTGTTCACACCATATCTGATCTTCCGTCTGGTCACCTTTTTCACGATGTCATCATAGAAACGCAGGAAGAAGAGCAGCCCTATGAGCAGACCTGCAATAAGTGTGATGATGGAGAGCAGGCTGAATTCCCTCGTCAGATAGAAGCTGAAAAGACTGACAAGCACAAGGATGGGTGAAACGATATAAAAGTACTTTTCAAATTTGCGTAGCATCTTTAGCCCCTCCATCTCTTCGATTCAAGTACCCGTGCTGTCAGAAACACACAGGTGAATATAAACAGCACGTAGTAGACCACATCCTTCGTATCGATCACACCCTTGATGAAATTATCAAGATGCTGGATGATGCTGAGCTCAGTCAGTACATCTGCCATCTTCTTTCCCGAGCTCGGGTCAATTGCCCATCCGAGAAACCAGAAACCCAGCAGGGCTCCATAGGAGATGATGAGCGCCACGATCTGATTTTCCGAGAGTGCAGAAATGAGTATTCCCAGTGAGAGGAAGGAAACCCCCATGAGAAACATACCCAGATACCCTGCCAATACCGGGCCCCACTCCCATGACCCTGCAAACTTGAAGGCCATAAACACACCCGGCACGGTCAGGGCCAGCATCACAAGGAGAACGGTCAGGGAAGCAAGCCACTTGCCCAGAACCATCTGTATATCCTTCACCGGATAGGTAAACATAAGCTCTATAGTGCCCGATTTCTTCTCTTCCGCAAAGAGCCTCATTGAAAGGGGTGGTATGACGAGAAGGAAAATAATGCTGTTCGAGCTGAACAGGGGTGCAAACACAGCCATGACAAGATCGATTCTCTGGGGATAGTATGGATTCTGCATGAGCTGATAGGAAAGCTGTGAGTAATAGGTGAGATTCCGGAAGTATAGAAATCCGAAAACTGCGGTAAAAATGACGATCACCACATAGGCAATGGGTGATGTGTAATAGTGCCGCGCCTCACGTTTGAAAATTTCAGCTATATTTCTCATTAGCGTACACCCTCCTCCTCAGTTACAAGCTTGAGGAAAACATCCTCGAGCGTCATGGAATGTGAGCGCATTTCGAGGAGATCAAAGCCGCCCTCCACAACCTTGCGTGCGATTTCTGCCCTCAGGTCCTTGTCCTTTTCAGAATCGACAATGAAACGGTTGCCGGAGCTGCTCACCTTTTTGATTCCTGCGATTCCCGAGACTGTTTCC
>Ga0255054_10000607_pt1 | contig 21229 bp, 14 predicted proteins | sample JV7_2_23_MG_FD_188634 | JGI IMG/M metagenome (GOLD analysis project Ga0255054, IMG submission 188634) | Seawater microbial communities from Jervis Inlet, British Columbia, Canada - JV7_2_23 | ecosystem: Environmental > Aquatic > Marine > Inlet | place: Canada: British Columbia | collected...
CCGACTTCGTCATCGAGCGCAATACCACGATCCCGGTGCGCAAATCCAAGGTCTACTCGACGGCCGACGACAACCAGAACCAGGTCGAGATCCACGTTCTGCAAGGGGAGCGGACCATGGCGGGGGACAATCGCACTTTGGGGCGATTCCACCTCATCGGCATTCCGGCCGCGCCCCGCGGAGTGCCACAGGTCGAGGTCTCTTTCGATATCGATGCCAACGGGATTCTCCACGTCTCGGCAAAGGATCGGGGAACAGGCCAGGAGCAGAAAATACAGATTACAAGCTCGTCCGGGATCTCCGATGATGAGATCGAGAACATGGTCGAGCAGGCGAAATCACACGCCGCTGACGACGAACAGAAGCGTAAGGAGATCGACACCCGAAACAAGCTCGATGCTCTGATCTACTCGACCGAGAAGCTCGTCAACGAGAGTCGCGACAAGCTGCCAGAGGCTGAAGTCAAGACCGTCGATGACGCGATCGCCGAGGCCAAGAAGGTCCTCGAAGAGGGCTCGGCCGACCAGATGGAACAGGCGCTCGAGCAACTGACCCAGGCCAGTCATCAGGTGGCAGCGGTTCTCTATCAGAGCGCATCCGCGGAAGGCGGCAACGGTGCTCCCGGCGGCGAGTCTGCGCCCGGCGGTGACGGCGCATCGGCTGGAGCCGACGACGATGTGATCGATGCGGAGTACGTCGACGTCGAAGCCGAAGAAGAGAGCTGACGCTGGCGGCGAGAAGGTCGATGGTGTGTTGCAAGAAAACCGGGGTCGGCTGTCATCAGCTGGCCCCGGCCCTTTTCAATGCTAAAGTGAGATTCGAACTCACCGTATGATGGTGGAAGCGACGCGCAGAGTTCGACGGTACTTCGTCAGCTTCAGACCGAAATTGGTGGGGAGAGGGACATGAAACCGAAGCCGAAGTACCGGATGATCTCCTGGGTGGCGGAGAAATACAACGTCCATCCTCAGACCCTCCGTCTCTGGGAGCGCGAAGGTCTCTTGCGGCCGACGCGATCGCGTGGAAATACCAGATTGTACGACCAGGAAACCTGTGAACGGCTCGAAATCATCCTCGCCCTGACCAGGGACCTCGGTGTCAATCTTGCGGGGGTCGACATTATCCTTAACCTGAAGGAGCAGATCCGGCGCCTGCAGGAAGAGAACCAGTTGATGGGCAACCTGATCCGGCGGACCGTGCAAAAGCACAGCGAGGTTCCAAGGTTCCACTCGCTGGTCAAGGTGGAGACCACCACGTTGAAGGTTGTGGACGAGGAATGAATCGACGCGGTAGCTCCTCGCCGGATGCCGAAGTTGCGACTCTCCGAAGATACCTCAAGGAGATTGGCCGCTATCCGCAGTTGAATCACGAGCAGGAGGTCGAGCTGGCCGCACGTATCCAGGCCGGTGACGAAGATGCCGTTCGTGAAATGGTGGAATCGAACCTCCGCTTCGTGGTTGCCTATGCCAAGCGCTACCGGAACCCGAACGTCCCTTTCCTCGATCTCATCCATGAGGGCAATCTCGGACTGATCCAGGCTGCGAAAAAGTACGACCCGTCCCAGGAAGGGCATGATGTCAAATTCATCACTTATGCGGTGTGGTGGATTCGGCAGGCGATCCTCCATGCCCTTGCCGAACACGCAGGGTCATTTCGTCTTCCCCAGAAGCAGGCCAACACGCTTTATCGGATGGAGAGGATTCGTTCTCTTCTGGCCGAACGCTTCGCCCGCGCGCCGACCGATAGTGAGCTGTCTGAAGAATTGGGTATTTCCATCGACGATGTACGGGTCCTCACCCGGGCTTCGCGCTCGTCGCTTTCGCTCAACGAGCCGGTGGATTCGGAGGGCGATTCCGAACTGGGTGATCTCCTGGAGCAGACCGGACTTCCCGATACCGACGAGCTGCTTCTTCGAGAGAGCTTTTCACGGGCGCTGGGCGACGCGCTCGCCGAGCTGCCGGCCAGGGAACGCAAGGTGCTCGAGCTGAGGTTCGGTCTTGCAGATGACCAGCCCAAGACCCTGCGGGAGATTGGCGAGGTGATGGGTCTTTCGCGGGAACGCGTACGCCAGATCGAGAGCCGGGCGCTCAACAAACTCCGCCGCTCGCACCAGAAGCATTCGTTGCAGGGTTTTCTTCGGTAGGAAATCCCCGCGTCCGCGCCCACGCCCGCGTCCGCGTCCGAAATGCCCGCCCGCCCACACTCCCGCCGAGGATTTCTGAGGGAAGGGGGTGTTTTAAAGCTGGCGCCAGGGTTTCTGTCGCCTCTCTGAAGCCCGGGTTTGATTACTGGGATTCTGAATCGCTATCGCTATCGAATTCGCGGTCGCTGTCGTCTTCGGACGCGGACTCGGACGCGGACGCGGGTTCCACCGGAACTGCCGGCGCGGACTTTCGCACCACCCGCGTGCCGGCGAGAATGTCGTGCAGTGTCCGCTTGTCGTATCGGATCAGCATCAACATATGCCCCCACTCGAAGGTCATCGAGCTGACGCAGTAGGCCGCGAGACGAAGCAGGGCGCGAGTTGGACCAATCGGGTACCGCTGTCGGTAGTCGGTGATCCGGAGACCGACCGCCCACTTGCCCGGAGTCGCCCCGAGGAGGCCCCAGCCGACCACGAAGTAGCACCACCAAAGTGCGATCCACAGACCGAGAATGCCGCTGGCGTGGGCCAGCCATTGCGGGTCGGATGTCGCCCGGGCGAGTTGATCGATCCCTCTCCAGGCAGCGCTCCAATCGAATTTCTGACTCACCGGGATTGCAAGCAGTGCGCAAAGGCCACAGTACATGGCCATGTCGAGAAGGGTTGCGGCGAGACGCCACGAGACGCCGGCCGGCCGCCAACCGTCGGCGAAATCAAGACGAAATTCCACTACAGGGGAGTCAATCCGCCACTTCGCTGGTGCACGAGCCACAAGCCGGAGTAGGCGTGGAGGAAGCGGAATCGCGACCGGTAGATGTACTCCAGCTGTTGGGTGTCGCCCCTGAAGAGCATGTCATCGATGAACCACTGGAAGCGGCGATCCGAATCGCGCGCCCGTTCGAGGCTTCGCGCTGAGTGTTCGAGCAGTTCGTACAGGCGATCGGGATTGTTGGCGTCTTCGAGCCGCGTGATCTCGCTGGTCTCCTCCTCCATTTTGACCCTTAAAGCGGCGCTCATGAGGAAGAACCGATCGAGCTCCCATTCCGGAGTGCCCTTTTCGACGTTTCCTTCGGCCAGTCTGCGGTAGGTCTCGATCTCCCTCGGTTCCAGGTTGAGGTTGCGTATCTCGGGTGCAGAAGTGATTTGAGTCGGCAGGCGGTCCCACACGATCATTTCAAGGGCGAACATGATCTTGTGGAGGGTCTCGCTGAGGAGCGGATCGGGCGGCAGGAGGTTCTCCAGCGATGTCTCCTCGACCTTTTCGTCAACCCCTTTGCTGTCGGTCTGGATGTTTTCCTCGTCCGGCGGCTGGATTTTGTGTGAGGCGGTACGCGCTGTCGAGGATACGGTCGCTTCTTCGGATTTCGACTGCAGCGGTCGTTTCGAGGCCGGGTCGAACTGCGCCAGGACTGCCTGCATTGCGCGCGTCATCTCGGAAATGTCGTCACGCTTCACGTTGTCCTTGCGCGCTCTGGCCTCATAGCGCACGCGAATCGTCCGAAATTCCTCGAGCTGTCTCTTGAGGCCTTCACTCGCGAGTTCGGGGTGGCGATCGAGGTAGCGTTCGATGTCGAAGATCCGGTTGGCGTTTTCGACGACCTTCCTCTCCTCGGCTTCGTACAGCTCCTTGAAACTGTTCTTTGCGACAATATTGGTGGTCGTGATCTCGACCAACATTGATGGGTGGAGGGCTGTTTTGCCGAGGCGCTGTTTGAGTCGGCGGTATCTCTCGTAGACCTTTGATTCGACAAGGGTCTTGTAATCCTCGATCGACTCCAGCTCATTCCGAATCGCCTGCACCGCCGCCGCGAGTGGAGTTTCCTCTGCGAGAGGCAATGGCGGCAGATCGGTGATCTGCGAGAGGCGTTTGAAGCTGGACAAGAGGTCGGCGGGGTCCTTGGGCGCCCCTCGCCCGTCTTCCTCCTGAGTTTCCGCGAGCCGCGTGAAGAGGATGTCAAGCTTGTCGAGGGTGTCTTGTTCGAAAAATTTTGATAGCAGATAAAACTTGAGCAGAGCCGTGAGGACCTTTTCATCCTGGCGCTTGATGTGGTCAAAGAACTTGCGCATGACCGAAGGAGCGAGCTGGCTTTCGATACGCGCCAGCTCCCGTTGAATCCGGTCAAGCTCTCGTTCCAGTTGATCCAGCTCGGGTGTAGCATCGACTGAACTCTCGACTCCGATCGTATGGACAAGCTCTTTCAGTCGCTCATGGAGGGCCTGAAAATCGTAGGTGTAGGGCATTGGACCTTCGCCGAGGTGCTTGAGGACCCCGCCGAGGAACTGATAAAAGGTCCATAGCGACCTGAAGCGGTCGGAAAGCGTGGTATACCGAACGCTCAAGGAATGTGCAGTGGGAGCTTGCATCACCTCAGGATACACCGACTTGCAGTGACCGACAAAGAGGGGGACAAAGATGCTGGGACAGATTGTGGTGAGCAGAGAGGAGATCGAAAAGATGATCGATCGCCTTGCCGAGGAACTCGAGGCCGACCTCGAGGGGAAGGCGCCCGTGTTCATCGGGGTGTTGAAAGGATGCGTGTTCTTTCTCACAGATCTCACCAGGAGGATCCGCTCGTCGGTCGAGTTGGATTTCATCCAGGTCTCGAGCTACGGCGCCAGCACGACCTCGTCCGGTTCGGTCGTGCTGGTCAAGGACATCACGGTCGATGTCCGTGACCGAGATGTCTATCTGATCGAGGATATTGTCGATACGGGGATCACCCTGACCGACGTCATCAAACTCATCGAGGCGCGGCACCCGAGATCCATCCAGGTGGTGGCGCTTCTTTCGAAACCATCACGGCGCCAGATCGAGGTTGACGTCGCGTTCCTCGGCACCGAGATCGAGGATCTCTTCGTGGTTGGCTATGGACTCGACTATGGCGAGGCGTATCGGAACCTGCCGGATATTCGGGTTCTGGAAGAGTAGTAACACTCAGGTTCAGCCGTTCCGTCGCTATCGCTATCGCTTTCGGGATCGGGATCGAAAAACCCGATTCCACTCTCCATTGTTCGATCGCGATAGCGATCCCGATAGCGATTGCGATTATCGGATCTGGAACTCGTTCGGGACCCCACCAAAACAATACGTGACACGGCGCAAAGCGCAGGCTAGAATGTGCCAACACGGGCCATAAGGAAACGAGGCCGATCATGGGGGACGGATGAAGCCTAGCGATTACCGCGTGCTGATCCGAGGCGCCGGAGAGCTGGCGTCAGGGACCGCCCACCATCTCTATACCCAGGGTTTCCAGAACATCCTGATGCTCGAACGTCGGTACCCGAAAGCTGTTCGTCGCCAGGTATGTTTCTCAGAGGCGATCCTTGACGGCACGACCAAGGTGCAGGGGGTGCTCGGCCGGTACGTACGCAACGTGAACGAGGCTGAGGTGGCGAACGAGGCGGGAGCGATCGCGATCGCGGCGCTCGATCTCGATGAAGTGCTCCATAGCTGGCAGCCGAAGATCTTCATCGAGGCGGCGATGCTGCGCAAGAACTGGGGTCTGAAACGGGAGATCGCGCCGGTGGTGATAGCCCTCGGCCCGGGCTATGTCGCTCGCAAGGACTGCGATGCGGTGGTCGAGACCGTGCGCGGACCACAGGTCGGCGCCGTTCTCGAAGACACCGGTGAGCGACTCGTGGACGAACCGCCGGCGGAGATCATGGGCTATGGTGATGAGCGAGCCGTCAAGGCCGTCCGAGACGGCATCTTTTTCACCCAGCAGATCATAGGTGGCCGGGTTGACCGTGGTGAGCGGATCGGAACCGTAGTTTCCGTTTATGGTGTCGAAGATTTCCGGCAGGGCGTTCCGGTGGACGCGTCGTACCCGGTGACGGCGAGGATCTCAGGTGCCTTGCGGGGTTTGCTTCGGGATGGGGTCCCGGTCAAGAAGGGAGACCGCATCGCGGACATCGATCCGCGTGGTAGCACGGACGATCTCGATCACATCTCTGACAAAAGCCGCCGGGTTGCCGAGGGAGTTCACGAAGCTCTTCTCGGGTTGATTGCCGAGATGGAACGTCGGCGTCCGAAGACCCGAAAGAAGTCCGGCGCCGCAGGATCGAAGGCCAAGAAGAAGGCGAAGCCCGGTCCCGCTCGAGGTACCAAGGGGAGCGCAAAGAAGGGTAAGCCACCCAAGAAGGCGAAAGCAAAACCAAAACCGAAGGCGTCCACGAAATCTTCGGCAAAGGCGCCGGCGCGTAGCGCGAGGAGCTCGACGACGAAGGGTTGAGACGGCGGCGGGGTTCCGTGGCAAATTATAGGGAACGAGTCATACGCGCGATGTGGCGGTTGCGACCGCCGGTGCTGGCACTCGGCGGCGGCGGCGCACGTGGCTTCGCTCACCTCGGTGTTCTCCAGGTCCTCGATGAGGTCGGGTTGTCCGTCCGTGGCATTGTCGGCACCAGCATGGGCGCGGTTGTCGGGGGAATGTATTTCGCCTATGGCTCTGCGGTGCGGGCCACCGATCTTTGGCGTGAAGCGCTGGAGAAAGAACTGATTCCGTCGGTGCGTCCGATTGGACGGGTCCCCGACGCGGAAACCAAGGAGCACCCGCTGATCCAGGTCGCGCGGCGAATCCGCAACCGGGTCGTGATTTCCTTCGCCATGAACAAAGGCACGGTGCTCGACGATTCTGCCCTGGTGGAAGCGCTCGAGTTCCTCATTCCAGATCTCCAGTTCTCGGACTTGCCGAAGCCGCTCGTTGTGGTCGCCACCAACCTCGAGACCGGCGCAGAGGAACGGCTGCGGTCGGGCCCGATCCGGCCCGCCATGGTGGCGACGAGCGCGATTCCGGGCATGGTTCCCGCGGTCGAGATCGATGGTCGGCCGTTGGTAGACGGGGGTGTGGTGGCCGAGGTTCCGGCGATTGCGGCGCGAGACGAGGGCTGGCCGGTGATTGCGGTTGACGTGTCACTGGACGTGCCGCCAATCAGGGAAGACGATCTTGTCCTCGACACCATGATGCGGACTCAGATGATGACCGCCCGTCTCCTGCGCCGGCGACAGCTTCGGTCGGCCACGCGTGTCATCCGGCCGGGGGTGGGTGAGGCACGATGGGCCGAGTGGAAGCGTTTCGATGACTTCGTCGATGCCGGCCGCAAGGCGACCCTCGAGTTCCTCGGTTTGTAGAGGCCCGAAAAACCACAGAGTCACAGAGTACACAGAGCCGCCCGCTTGTCACGGCGTAGCCGCCTGGCGGCCAAGCCGGACCCAACCTTTCTTACCCGCAGATCACGCAGATCCACCCACCAACCAAAAACGCAAAGTCGCAAAGACGCAAAGAGGCGGTTGCTGAGCTTGGGCGTCGGTGCCGAGGATTGGCGGCAGAACGACAGGCGATCTCTCGATCGCCTGTCGCCGGTGAGATGCTCGTCCGTTCCGGATGCAAGCATCAGTCGCCGTTGACCTGGCGGTGACGCTCTTCCGCTCGGCGGAGCCATTTGCTCCAGATGGGGGAGGCTTCAAGCAGACGCGTCACGGTCGTTGGTTCGAGCCCGCGCTCTTCGATAGCATCGAGGAAGACCGGAAGTTCATGCCAGGGCGGTTCCTCCCGTTCGGTTGCCATGTGCATGAGGATGATGCCGCCCTCGAGCTTCGGGAACTGGAGCAGGCGTTCCATGATTCTCCGGGAGCTCTTGTAGAGCAATGAATGCTCATCCGCGACCCAGTCATGCGAGTCGAGGGACGCCCCTTCGAGCGAGCTCCACCGTACGTGAAGGTAGCCCATCTCGAGCGCCCATCCGCGAAGGGCACGGTTTTCCTCTCCGTACGGCGCCCGCCACAACGGTTGCATGGAGTGGCCGGTGGCCTTGACGAAGGCTTCCTCGGTCCGCCGGAGTTCGTCTTGGAGGCGTTTCTTGGTGACCTCGGGAAGAAGCCGATGACGTCGGTTTTTTGCGTAAGTGGTGAGGTGGGGATGCGAGTAGGTGTGGTTGCCGATCTCGTGGCCGGAAAGGACCGCGCGGCGGATGATTGACGGGTAACGTTCGATGAAGCGTCCGGTTACGAAGATCGTGACCTCGAGGTCGTGTTGCTGGAGGAGATCGAGAAGCTCGGCGGTGCGGTTGGTGGACGCGTTGCCGTCAAAGGTGATGGCGATCCTGGGGCCTGCGTCCTGCACGAGCTGAAGGACTGGAGGCGCCACCAGCGGCGTCGGCACCATCCTCGAATCGGTTCGCGGAACGGGGGTTGGCCGGGGGGTTGCCGTCGGCGAAGGTTCGGGAGTTGCGGTCGGTGTCGGCAACGTGAGTTCGAGGCCCTCGCTCGTCAGTGGGACGATGCGAAGCGGTCCCTCGACCGAGCTCAAGTCGAGATCTTCGGATGAAGCGTGCCCTTCGTCATCGAGGGTGACGACCTCTATTGGCCTCCCATCGCGGAGCAACAGAACCCGGGTTCCGGGTGGGCCAGTCGATTCGATACGAAGACCGTCTTCTGAGGCGACGATGTCCGCTGAGATTTCGACCTGTTTATCGATGATGGGCCGAGAACTCTCGATGCTGCGGCTCACCTCGACCAACTCGGCAACCTTGATGCCGACGGCTGAGAGCAGCAATGCCGAGGCGCCGGCCACGGCGGCAATCACCCACACGGGGTGGAGTGGTCTGCGGGCATACGTCATCGCTTGGTCGATGCCGTCGCGCACAGTGCCGATGGTCTGGCATTTACGGCCGCAATAGACGCGGCCCCGGAATCTTTGGAAACACGCATCGCACAACCACTTTCGGCAACTACGGCAGCGTTGGCCGGCCTCCTTGGAGGGGTGATTGACGCAGTGAGAGGTTACTCGCATGTCCGACCGGAATCTTCGAAGAACCGTGAGAGTTGATTCAGCATTTCGCCACTGGAAACAGCGAGCTCCGGAAATGTTATGGTGGTCGACCAACGGGTAACTCGTGTGCGATCACTCGACCCGGAGCGGGCCAAAAGGGGGCTGACCGTGTGGAACATTCCCAATCTCTTGACCCTGTTTCGCATCTTTCTGGTGCCGCTCCTCGTGGTTGTACTACTGACTGAGGTGCCTGATAAGGAATATTGGGGTCTGGGGATTTTTCTTCTCGCCGCCCTGACCGATGCCCTTGATGGAATTATAGCCCGACGTACCAAGACCGTCACGACCACCGGCGCGATGCTCGACCCGATCGCCGACAAGCTCCTGATCAGCGCAGCCTTCATTTCGTTGGTTGAGCTGCAGCAGGCGCCGGCATGGATGGTGACCCTGATCGTCGGCCGCGAGTTCGCGGTCACCGCCCTCCGGATGATCGCCCTCGAACGCGGAATCGCCATTTCCGCCAACTGGCTCGGCAAGGCCAAAACGACGAGCCAGATCATCACAGTGTCGATCCTCATATTCAGCCTCAACTCGGACCGGTGGGACACGATCTCCCTTCTGGCCCTCTGGATCACGGTGGCGCTGACCGTGGCGTCGATGGTCGTTTACTTCTGGCAGAACCGTGGGGTGTTGACGGAGAGCGAGGCGTGAGTCGGGGGTTGCTGCCACGGCAGCTGCCTCTTCACCTGGTTCGATTCGGCCGCTCGTACCCGCGTGTGGTGGCGATCGGCGCCGCCCTGACCTGGATTGTCGCCCTGCTGCTTGCATCCCGCGTCCAGGTGGAGACGGACATTCTGTCCCTGGTACCGAGGAACAACCCGGTTGTCGAAGGTTTCAGGACAACCGTCGAGCGCTTCGGATCGGTGGACACTCTGCTGGTTGTGATCCACCTCGAGGAAGAGCGGGCGCTCGAGAACTCGATCGACTTTGCGGATCGGCTCGCCCAGAGCCTCCGCGATTGGGACGACATCGACTGGGTCGAGTACCGGGTGGACAGCACCGCCGAGGCGGCGGTGCCATTGCTCGATCGCGCCACCCTGTTTCTCGAACCGGCGGAACTGGACGAGGTGCTGGCGGGGCTCGACGCAGAGGGCCTCGAGGCGACCGCGCTACGCCTTCGCGCGCAGTTGATGGCGCCGCAGAGTCTGGTGACCAAGGATTTCCTCCGCCTCGACCCTGTGGGTATGTTGCCAAAGATCCTGGCCAAGGTGCGATTTGGAGGGGTCGGGGTGCGGGTCGACCCCGATACCGGTTGTTTGATCGACGATGGCCGGCGGTTTTTGTTGATGATGGCGAAACCGGTACGACCGGCCCAGGACCTGGAGTTCGATCGATACCTCGTGACCTCCCTCGAAAAGCGGGTTGACGCCGTTTCCCGAGAGTGGATCGAGGACAGCGGTGAGAGCTCGGCGCCACGGGTCGAGTTCACCGGCGGCTACGTGGTCGCCCTCGATGACGCGCGGCTTATCACCTCGGACATGGTGGTCGGCCTGGTGTCGTCGCTTGTCGGCGTGATGGTGCTCTTCCTGCTCGCCTTCCGCAGCCGTGCAGCACTCGTCTACGCCTTCTTTCCACTGGTGACCGGGATCGCGCTGACATTCTCGTTCGGCGCCGTCGCCCTCGGTCGTATCAACTCGTTGACCTCGGCATTCGGTGGTTTGGTGATCGGTCTCGGCATCGATTTCGTCATCGTCCTGTATGCCCGTTATATCGAAGAACGTCAGAACGGAACGTCTCATCCCGAGGCTGTCGACACAATGGGTCGTTTCACCGGGGTTGGGGTGCTCCTGGGCGCCGTGACCACCGCTGCCACCTTCTACTCATTTCTGGTGACCGATTTCGCTGGTTTGTGGGAGCTTGGGCTCCTCACGGGCACCGGGATCCTGCTCCTGGTTGTCACCGTGTATCTATTGTTGCCGGCAATGCTGACCCTCATCCAGCAGAAGATTCGCTTGGACAGACCCCTCTACCTTCGGTCATTCGGCGCCGACATCCTGTGCCGGGCAGCCCTCTCGAGGCCGCGCCGGACCATCGTCATCGCCCTTGTCGTCACAGTATTGCTCGGTGTTGCTGTTCGGCAGCTCCGTTGGGATGATGATTTCCGAAACATGCGGTCCGGCGACAACCGTGCAATCGAGCTTCGGCAGGAGGTGATGGACGCTTTCAATCTCCGATTCTCGCCCATGGTTCTCCGGTTTGACGGCGCAAACGAGACCGAGGCATTGGCGAAGTGTCGCACCATCCTGCCCGAGCTCGAAGAGCTGGTCGATGGAGAAAACCTGGTCGGTGTCGACACCATTGCCGGCGTCGTTCCACCTGAAGATGTCCAGCGGGAGCTGATAGCTCGCCTCGACGAAGCTGAAGATTTCCTCGAGGGTTTGGATGCCCGTTTCGAAGTGGCTCTCCGGGGGGCGGGGCTAAACCCCGTTGCGTTCCGACAGGGCGTCGATCATCTGGTGGCGGCCCTTGCCCGTCGCGAACCCCTGTCCCTTTCAGATCTCGAAGGAACCCCTCTCGCAAGGATCGTCGAGCGATACGTGGCGGAAGTCGACGGTGAGGTCTCATCGGCGATCTACTGTTACCCACCGGTTGGGAAGTGGCGACGCGGCGCTTCGCCGGCCCTCGTAGAGCTGTTGGCCAAATACCCGGACGCGGTCCTCGCTGGACCCAACGTGATCTCCGCTGAGCTACGGAAGATTGTCTGGGACGATGCCATTGCAGCCGCAATCCTCGGTATCGTGATCGTGTTCGTTTTGATGTGGGCCGACCTGGGTGGTCCGCTTCGCGCCCTTCTCGCGTTGCTGCCGCTGTTCGTGGGCATGGTGTGGATGCTCGGTGGTATGGCCCTGATCGGCCTTCGCCTCAACTTCTTCAACATATTCGTTCTGACGATGATTGTCGGGATCGGCGTTGATTACGGCATTCATCTCCTGCATCGTTGGTATGAGTCGGATGGTGATCCGACCGCCGTTTCTGAAACGGCCAAAGCTATTGCGGTTGCCGCGATGACCACCATGGTGGGATTCGGTTCGCTGGTGCTCTCGCACTATCCCGGGTTGCGGTCCGTGGGTGGGGCTGCGATCCTTGGGGCGTTGTCAACCGCCATCCTCAGCATTACTCTGCTCCCTGCGCTTCTGTCGAAGAAGGAGACATCATGATCCACAAGCTGAAGGCGAAGGACCTTAGCTGGCGATGCCCAGTGAGCTGGCTGCCGAAGAAGGACTCGACCTCAATCAAACCGGCCAGCACCATCGTTGCCCAGGACCGGGCTGTAGACGCCATCGGCTTCGGCCTCGCGATGCGGGGTATCGGCTTCAACGTCTTCGTCACCGGCATGTCGGGCACCGGCCGTCTGACTACTATCAAGAGTTTTGTCGAGAAGCTCGCCGAGGCCGACGACGAGCCCGACGATATCTGCTTTGTCTTTAACTTCCGCAAGCCGGAAGAACCGTCTGCGATGTTCCTCAAGGCCGGTGCCGGGTGTCGGCTCAAAGAGGGGATGGAAGGGCTCATCGACGAGCTCTCCACCAGCCTTCCGGCGATCGTCAACGACCGTGAGTTTCGGTCTCGAATCGATCGTGCGGTCGAACCACTGCAACGGCAGGAGCGCGACGCCATAGAGGCATTCGAAAAGGAGGTCGGCGACGCCGGCTTCGTTCTCGTCCAGGTGCAGGCGGGACTTGTCACGCGACCCGAGATCCTGCCGGTGGTCGAAGAGCAGCCGGTTCCGCTGGAGAAAATGGCGGAGCTGGTGGAGGCGGGAACTCTCACGACCGAGGATGTCGATCATTTCCGGGAGACCCATAACAAGCTCTCCGAAAAGTTCCGGGACGTCTTTCAGGAGGTGGCTGAGATCCGCCGCATGGTGCAAGATCGGGTCGAAGACGTGCGGCGCAAGCTGCTGCAACCGTCGTTCGATTCGGCAGTCAAAAGGATCCGCAAGGACGTGGCCGATCCACGCGCCTATCCGTACCTCGACGATGTGGCCGCCGATCTCGGAGAGAACCTCGGGCTGTTCATGATTTCGGAAGAGGATATCCCCTTTGACGGTGACCAATTCATGCGTTGGCGGGTGAACCTGGTGGTCGACAACACGGATGTCAGTGGGCGTCCGGTGGTAATGGAAACCGAGCCCAGCTACACCAACCTCTTCGGCACGATCGAACGCACCTTGACTCAGTCTGGAGAAGCCGCCACGTCCTTCATGCGCATCCGTGCAGGTGCGCTGATGCGTGCCAACGGGGGCTTCCTGGTCCTCAACGCCGACGACCTGTTGATGGAGCCGCGGGTGTGGCCAGGTCTCAAGCGTGCCCTCAAGTACCGGCGTGTCCAGATTCAATCGCTGGAGAGCCTGGTCCTCGGAGCGGCTCTGCTCAGGCCGGAGCCGGTGCCGATCAACGTCAAAGTAGTGATCATCGGCAGCCGCGCTATTTACGATCTTCTCTACCGGCACGACTCGGATTTTCCAAAGATCTTCAAGGTCCTCGCGGACTTCGATACGGTCCTGGCCAAGTCAAAGGGTCACGCGCGGGATGTGCTGTCGGTGCTGCGCAGGGTCACTCTTGACGAGGGTCTGCGCGAGCTCGATCGCAGCGGCATGGCCGCGGTGCTCGAAGAGGCGGTACGGATCGGTGGATGGCGAAGGCGGTTTTCGATCCGTTTCTCGGACCTCGCGGATCTCCTCAGGGAGGCCTCGTATCGGGCGGGTCTCGAAAACTCGCAGAAGGTCTCCGGCGAGCACGTGGCCGATGCGCGCAGGGCGCGGCGCCGACGGCACTCGCTGACCGAGGACCGCTCCCACGATCTGATCAGCGAAGGGGTGATCCGGGTCGATACCAAAGGCTCGGTGGTCGGGCAGATCAACGGGCTCGCGGTCTACGATCTCGGCCACCACCGATTCGGCAAGCCGTCACGGATCACCGCCCAGGTGGGGCTCGGCCGTGATGGCGTTATCAACGTCGAGCGGCAGGCCGGGCTTTCGGGCCCGACCTACGACAAGGGCGTCAGCATTCTGACGGGGTTTCTGCGCGGCACATTTGCCCGCCGGTCGCCACTGACCATGTCCTGTTCGGTCACTTTCGAGCAGTCATACGGCGGAATCGACGGCGACTCGGCGTCTTCGACCGAGGTCTATGCAATCCTGTCAGCCCTTTCTGGGCTGGCGTTGCGTCAGGATGTCGCGGTCACGGGATCGGTTGATCAGTACGGCAATGTCCAGGCGATCGGCGGCGTCAACGAGAAGATCGAGGGCTTTTTCCGGGTCTGTGGTGATGGAAAGCTCACCGGCAGCCAGGGGGTCATGATTCCCAAATCGAACGTCCGAGACCTGCAGCTCTCGGAGGAGGTGGTGACCGCCGTCGACGATGGGCTTTTTCACGTCTGGGCTGTTGACAGCGTTTCCGACGGTATCGAGCTGCTGACCGGACGGCCCGCGGGAGTGTGGCGCAAGAAGGATGGATGGAGCGACGGCAGCATCTTTGCAGCCTGCCAGGGCCGTCTGGACGAAATGGTGCGGCTGATGAGGAAAGCGGCGAAGAGCTCCGACAAGAATGAGGCTTCCGAGAGTGAGAACGTAGTTGAGAATGATACGTAGTCTACTGTGTGACGCGGATCACCTTGATTTGACAACCCGGTTTGTGGGTAGAATAATCATTGGGCGCCGGCGGTGCGAAACAGTCGCATCATTAGCTCGTTGACGAGGGGGGGCGCATGCCGAGGCGTTTGAACACAATTATTATCGTGCCTCATAGCAAGGCACGATTTTTCAAGTTCTCGTTCTCCACGAGAGTTCTGGTGACAGTGACCTGCGCAGCGACGGCCGCGCTCGTCCTTTCTGTCATCGCGATCGCCTTCACCGGCAGTGCCGTCAACCGGCGGCTCGAGGTGCAGCGACTGAAGAATGAAAACGTCGAGCTCGCCAGGGTCAACCAGGAGCTCGAAACCACCGTCGCCGAGGTTCAGGGCCGACTCGATGAGTTCGAGGAAAGAACCGCCAGACTCGCCCTCGCGGCTGGTATGGAAGCGGAGGCAGTCAGCTTCTCCGGTGGTGGCGGGTCACAGACCCGTGTCGGCAGCGGCGGTCCGTACGACCGACTTCCTGAATCACCGGAGTCGTTGACGGCACAAGGACGTTGGGTCCAGCGGCAGCTCGATCTCGTCGAGGGCCGTCTGACGGAGCGGGGACGGGTCCTCGCCTCGACACCCACCATCGCGCCGGTTCTCGGTCTGATCACCGACGGCTTTGGTCGCCGCAAAGATCCCTTCACCGGCAGGCTCGCGTTCCACCGTGGACTCGACGTTTCAGCGCGACGTGGGACCCCGATCAAGGCACCGGCCGACGGCATCGTGGTTTTCGCCGGTCGCAATGGAGGACTCGGCAAGACGGTGCGCTTGTCCCACGACTTCGGTTTCACGACTGTCTATGGCCACCTCGACAAGATCACGGTCGAACCGGGTGACGTGGTGCATCGCGGCCAGGAGATCGGCCTCCTCGGCAACTCAGGCCGCTCGACCGGTCCCCACCTGCACTACGAGGTTCACGAAGACGGCGTTGCCAAGAATCCGCTGTATTACGTTCTCGACGCGTTTTAGGCACCGTTCCTTAGAAGTCTCCCAACGCGCCCCGAGGGGCGCGTTGTTTGTTGAGGGGATGCAGGATGCAGGGTTCAGGATGCAGGATACAGGGCACAGGGCACAGGGCACAGCATGGACCCCGAACCCTGGACCCTGGACCCTGCATCCTGCATCCTGCATCCTGCATCCTCGGCGGCCGTTGCAATCGGCAGCCGGCTGATCTAACCTGCCGGAGACCGGTGACGGTAGGGATGCCGAAATCGGAGAGTGAGCGTCGCGCCGGGGGTCGCCCCGGCCTTTTGCAATAAGAGAGGCAGGCTGGATGAATCTGTTCGAGAAAGCGATCAACTTCGTCTTCGGGACGAAGCACGAGCGTGACGCCAAGCGCATGCGGCCGATCGTCGAGGCCATTAACGCGCGCGAGGCCGAGATCGAGGGTCTCGATGACGAGGCCCTGCGTGGTCGATTCGAGGCCATCGGGGAACGGGTGCGAGCCGCGACTGCCGAGCTGCCGGATGATCGGCGCGAACGCAGCGTCCTGGTACAGAGCGTCCTCGATCCCGAGCTCGAGGAGGTCTTCGCTCTGGTACGGGAGGCGAGCAAACGGACCACCGGAATGCGTCACTTCGACGTTCAGTTGGCGGGCGGCGTTGTTCTCCACGAGGGCCGCATCGCCGAAATGCGGACCGGTGAGGGCAAAACCTTGGTGGCGACCCTGCCGGTGGCGCTGAACGCACTCACCGGTCGTGGGGTTCACCTGGTGACGGTCAATGACTACCTGGCACGCCGCGATGCGGAGTGGATGGGCAAGATCTACAACTTCCTCGGCCTCACGGTGGGTTGCATCCAAAACTCGATGAACGATGCCGAACGCAAGGAGGCGTACGGTTCGGACATCACCTACGGCACCAACAACGAGTTCGGATTCGACTACCTGCGTGACAACATGAAGTTCGAGCTTGACCGGATGGTGCAGAAGCCCCACGTCTACGCCATCGTCGACGAGGTGGACTCGATTCTGGTCGACGAGGCGCGAACGCCGCTCATCATTTCCGGTCCGTCCGAGGTCTCGGTGGACCTCTACTACAAGGTCGATACCATCATCCCGCGCCTCAAGAAGGGCGAGGAGATCGAGGACAAGCACGGCAACAAGGAAGCGACCGGCGACTACCTGATCGACGAAAAATCGCAGACTGCCGCGCTCACTGATCCTGGCATGGCGCGGGCCGAGAAGATGCTCGCGGTAGAAAACCTCTACGACCCCTCCAACATCGAGATCCTCCACGCCGTCAACCAGGCGCTCCGCGCCCACACTCTTTTCCAGCGCGACAAGGAGTACATCGTCAAGGACGGCGAGGTGACGATTGTCGACGAGTTCACCGGTCGGCTGATGTCGGGTCGTCGCTGGTCGGACGGACTGCACCAGGCGGTCGAGGCCAAGGAAAAGGTCAAGATCCAGTCTGAAAACCAAACCCTGGCCACCATCACCCTCCAGAACTACTTCCGCATGTACGACAAGCTCGCCGGTATGACCGGCACCGCCGAAACCGAGGCCGAGGAGTTCGAAAAGATCTACGGCCTCGATGTGTCGGTGATCTCGACCAATATGCCGATGATCCGCGCCGATCACGCGGACGTGGTCTACAAAACCGAAAAGGAAAAATTCCGGGCGGTGATCGACGAGATCGAGGAGTGCAACCGCAACAACCAGCCGGTGCTGGTGGGCACGGTATCAATCGAAAACTCGGAGCGCCTTGCGAAGCTCCTGCAGCGGCGCAAGATCAAGCATGTCGTCCTCAACGCCAAGTACCACGAGCGCGAGGCCGACATTGTCGCCCAGGCCGGTCGCTTCGGGGCGGTGACTATCGCCACCAACATGGCCGGTCGCGGCACCGACATCGTCCTCGGCGGCAACCCCGAGAGCCTGGCCAATATCGAGGTCGACCCGGGCGCCGATCCGGACGAGCACGCCAAGGTCCTGGCCCGCTATGAAGAACAGTGCGCGGAGCAGAAGCAGCAGGTCCTCGATGCCGGTGGTCTCCACATCCTTGGCACCGAGCGCCACGAGTCACGTCGCATCGATAATCAGTTGCGCGGTCGCTGCGGAAGGCAGGGCGACCCCGGGTCGTCCCGGTTCTTCCTCTCCCTCGAAGACGATTTGATGCGAATTTTCGCCTCTGACTGGGTGCGCAAGATGATGGACCGGCTCGGTATGGAGGAGGACATCCCGATCGAGTCAAAAATGGTCTCGAAGTCCATCGAGCGTGCACAGAAACAGGTCGAGGGCCGCAACTTCGAGATCCGCAAGCACCCGCTCGAGTACGACGACGTCATGAACAAGCAGCGCGAGGCGGTCTACAGCTTACGCCGCAGGATCCTCGAGAGGCTCGAAGGACGCAATTTCATCATGCGGGTGGTCGACGAGATTGTCGGCTCGCTGGTCGATCAATACTGTCCAGAGGAAGCCGATCCGGCGGACTGGGAAGCCGAAACCCTGGAGAATGAATTTCGGAGTTATTTTGGTCTCACCGTCGATGAGCTCGGGATCGATTGGGAGATGGTCAATCGACCCCAGCTCGAAGAGACTCTGAACGATGGTGCAAAGGCCCACTACGAGAAAAGGGCGGAGCAGTTCGGCGCCGAAAACCTCACCCGGTTGGAGAAGTTTCTCCTTCTCGACACTGTCGATCGCCAGTGGAAGGACCATTTGCTGGCCCTCGACCATCTGCGTGAAGGCATCGGTCTCAGGGCATACGGGCAACGAAACCCGTTGGTCGAGTACAAGCGTGAGTCCTTCGCACTCTTCGAAGATATGTGGGAACGAATCGAGGACCACGTGGTCAAGTTCCTCTACCACGCCGAACCGGTCGAAGACATGCAGCTTCAGCGGCGCGGTGTCAGCACGACGCTGTCACACCCCGATGCGGAGGGGCTCGCGTCCTCGCACGCACAGCAGGAGAAAGCGGCCAACACGCCGGTGAGCGCTCCGGACGCCAGACCGACGACCGTGCGTCGAAACCAGCCGAAGGTGGGACGCAACGATCCGTGCCCGTGCGGCTCGGGCAAGAAGTACAAAAAATGTCATGGGGCGGCGGTCGCTGCGAAAGGGTAGGAGATGAAGCACGAGATTCCGGTTGGTCTGACCTTTGACGACGTACTCCTCGTGCCATGGCGATCGGAGATGCATCCGAACGCCGTCGACGTGTCGACCCGGTTGACCAGGAACGGGACCGGCCTCGACCTGCCCATCATCTCGGCGGCGATGGACACCGTGACCGAGGCCAACATGGCGATTGCGATGGCTCAACACGGCGGTCTCGGTGTCATCCACAAGAACATGTCCATCGAGCGGCATGCAGAGGAAGTCGACAGGGTCAAGCGATCTGAGTCCGGCATGATTGTCGACCCGGTAACGGTGCAACCCGGGCAGTCGGTGAGTGAGGCCTTAGATGTGATGGCACGCTACCGCATCTCGGGCCTGCCGGTGATCGACACCCAGGGCCAGCTCAAGGGCATTCTCACCAACCGCGATCTGCGATTCTGCACCGAGTTCGAACGTCCGATCATGGACTTCATGACCAAGGACAACCTGATCACCGCACCGGTCGGTACGACCCTCGACGAGGCCAAGGTCCTGCTCCATCGAAACCGGATCGAAAAGCTCCTGGTGGTCGACGACGGGGGCAATCTCAAGGGCCTGATCACGGTCAAGGACATCAAAAAGGCGCACGATTATCCCGACGCCTGTAAGGACGAGCTCGGTAGGCTGAGGGTTGCGGCCGGGATCGGTGTCACCGACGATGTCAACGAGCGCTGCGCGGCTCTGATCGAACGTCACGTTGATGTTCTCTGCCTCGACAGCTCGCACGCCCACTCGCGAGGCGTGATGGAGGTTGCGGAGCGGATCAAGAAAGATTTTCCCGACACCCCGCTGGTTGTCGGAAATATCGCCACCGAGGATGCGGCGCGTGACCTCATCGCGCTGGGAGCGGACGCCCTCAAGGTTGGCATCGGACCGGGCTCGATCTGTACGACCCGGGTGGTGACGGGCGCCGGGATGCCGCAGATTACCGCGATCATGGCTTGCGCGAAGGCGGCCGCGGAGCATGGTGTTCCGGTGATCGCTGATGGCGGCATCCGATTCTCTGGCGACATTGCCAAGGCGCTCGCTGCGGGCGCCGACGTGGTCATGATCGGTTCGCTCTTTGCCGGCGTCGAGGAGTCGCCCGGCGAGCAGATCCTGTACCAGGGCCGTACCTTCAAGGCCTACCGAGGTATGGGCTCCATCGGCGCTATGAAGGAGGCCGAGGGATCGAGTGACCGGTACTTCCAGGAGGGTGGCGTCAAAACCAAATTGGTGCCGGAAGGTATCGAGGGGATGGTCCCCTTCAAGGGACCGCTTTCCGACCAGCTGACCCAGCTCGTCGGCGGGCTACGAGCCGGCATGGGGCTTTCGGGCTGCGCCACCATCGACGACCTCCACTCTCAAGCGCGCTTCATCCGGGTAACAGGCGCCGGCCTCAAAGAAAGCCACGCCCACGACGTCGTCGTCACCAAAGAAGCCCCGAACTACAGGATCGACTAGACGCCTACCTCAGCCCGTGCCCGACGGCCGCGGGACAGAGAGGATGCCAGGCACCTCCGGTGGACGCGGGCCCGTTTCCCGACGCGCTTCCCGAGAGGATGCCAGGCACGCCGCCATGATGTTGAGGACAACATCACGTCGGGATGCCAGGCACCTCCGCCCCACGCGCTCATAGCCCATAGCCCATTGCCCCTCTGCTCCTCTGCTAAACTCCGCCCGATGAAAAAAGCCCTGATCACCGGCGTAACAGGCCAGGACGGTTCCTACCTCGCGGAGTTCTTGCTTGAGAAGGGCTATGAAGTCCACGGGGTGGTGCGGCGGTCCTCGACCTTCAACAGGGGCCGCATCGACCATCTCCGCAAGGGCTCGCTCGGCGACCGCCACCCGCGTCCCCACTACGGTGACCTCGGTGATACGGAGTCGCTGACCAACATCCTGGCCGAGGTTCAGCCGGATGAGATCTACAATCTCGCCGCCCAATCCCACGTCGGCATCTCGTTCACCATGCCCACCTATACCGGAGAGGTGTCGGGGCTCGGCACCGTCCGCCTGCTCGAGGCGGTTCGGCAGATCGTGCCGCAGGCCCGCTTCTATCAGGCATCGTCGTCTGAGCTCTTCGGACAAGCGTTCGAGGTGCCGCAGAACGAGCAGACGCCGTTCCATCCGCGTTCGCCGTACGCAGTAGCAAAGCTCTATTCTTTCTGGGCGACGGTCAACTACCGTGAGGCGCACGGCCTTCACGCGGCCAACGGCATCCTCTTCAACCACGAGTCACCCCGCCGCGGCGAAAACTTCGTGACCCGCAAGATTACCCGCGCGGTGGCGGAGATAGCGGCCGGCCAACGCGATTGGGTTTCGCTCGGAAACCTCGAAGCTCGGCGCGACTGGGGTTTTGCCGGGGATTTCGTGGATGCGATGTGGCGGATCCTCCAGGCTGACGAACCCGATGACTGGGTCGTCGGGATCGGCGAGGATCATTCGGTGCGCGAGTTCTGTGAGCTCGCCTTCGCCTATGCCGGTATCGAGCTTGAGTGGACGGGAAGCGGCACCGACGAGATTGGTCGCGACCGGACGAGCGGCACGACGAGAGTGGTGGTG
>Ga0255054_10000608_pt1 | contig 21223 bp, 23 predicted proteins | sample JV7_2_23_MG_FD_188634 | JGI IMG/M metagenome (GOLD analysis project Ga0255054, IMG submission 188634) | Seawater microbial communities from Jervis Inlet, British Columbia, Canada - JV7_2_23 | ecosystem: Environmental > Aquatic > Marine > Inlet | place: Canada: British Columbia | collected...
GAAGCCCGCCGACCCCGGCAAACCCGCGGACACTCCAGGGAAACCCGCCGACCCCGGCAAACCCGCGGACACTCCAGGGAAACCCGCCGACCCCGGCAAACCCGTGGACACTCCAGGGAAACCCACCGACCCCGGCAAGCCGGGCGGCCCACCCGGCAGCTAGCCTGCTCCCTCGTCATTGGCCGAGGAGCCACGGTGGATCTGAATGATTTCAAGGTGCTTTCCTTCGACTGCTACGGGACGTTGATCGATTGGGAAGCAGGCATCCTCTCCCAGATCGGGCCTTTTCTCTCCGGTCACGGCATCGACGTCGAGGATGCAGCGATTCTGGGAGCTTTCGGCCAGGCGGAGTCAATGGAGGAGGCTGATGATCCCGGCGAGCTCTATCCAGAGATCTTGCGCCGGGTTCATTCCCGTCTCGCATCAAATTGGGGGCTTGACGCCGACACCTCTCGTGCCGAAGAATTTGGAAACTCGGTTGTGCTCTGGCCTGCGTTCTCAGATGCTCATGGGGCGCTCGCGGAACTGCACCAGACCTACCGGCTGGTCATCCTCTCCAACGTGGACCGAGCGTCATTCGCCGCCAGCGAACGGCGGCTGGGCGTGTCCTTCGATGCCGTCTACACAGCGGAGGACATCGGATCATATAAGCCGGATCCGCGCAATTTCGACCATCTCCTCGACAGGGAGCGGGAGTCAGGCTTTGAGCGAGCCGACATTCTCCACGTGGGCCAGAGTGTCTTCCACGACCACGAACCAGCGTCTGCGGCCGGTATCGCCACGTGTTGGATTCAGCGACCTTCGCCGGCCGGCGAACACGGAGCGGCACGGCCACCGGACACCAAGCCCAACATCGACTTTCACTTCAGTTCTCTGGCCGACCTGGTAGTCGCGGTCAACGCCTGACCGCGACTAGAACCCGCTGGCTGCACCGGCGCCTCTCCTTGCGGTGCCCTTACGTCTTGAAGGCTGGGCGCGCAGCGCCCTGGTGGTCACAGGTGCTTTCGCAGTGTTTCTAAACGGGGCACTGGTGTTCTTCTCGGCGTGCGGGCCAAACCAACTTGGAGACTTCAGCTGCAGGCTATTTGGCTGAGACCCCACGCCATGTCTCGCTCGGTCGCCATATGGTGCGGTATCCAGAACGGAGATGCCTGTGCCGCCGAAGTCCATCGATGACATTGTTGTTGACCTGACAAAGATCGTCGACTGGGCGCGGGACAACCGGAGCCGCATCGGATACTTCGCCGCCATGTATCGCAAGGTCACCCTGGCGATAAGGGAAGCCATCGAAGCGGGCGAGTTCGAGAATGGCGAGCGGATGTCGCGATTGGATGTTGTCTTCGCTCAGCGTTACATCGACGCGTGCGCGGAATTCACGGCCGGGACGCGGCCAACTGCTTCATGGCAGATCTCGCTCTCCGCTGCTCAGAGAAGACGTCCGATCATCATGCAACACCTTGTCACAGGGATGAACGCCCATATCAACCTCGACCTTGGCATCGCAGCCGCTTCGGTCGCCCCGGGCTCCGAATTCGAGGGGCTAGAGGAAGACTTCAAGACGATCAACGACATACTCGGTCGCCTGGTCGACGGCTTCGCCGATGACATCGCCGAAGTCTCGCCCTGGATTGGGCTGCTCGATCGGATCGGCGGCCGTACCGATAACGCAATGGTCAACTTCAGCATCCAGGTGGCCCGAGTCGAGGCATGGAACCTGGGTAGCCAACTCGCTCCGGTTCCGAAGTCTGAATGGAAGCCGATCGTCGCGACCCGCGACAAATGGACAGCTGGTTTTAGTGACTTCCTCCTTCACCCTGGTTGGCTGTTGAGCATTGGGCTCTTCGCAATCCGCATCCGGGAAAGCAACAACGTCTTGCGCGTTATCGACGTGCTCAGCGACTGAGGCCTCATCGCGCTCGCTGTCGATATCCAAACTGCCGGCTGAGGTTCGCTGACCTTCTTCCTCGAGGTGTGGCCTCAGTTGGAGGCGGGCGGGTCGGGTAGAACACAGATGTTGGAGCCGATCTGGATCCATCCGTCTGACCTTCGCTGATAGACATCCAGGGCCCTGACCAACGCGGTCTCTTCGCCGTCGGGCGTGTCCAGCCAGTCGCGTGCGATGTAGTAAACGAGGGCAATGTCGTCGTGGACATCGACTTCGAACTCGAGGAACTCGTACCGGGTCACCTTCAGGTTCTGGAGAGCCGTCTCGAGATCCACCATGTAGCGGTCAACGCCCCGTATCAGGGTCGTACTCGGAATCTGAAAGCCCCTCCAGTCGGCCACTCTTCCATCCCTTAGCGCATCACGATCCTTGGCCAGAAAGGCATCGAAGAGCCCTTCGACATGGCTTCTGATCTCTGCTGCCGCTTTGTCAGATGCAGTCGTGGTGGTCATTGGCAGACTCCCCCATCATGTAAGGCTCGTATATCACTACGGTCCTTACGTTAATCCCCTCTTCGAGTACGGGCAAACGGGCCGCGGGTGAACCAACCCGGATACCGTCGTGGGCTCTCAGAGGAGTTCGTTCATTCCTCCGGTGGTGTCGAGATAGCGAGGATGTTCCCCTCACTGTCCTTGAACCAGGCCCCCTTCTCCGAACCGTCAGGTGAAGAGATCACACCGTCCACGGTGTGGCCCATCTCCCCGAAGTCGATACTTTCGAAATCGACTCCATTGGCCCGGAGTTGATCTACGACAGAGTCGAAATCCGTGACAAACAAGCCAGCGGCAGTTGCCTTATTCGTCCCTGCGAACTCGGAGAGATAGACCATGAATGGAGAGCCTCCGATCTCATACACAGCGGTCCCCCGCTCCGGGTCTTCGCTCACGGGGTCCAGGCCGAGTTTGTCGGCATACCAGGACTTCGCCCTGTCGAGATCAGACGCCGCCAGTGTCGGCATCAACGGCAATTGGTCAAACATACGTTCCTCCTTCGCGGACCGGTCGCTCAAACCTACACGGGAGCCTGGACCAGTAGCAGCGCCGCCGTCGACGGCTTCGACGCCTACTTCGGTCGCTACTGGATCGATGGCTACTGATCAGAGGATTGGGCGTTCGGCTCTTCCTGAGCGTCCGACTTGCCAAACATGCTCGTCAGCGCCCCGAAATTGGGCGCCCAGCCGACTCCGAACACCTTGCCCGAAACGATCGGACCATCGGAGTTCCAGTAGGTGTCCCGAACTCGTCCAATTGTCGGCATCCGGAAGTCGTAGGGGACGAAGTCGGCAACCTTTCCGTGCCACGTTCTTTCCTCCGGTGGCTTACGGAGCTCCTGGATGACTGCGACGACCCCAATGATCGCGAGAACCAGTCTCCAGATGTCCCTAACACTCGGCATCAACCGTTCGCTGTCCATGGCCCTGAGGCTACCCGGATGGACGACAAGTGAAAACGCGGAAGAAGGCGACCACGGGCCGGGCATGGTTGATTGGATTCGGTTGTGGCTAGGTGTTGTAATCCATCAAGACAAAATCTTCGGACTTACTTTTCTTATCTGCTTTGGATTGAAGAAACGTTTGTTGACCTTGGCCAACCAGCGCGGGTAGGGCATTCGTCACTTTCCTTCAGCGATCCAAATTATCACTGTCACGAATTGGGCCGGAGTTGTCTACGGTCTGTTAGCCCATTTGCCACCTTCAGCACAGCGAGTCGCCGTCAGGTGCGATCGGTAAAACGACGCCGCCGAAAACCACCTCATAACGTACCCTCGCATCCGAAACAATGGGGGATGTTCCCCCCGGGGTAATCCCCTCGGGGCATAGCCCGATAGTCGGTTTCGGGGTGCTACGGCATGTTGGGGGCATGCGTTACATATCCTCAAGTCCGATCCCGGCGTCTCATGCAGTGCAGGCCTCGAGCCAACCCATGACTCGATCTGCAAAGTCGATCGGTCGTCATCTCCGGAGAGTTGGCCTTACTCGCATTCTCCTCCGCATCGTTGTCATCGGGTGCGTCGCCATAGCGATCAGCGGCGTCGGCCACGCTCTATTTCACCCCGCGCAAAACGAGTCCGACGATTCCGCGAGATTGGTCGGTTTGCTCACTGAGGAACGGGCAACCCTCGCCAGCGTGCCCGCCAGTTTCGACAGCGCCCTCGGCTATCAGCCGGTTGCTATGGCCGGGAACCTGGTCGATCCCAAGGGTGGATGCTCGACGCCAGGACGGATCGGCCCCGAGTCGTTCGACACCGCCTGCCGCACCCACGACCTGGGTTACGACGTTCTTCGTTTCGCCGAGGCGGAAGGCGACCGTCTCGGAGCCTGGGCTCGATTCGACCTCGACTTGCTTCTCTACACCGAGACGCTCGAGACGTGTGAGACCTTCAGGTGCCGGGCCACCGCCACCGCCTACTACACAGCGGTCACGGCCAACTCCATCCGCCAGGGCTACAAGGCCCCCACCAAGGAGCCCACGCTGCCCTGGCTGGGAGTGGTCCTGATAGTGCTCGGATTGGCTCTCATTCCGCCGGTCGGCTCGCGTCGGCGGCACCACCTCGAGAACGCGGCCGAAGATCAGCTTCTTCGGCCCAGGATTCGGGACTATTCAAGGGCTCCGGGAAGAGGCCGGTTTTCACCGTCGCAGATGCCTGCCCTGGAGGCATCGACGAGGCGTCACCACGATCCTGCCACTGTTCCAACCCGCCTATCACGGAGTGTGGTTGGTAAGGTCGGCTTGGTCACAATGGTGAGCCATCGGGCGGACATTCGGTTTCGGTGGTCCTGATGCGAGAAGAGGCCTTTTCGTGTGAGACGGTTATTGGTTTTGGGTCTGGTGGCCGCGTTGGCGACCGTTTTTCTGGTGCCGACAGCTTCAGCTAACGGAAACATGGTCCACGTATGCCATGCGACTGGCAACGGCAGCCATCACCTGATCAGGATTTCAGAGAAGGCCGTCGCCAAACATATTCAGAATCATGGCGACGGCTTGCCCGGCGCCGCTGTCCCTGGAATGCCGGGTTACGAGTTCGACGCTACCTGTCAGTCGGTGCTCGTTCCCATTCCGGAGAGCGGATCGATCGTGATCGCGAAGGCCACCTTCCCTGTCGGCGGGACGGGTTTCGGCTTCACTGACGACATCGAGGCGCCCAACAGCTTCAGCCTGGACGACGGCCAAACCAGGACATTCACCAATGTCCTTCCCGGCCTGTATGCGGTGTCCGAGACGGTGCCGGCGGGTTGGGACCTGACGTCAACAAGCTGTGATGACGGGTCACCGCCAACCGCGATCGACCTCAGCGCCGGGGAGACTGTGACCTGCACCTTCGAGAACACTCAGCGGGGGTCCGTGACGATCGTCAAAGACACGGTGCCTGACGATCCCCAATCGTTCCTTTTCACGGGTGACCTCGGCGCCTTTTCACTGGTCGACAACGGCGGCGCAAATTCGACGACGTTCACCAGCCTCGTTCCCGGAGCATATGACGTGACTGAGTCGGACCCGAGCCCGGCGGTGCTCAGCGACATCAGTTGCGACGATGGCGCCAGCGCAACACCGTCGACCGCTGCGGGGACGACCGCCACAATCAACCTTGACCCTGGTGAAGGGGTCACCTGCAGCTTCACCAATAGTCTTCTCAATCCTGGTATCGACATCGAAAAGACGACCAACGAGAATCAGGCCGACGGCGCTGACGACCCAGATGTACCGATACTCGCACCCGGAGAGCAGCTCACCTGGACATACGAGGTGACCAACACGGGTGATGTCGCATTTGCCGGCGAATCTGTGGTCGTTACCGACGACGTGTTGGGTGTCATCGCCGGACCGGGCTCGGGCGACGTCAACAACAACAATGCCCTTGACCCGGGCGAGACATGGGTATACACAGCATCAGGTTTCGCTGACACTCTCACCTCGACCACGCCGAACACAGTCCCTGGCTGTGGTACCGATCGTCCCACATACGAAAACGTGGGAACCGTCGACGCCGGATCAGCAAGTGACAGCGACCCCAGCCACTACTGCAACCCGGCTATCGAGGTCGATCTCCAGATTGAGATGATCGCTATCCCAGAAGAGGTCATTGCCGGTACGGACTTCGTCTACACGCTGCGAGTGACCAACCTTGGTCCGGACCCGGCAACGGGCGTGGTCGTGCTCGACGCACTGCCGGCGCGCACCCTCGGAGTAGATGCCGCCCTGTTCGCCCCGGCGGCCGGATTCGAGCAGTTTCCGTTTTTCGACGAGAACAGCGACGACGTTGGTGATCCATTCTTCCGGATCAACAACCCGCCGACGATCCTGGACCCGGTGCCGCTCAGCTCCGACGAGCGGTTGGCGACCAACGGCGTGGCGTACAACGGGTTCAGGGCATCGCGGCTCGGCGTCACATGCGACGCCGAGCGCGCCGCTGCTCACGCCCTTAGGTGCGAGATCGGCAACCTGGGGGCCGGTGAGCTGGTTGAGATAGCTCTCGACGTGACAATGGATACCTCGGCATTCTTTCGAGTGTGGAACCGCGCTTGGGTGTACGGCAACGAGACGTTGTCGGGCAACGAACCCAACCAGACCAAGGCAGACGCTGGCGAGCTGTGCCAAACGACGTCGAACACGGACATTCCGCCGTTCGACCCGGCTGCACCAGGCGGGCCGACCTTGATGGGCACGGGCTGCAACTACGTTAAGAAGAACGCAACTGTCCTCGACTGAATCGGTTTGAGAATCGCCTAGCCGCGTAGCTCGTCCTCGTCGTTCTTTGCCTCTGGGTCGACCACGAGTTGCATCTCGGTCGTTGTGGGAAATGACCGATCCCAGCCGGAGCTCTTGACAACCCGCCTCGTGAGACGTCGCCACGCTTCTCGCTCGTTTGGCGGATTCTCTCGGAGAATCTCCGGAACCACCTTGGCCCACCCCACGGCCTGGAGAGTGAAGACCATGACAGTCCCTGTTATGGCAACAATGCCGACCGCGGCGAGGAGCACGACGGTTCGGGGCAGATCGAGGGCAAAGAACTCGCGCAACCACGGGTTGACCATGACGAAAACAAGCAGCCCGGCCATGCTGACGATTAGGGCCTTCTTCCAGGGAACCAGCGGGCGGCTCACAATCCCCAGAGCGAAGAGTCCGATGGCTGCCAGGATCAGAGTCGCAGTGGTTCGGGACTCCGCGATGGTGGAACCTTCCAGATCCGCCAGGTAGTACCCGGCGAAGGTCGCGATCGTCGCTGCCAGCCCGGTGGGGATGGCGAACTTGAGGACACGGCTGACGAATCCGGAGCGGGCCCGACGCCGTGACGGAGCCAGGGCAAGGAAGAACGACGGGATGCCGACGGTGAGACTTCCCACCAGGGTGAGATGGCGAGGGAGGAAAGGGAACGGCAGTGTCGAAATCACGATCGCCAGGGACAGCCCCAACGCATAGACGGTGCTGGTGATGAAGAGGTTGGCCACCCTCTCTATGTTCGAGGTGACCCGCCGTCCCTCCCCCACGATCTCGGGAAGGTTGTCAAATCGGCCATCGATCAGGACCAGTTGGGCAACGGCTCGTGACGCCGGCGCCCCGTCACCTATGGCTATCCCGATGTCGGATTCCTTGAGGGCCAGCACGTCGTTGACCCCGTCACCGGTCATGGCCACCACGTGGCCCCTGGCTTGAAGGGCCTGCACCATTGCGCGCTTCTGGCCTGGAGTAACACGTCCAAAAACGGTGCCTCTTTCCATGATCGCCGCCATCTCTCGGCGGTTGTCGGGAATGAGACGGGCATCGACCACTTCATCTGAGTCCTCGATACCCACCTGTGCAGCGATGGCACCAACGGTGTCGGGGTGGTCCCCCGATATCACCTTGACCCGAACCCCCTGGTCGGCAAAGTACTGAATGGTGTCGGCGGCATCGGACCGGACCCGGTCGGAGAGCACAATCATCGCTACGGGCTCGAGATCGGAAGGAAGACGCGTCTCGATCAGGGGTGTTTCTCCCTTCGCGACCAGGAGGACCCGGCTCCCAACGCCCGAGACCGTCACTGCGATCTCGTTTGCCCTCTGGTGCTGTGGCGCCACTATCTCCGGAGCTCCGATCACCCAGGTACCGTCGTAGGCGAAGCTCGCCCCACTCCACTTCCGAGCCGATGAGAAGGGGACGGTGTTCTCCACCCACCAACCGGGGTTCTCGGGGAAGGCAGCGGCAATCGCAACCAGGGTGGCATTCGGGTGGGGCTCGGCACCGGCGATGGCGGCGAGCGCCGGCTCGTAGTCCTCCTCAGAGAGGGGGATGACTTCCTCGACCGCCAACCGACCCTCGGTGAGAGTCCCGGTCTTGTCGAAGCAGACGGTGTCGACCCGGGCAAGACCCTCGATTGCGGGGAGCTCTTGAACCAGAACGTTGCGCTTCCCCAGTCTGATAACCCCCACTGCGAAGGCGATCGATGTGAGCAGCACCAGCCCCTGGGGCACCATTGCCACACCCGCGGCCACTGCGCCACCGAGACCCTCCTGGAAGGTCTGGCCGCCGCGGAGGGAACTCCACACGAGCAGAGCCCCAATCGGCAGCACTACCCAGCTCACCAATCCGAGGATCCGGTTGATGCCATCCCGCAGCTCGGAGCGCACCAGCGTGAACCGTTTGGCCGCTTGAGCCAGTTTGGCTGCATAAGAGTCGCCCCCGACTCGGGTTGCCCGATAGCGCCCGGAGCCTGCGGCCACAAAACTCCCCGAGAGGCACTTGTTGTCAGGTTTTTTGGCTACGGGGTCCGATTCTCCCGTGAGCAGGGACTCGTCGATCTCCAGCCCGTTCGACTCCACCACCACCCCGTCGACGGCAAGTTGCTCACCGGGACGGAGATCGATCAGGTCGTCGACCACAATCTTGTCGATCGCAAGCTCGCTGATCTCTCCAGACCTAACCAGCCTCACCCGAGGAGCGGCCAGGAGCTCCAGCCTGTCCAGGGTGCGCTTGGCCCGAAGCTCTTGGACGATCCCGATCGCGGAGTTAATCACCAGCACGAGCCCGAAAAGGGCGTCGCGGGGCTCTTTGAGCACAATCAGGGTTATGAGGAGCAGCCCACCAAGGAGGATGTTGAACCGCGTTACAACATTGGCCCGAACAATCTCGCCGGTCGTCCTGCTCGGCCTCTCCTGCACCTCATTGACCAGACCGGCCTTGATGCGCTGACGCACCTCGCTCTGAGAAAGGCCTCCATCGGGTGAGGCCACTTCGAGGTTCACCATCCTGAATCAGCCTATGTAATCGCCGGCATTAGACCCGGAGTGTGTCGCAGAGGTCATTGGGTGTCTGAGACGTTAGGTCGCTCGCCAGACCTTCCGTTGATTATGTCCGGGTCAAAGGATGACCGGCGAGGGCAGCATTGAGAGGATCAGGAACCAGACACCGACGAGGATCAGGACGAATCCGCTCCACCGTCTTACACCACCTCCGACCATGCGTGCAGGTCTGATCCACTCGTTTGACACGAGAGTGACCGCTATTGACGCCGTAACAAGCAACACAACGAACACTGAGGCAGCGATTGCAACTGCTCCGACGGTGGCTTGGACGCTGACGGTCAGTGATTGTGCCGCCAGACCGGCGAGCAGTGGGCCGGTTCAGCCAAACCCCGCGAGTAGGTATCCGAACCCGTACACGAAGTCACGCTGAGCGCGGTTTTCGAGGTTCGACGTGTCGAAAGTCCGAGTGGCCCTACCGGCGATCGCGTCAAACATTCCGAACCGTGACTTAATCAGATTCGCTTGCCTGAGGCCAAGAACCAACAAGAACAATCCAAGGGTCGCCCTGAAGATTCTTCCCGTGAGAGTGTCGAACCCGATGAGACCAGCCAGCCCCTCACCGGCTAATGCCAGAACCAGACCAAGGAGAGCAAAGAACGTCAATGCTCCCAACCCCACTCTCAGAGATGCGATCAGGACCGCCCTCCGAGAGCCGGTTTCGTACTGACGAGCCAGAAACGTCAACAACAGAGGGAATGAACACGGCGAGAAGAAAGCGGCAAACCCGGTGGCAACAGCAAGACCTACTACTCCCGCACCCAGACCACCCATCGAACCGCTCTCGACGAAAGCCACGAATCCGAAATACCCACCGATTCCTACCAACACCAAGCCGACCGAAACCGCAACCCACCGCAGTCGAGACCTTCGGGCTAGGAGCAGATCATCCACTGGCTCAACGTACAACGTCGGAGCCGACCTGGGCGAAGAGGGTCACACCCAAGTGCCGGTCCCCACGCCTTGCCGCGACTTTTCCCTGATCGCCGCCGTTGAGTCTGTATGGCTACCAGTAGACAGGGAAAGACGGGAAGAGTGAAGGTCGGTGGCACCGTCCTTCCAATACTCGCGGTAGTTGTCTTCGTCGGCGTTTCTCACTCCATCACCTTCGGGGTCGTCCACATTGTGGCCTCGGGATGGGAGGATGGCTGTACCGCCCTCTTCGATCAAAGTGGGCACCCTGGCCAGCATTCAAATACTCGAATGGTGGAACGCTCCTACTACGTCGACCCAGGTTTCACGTGCGAGTACCGCATCCGCGACTCTGACGAAACGCTCGTTCTCCGCAAAGACCTGACCGATGCCCGCAATCTCGTGATCATCATCACGGTCGGGGCTGCGATCGTCGGATCTGTCGGGTATTTTGTGCATCGGCGTCGCGACACGTAGCAACTCCCTGCCACACCGGGCGAATGTGGCTTCAAGGAGTCTCCCGACGTGAAAGTACCGGCGCGACTATTCGAGTCCGGCTTTTTCGACGTTGCGGATAAACCTGTCAAGAGTTTCATTGTCTTTGTAGGGGAGGCTTTCTCGGAGGTCTTCTATGTTCAAGGTGGGGTCGTTCTTGCGTGCCTGGTGTATCGCGGCGGCGGCATGCCTGTCACGGCCAAGGGCCGCTTGGGATGCCGCAAGATTTAGGAGGGCGTCGACGTCTTCCTCGTCTCGAGATACCACGCCCTCGGCAGCATCAACAGCCATTTCGTAGTCCTGTCCGATGAAATAGGCGTTGGCCATGGTTGTTGTGTACCAATCGGATAGGAGGGGACTCAGATGTATTGCCCGATCGGCGAAATCGACGGCTTCTTCCCAGTGTCCGAGATAGCGCATGACGCTTGCGGCGACGCCGTACGTCACGTCGCACGATGGTCGCTCCGCGGTGGCCCGCTTCGCCGATTCATGTGCTCCTTCCCAGTCGTGGCGCATCAGATGTACGTATGCCATGACAGCGTCGGAAAAGCCAGAAGGGTCGCCTAACTCGAGTGCTTGCATCGCGAGTTGCTCGGATTTGTCGATGTTGGCATCTCGATCGGATCCGTACCCTTTGAGAACCTCCCAAAGGTATGTCCATGCAGCCATTGATGGGCCTAGCGCGCTATTCGGGGCTGCCGAAGCCACTTCCTCAAACTGGCCGCGCGCTTTGCGCGTCGAATCGGCCGTGTCCTGAATGAAATTCTGCCAGCCCTTGTACAAAACCTCCACGGTGGCCGCGTCGAGTTGGTCTCTGTAAACCCCGTAACCGACACCGCCCGCCAATTCGATGTCGATGGCACTAACGATTGCCTCGACCAGATCATCTTGAGTAGCAAAGAGATCCTCAATGGTCTCGTCGAACCCCTCACCCCAGATCCTCTTCTTGGTATCTACATCGATCACCTGGGCCATAACCCTGACTCGATCCCCTGAGCGTTGCACACCTCCTTCAAGTACGTACCTGACCCCCATCTCATGACCCACCTGCTCCGCTGAGTGCGCCGTACCTGCGTATGCCAGGGTCGAATTCTCGCTGACAACATCCAAACCCGGAATCCGCATCAAAGAAACGATCAGGCTCATCATCAAACCCGCCGCGAAGTGAGCATCTTCAGTCTCGCCGAGGTTGACGAAAGGGCTCACTGCAAGGGACGGGACCTCGGATCTGGGAACACGACGACGCCAAGGTTTATCACTATCTCCAGGCAGATCGTCGTCGATCAACCTGTACGCAAGAACCGGTTCCGGAATGTTCTTCAGACGTTGCTGCCCGGCCGCTTCGACCCGCACTTTCACGTCGCTCGAAGCATCGAGAACCGTCGCCGAAATCATTACTCCGCCGGGATCAGCCAGTGCCTGCAGCCTGGCAGCAATATTCACCACATCCCCGTACCAATGGCCAACCGTCCCACTTATGGCCCCAGAATGGAGACCCAAACGAAACTGCATCCTTCGTCCGGTTGGAAGCGACTGATTGTCTTCTGCCATCAATCGCTGCATCTCAAGAGCAGCGTGCACCGCTTCACTCGCTGACGGAAAGACTGCAAGAATCTCATCGCCGACCACGTCACCCATTTCCCCAGAATGAACAACCACAACCGCCTCAATAATCGAGGTGAACACACGAAGTGTGTTGATCGTCTCGATCTCATTGTCTGCGATCAGACGGCTATAGCCGGATACATCCCCGTGAAGTGCAGTCCTGTCGATCACTGAGCCAAAATTTGGCCGGGTGCTCGGACTTGATGAACTAGCTGGTCTGCCCCGTATGGGTGGGTTCAACCGTCCCAGTACTTGGCGTCGGGCCAGAAGGTTCTTGCGTCCGATTCGAGCGAGGTGAAGCCGGGGAGGCTGTCGAGGATCTCTCCCTCGAGAGGACCGTCGAGGGCCCGGCCAGTTCCTGGGTCCCAAGTGGTCCCGGTCTCGTTGTCTACCAACAGACCGTCGGATATCGACAAGGTCAGCAGGGTGTCGCCGACCCGCCGATGGAATATCTTCCACCTGTCCTCTCTGTCCGGATCGATCACCACAGCGAGAGGCACCCCGGCCACAAGGTCGTTGGCCGGGCCCCAGGCGTTGAGTGCCGCCACCGAATAGACACCCACCTCCTCGGAGAAGTCGACGACGATCGACAAGAAGCCGAGGTCAAACCGAGACGGACCGGCGGGTGCATCCAAAGTGACGGTGCCCGGATGATCCTGCTTCCAGGTTTCCCACGAAGTCAGCTGCGACGTCATCAGGTCGAGGGCTTGGCCCTTCCTCTCACCCACGATGGCCTCGCCAAGCGGTTGGCTCCAGACGGTGCCGGTGTCGTGATCAAACCAGGTCATCGCATTGCCCCACAGCGCACCTTGATTGCCGAAAACGAGCACCTCTCCATTCAGATCTCGGCGATGAACCATCGCCGTCCCACAGAGCGGTCACCACGTGACTAATACGGGTGACCCACCGATCCAGTCGATCACCATCTCGCGACGGTTCAAGAAGCTCACCGGATACGCCTTCGACTCACCATTGAGCTCCACCCCGATCACCAGGGTCTCCGCCGGCCACTCGGTGGACTCCGCGCTCCGGAACGTCGGGCCATAGACGGGGAGAATCGCATCTCGGGATAGCAGTTGCCAAAAGCCTGCAGGTGTCTGCTCGCCTGCGCGCACAGGGTCGTAGATGCCAGCCGACAGCCCCGCCGGTCCCGCCCCGATCTGAGACTGATCTGATGGAGCCTTCGCCACCCAGAAGGCAGCGGCGGCAACCAGCACGAGAACGAACAGTCCGTGCACGATTTTCACGACCTTTCCAACACTGCACGTCTGGGGGCTAATCCGACTTGTCAGATATCTGCCATTCGACTCGATTGGCTGCAAGGACATCGACCCGAGCCTCGGCTAGCCGATCGGCACGACTGCGTATGGCACTGGCCGCACATAACACGCTCTTCTGCTGTACCTGTGGGTGGTTTGGTGAGGGTCTGCAGCGACATGATGTGCCGGCAACCCTCAATCGTGCTCGAAGTGCACCTCGATCCAACCCAAATTGGAAGATTGGACGTGCTGTTCGTTGTCCCATCCCACGGTGGTGTTGTCCGGGTCCCAGTACGCAACCCCCATCCGAGCTAGGTCGCCCTGGGCAAACTGGGCGTCCTGGGAGTCACCGGTTTGAAGGGGACGACGCATCTCGAAGATCCAGGTCCCGGCTCCGTCCTCCACAGGATTGGTGTGGGAGAAGACGCCAAGCAGACTGTTCTCGGCACCGGTGCCCGCCAGCCCCTCGGGATCGCCGTCAGCGAAACGCTCCTTGGGATCGGTGGCGAACTCGTCGTCGAAGCCGCATGCCTCGTCATTCCCTGGAGGGCCCTCACCCACTCCAGACACCTCCCCGCCTTGTTCCTCGCCCAGGGCACACTCGAGAACCCAGTGCCAGATGTCGACCATGCCGAAGCTGGGTCCCTCCCCAGCCGGGTCCTGGGTCCCCATGTGTTCGCCGGCATCACTGCCGATCGCCCACATCACCCCCGAGGAGCCCGACAAGCGCCGATCGTTGGTATTCCAGTTGAAGTCGTCTTCGACCGTTAGCAGTACGTAGATGTAGTCATGATCGTAAGACACCTTCACCGAAGCCGACTTCGATTCGATGTCGACGCCCTCGACAGACGTGATCATCACTGTGGTTGACGCATCCGATCAGCCAATCGCTGACGCGGTCGTCTCAGGCTCCTGGGACCAAGGCGATGACGTTGATCACACGTGTGAAACGGACATCAACGGCAAATGCAGTCTTATAAGCGCACCAATCAGAAAGAGCATTAAGCAAGCAACGCTGGCGATCAACGCTGTTGAACACCCAGAATCAACCTATGTTGCAGACGAAGATCACGACCCCGACTCGACAACCGAGGGGACGAGCATCCGAATCTCAAAGACGTAGACGACTCATCTGCTTGATTCGACAAAGGCCAAGTGTCTGAGGAGTCGAAGGGCTTCTCGTTTGGGTGATGCGATACGGTGGATTGCGGCGTTATGTGCGCCTCTATTTCACCTGGCTCTCATGTCGGGTTGGGTAACGGAGGTTCATCTAAGATCGAGCGATGGCCGTCCGTTTCGGGGCCACGATCGTCCAGGTCGCGCCCTTTCCTCTACTTCGTGACGATTTCGTCTTCGCCGAGTCCATAGGGCTCGACAACGCGTGGGTGATCGACCAGTTCGGGATCGACTCCGCGCCGGAGGTCGCCCTGGGTGAGGCGTGGACAACGCTGGCGGGGCTAGCAAGGGAGACCGAGCGAATCCGGATCGGGACGATGGTGACGAACGTCGCCATGCGTAATCCCGGCGTACTGGCGAAGTCGATCCTGACCCTCGACCAGATCTCAGACGGCCGCGTAGAGGCCGCGGTCGGCGGCGGCTTCTATCCCGTAGAGCACGCAGCGCTCGGAATCGACTTCCTGGATGGTCTCGGCCGCAGCGAACGACTTCGCGAAGCGGTCGCGATCCTCGACAGTGCGTTGCGCGGCGACACCGTGACTCACGCCGGCGTCCACTTCCGCCTCAACGAGGCGACCTTCCGACCGATACCCACACAGCTCCCCCGGCCGCCATTGTGGGTGGCCGCCCAGGGTTCAAGATCTCTTCGCGTCGCCGTCCGGTACGCCGACGCGGTCATCTCCCTCGGTAAGCAGAACAAGGGGATCGAGGAGTCTCTGCCTGCCTTCCGGGCGCGGATGGCGAAACTAGACGAGCTCTGCATCGAGGAAGGTCGCGACCCGGAGTCGCTGCGCCGCTGCTACTTCGCCGGCTGGGCCAACGAGCCCATCTTTGCCTCTGTCGAGGCGACGGCTGAGCTGATCGGCCGCTACGTCGAGGCGGGTGCGACCGACTTCACGTTCTACCTCTACAACCCCGCCGACCCCCTCCTCGACGACTTCGTTGCCACGTATCGAACAGCAACGCGAGAACAGCTCGAACGAGTGGCCGCCGAGGTCTTCCCGATATTCCGAGAATGAGCACGGGGATGCAGACAGTCGGCACACCCAGGCCACCGTTCTGTTCAGCCGCCCGAAGGTGCCGTTGTGTGCTGTTGCTCCCGGGCTGACTTGACCTCCACCTCGATCGCATGGACAGGACCGACCACAACCTCAGCCGAATGATCCTCCCCGTCCGACCACGCCACGTCGCCAGGTCGGCGATCGACAATCGTTGTGTGCCCTGCCTCGTCGGTTGACATCAAACGGTACGAGCCGATGGCGACAACAACGCGCGGAGGGTGTGAGTGCAGCGTCAAGCTGGCACCCTCGGAGACACGTACCTCCAGGATTCGAACATGTTCATTGTCCAGGACGATTCGGTGACCTGAGGGGTCCACCACAGTCGAGTCGTCAGTCAAGGCATCCTCCGTCTGGTTGGCAGGAACCATAGGTAATACACCGTTTGTGTCCGTTAACGAGCCGCACCAAGCTGACACCAGGGCCCTCTGCTCTCCATGCGGGCGGCCCTCCTCCCATCTGACGCCGATCGGGGAGAGATATGCCTAGTGACTCGAACACTTAGAGTTCTACCTAATGAGAACTCGGACATTCATCCGAGACGTTGTGGCATGGACCCTCGTGACCATTGCCGTCCTCGTGGCGATTGGGGCGACAACCCGCGACTCGACTCAGCAACGCTTCGTAGAGTGCATTGAAGAGACGAGACAGTCGCACCCAACAGCCAAGTTCGACGAGATAAACGCCTACTGCTCCGAGGAGCTAGGACTCCTCGATTAGCAACGCCGTTGACGCGTAGGAACCGATTGGATTAGGGGATGACCACACATGACGGGTGCGGCACTGTGTGCGGGTCGGGTAGGCGCAGATAGGTGCCTTTCCTGAGGAGAGATGTTGGAGGGCTCACCTTTCCTGCTCCGTAGACTCACGCACTCTTCAATGTCGCTACGTTCGCGCCAACACGAGGAGGCCGAATGGAGTTCGAGGGGGAAACAGCCCTCATCACCGGGGGCGGGCAGGGGATCGGGGCGGCGACGGCGCGACGGTTAGTGGCGGCGGGCGCGAACGTGGTCGTCGCCGACATCAACGGTGAACTGCTCGATGGGCTCGAGGCAGAGCTCGGTGAACAGCTGGTCGGTGAAGTGGCCGACTGCGGGGTGGCCGCTGACATCGAGCGCGCAATCGAGACAGCCGTTGATCGTTTCGGTGGCCTCGACATCCTCGTATGCGGTGCCATTCATCGGGCGAAGGGTGCGTTTCTCGACGTCACCGAGGAGGACCTCGATCGGGCGCTGGCGGTCAACATCAAGGGATACTTCCTCTCGGTTCAAAAGGCCGTGCCGCACTTCCGTGCCAGGGGCGGTGGCAAGGTCATCCTCATCTCCAGCACGTTTGGGTTCGTGGGCGCGCCAGACTTTTCGGTGTACTGCACGACCAAAGGCTCGGTGGTGAACATGACGAGGACGCTGGCGTTCGAGCTTGCGCAGGAGAACATCAACGTCAATGCGGTCGCGCCCGGACCGATCAAGACCGAGGGGATGGCCGCCATGATTGCCAACGACCCCACCATCGAAAGCCACCGAACCGCAGGGATGCCCCTCCCGCGGTTCGGCACCCCAGATGAGGTAGCGGCCTCCATCCTCTTCCTCGCGTCCGACGAGGCGCGCTACCTCCACGGCCACAACCTCGTAGTGGACGGCGGCTACCTGGCAGTGTGAAACGCCTATGTTCACCTTGCCGTCGATGGGTCTCGTTCAGTCCGAACGCGGCTCATGCAATCCCGTGCCAAGTCCGTCGCATCCAACCTGCGCCAGCCGCCGCGCCTCCGTGAACAAACGAATGACAACCACCTCCAACATAGAGACAACACTCTCACCGAACGATGCGTTCACGCTTTGAGGCGGCAGCCGTTATGTGCGGTTTCCTGGCTGCTCGGATTTGGTCCTCCATTCGACTTCGAAGAGTTGGATCGGTTCTGTGATGCCTTTGAGAGGGTGCATTCCTTGGCTGGTCAGCTCATAGTCCCGTCCGGCCACGAGTTCTTTTACGACGCTTGAAATCAGAATCTGGTCGCCTTGTGCTGCAGCCATGATTCTGGAGGCTCTGATCACCGATGTGCCATGGAGGTCGGCTTCTTCCTCGATTGGTTCGCCAGCGTGGATACCAACACGAATGCGGATTGGTGCTTCGGCCAATGTCGTTCGCTCATGGAGCTGTTGTTGCATGTGGATGGATGCGTCGATAGCGCCGGAAGCTGACGGGAACGTTGCCATGAGGCCGTCGCCCGTTGTCTTAATGACGGTTCCCCCATGCATGGTGACTGACGTTTGGCTTATGTCGTCGTGTTCTCGCATCGCCTGTCGACCGGCCTCGTCCCCGAGACGCTCGATCAAGTCTGTGGACCCCTCGACATCAGTGAAGAGGATGGTGTGGATGTTCGGTTTGTCCTGGACGGCGACGACTTGAGTCCCGTCTGTAATGAAGCCCAAGATCTCGTTGATGACGTCGATCGTATGGGGGTCGCCGGGGTCAGGTGGAAGGTGGGCGAATCCGTCGATGATGACTGCGCGGGAATTGTTGATCCCGGCGGCAAGCGTTCGACCGTTCTCGGGAGGGAAGGCTCGGTTGTCGCGACGATGAATAATGAGTGTCGGAGCGGTGATTCTTCCGAGTTCCGACCGGATGTCCCATGTGTAGAGCATTTCCATAGTCGACGCGGCCACCTCGGCTGAAGCACTCTCTCTGCCACCGGGCGAAAATCGCTTGCTCCTCCCTGCTGGCATGCGGGAGGAGCATGTCTGTCATCACCTTCGACCCGACCCCCCAAGAAGCGCGGATGATCTCCACGAAACTCTTCCTGAAACTCTCAGGTGCAAGCCCGGCTCCGTAAGCCGTGCATGAGTACAAGACAAGCTTGTCGACACGATCCGTGTGCACCGATGCGTACTCAGCAGCAACTGTTCCACCCTCAGAGATGCCCATCAGATTGAATCGATCAAGGCTCAGATGGTCCACAAGGGCTTCGACATCGAACCGTTCAGAATCCATCGAGAAGTCAGTACGGTCACGATCTGACAAGCCACAACCATGCTTGTCATACGTGATGAGAGTTACGTGCTCAGTCAGCGGGCCGAACAGAAGACTGATCGGCTCCTCCCAGAACCAACTCAGATGAGTTGTCCAACCCGGCACCAAGACAAGCGGAGGACCCGTCCCTGCGATCGAGTACGCAATCGTCACCCCGTCCGGTCTCGTGTAGTAGTTCAACTCGTGAGGAACAGACACCCAGGCAATCTACATAAAGACCTGAGCCTCAGGTACGAGGCCATGCCCAAGACATTGGCTTGAGCGGCCAGAGTGACTGTGAAGTCTGCGTCCGAGATGTCAGTAGGTGGAGGCCCGCTGGGTTCTGTCACCTAGCCGCTTCCGGACTTATCCCAGTTGTGGCTATCTCATTAAGGTCTCAAGTCGCAAAGAAAGAGGTACAGGCCAATGAGTATCGACAGCGCCGAGGTGATGGGACCGGTCCATCTTCTACTGCTTGAGTTTCCGGATCAGGAGCCGACCGGCGAGACGGCGACAGCCTTACTCGATCTCGTCGACGCGGGAATCATCCGGGTTTATGACATCGTGGCAGTCCGAAAGGCTGCTGATGGCTCCGTGAGCGGTTTCGAGATCACCGATCTCGGTCCTGAGGGAGCGGGTGGGTTCGCTGTGTTCGCAGGTTCCCGGTCCGGTCTGATGGACGATGATGACATCTCCGAGGCTGGAGCTGCCATGGAGCCGGGCACAGTTGCAGTGCTACTCGTCTACGAGAACATCTGGGCGACCCCGTTTTTGGCTGCAGCACATCGTGCCGGCGGACGGCTCGTCGCCAGTGCCCACATTCCGGTTCAAGACATCGTCGACGCTCTCGACGCGCTAGAAGAAGCAAACTGAGGAGGCTCAAATGGGAAGACTATTGCGTGGGGTAGCCCGTACCGCTGTTGTAGCCGGCACGGCTACGGCTGTGAGCGGGCGTGTGCAAAGACGTCAGGCGGAGAATCTCTCTGAGAGAGACCAAGCGATCGCTACCAACAGAGGTGAAGGCTGGGCCGAGGGTGCCCAGAGCGCACATACACAGTCCGCTCCACCACCAGCACAGAAGGATCCGGTCGAACAAATCAAGCAGCTTGCCGAGTTGAGGGACCAGGGCATCCTCACCGAGGAGGAGTTCACCGCGAAGAAGGCGCAGATCCTGGGCATCTGAGAAGTGCCTGATTGATGATGTGGGGGTTGCGGAACGTTTGGTTTCGTAGCTTTGAGGGTTCGACGGGTTTGGCTCTCGATGTGCCTGGCTGATCCTTATCGGATGGTCTTTGTGACGAACTGTCGGCCCGTTGAACCCTCGGTCGTGGTGTGGCTCGAAAGAGGCGAACGCCAGAGGCAACCGTTGTTGTGATCAGGAGTGCCCACCGTGGCCACTCATTGATGTGATCTCAACAAGGAGGTTTTCTGATGGTCACGACGATTGGAATCGACCCGCATAAGGCAACTCATACTGCGGTTGCCATCGACGGATCCGAAACGGTGTTAGGCGAACTAACAGTTCCGGCCGACCGGTATCAGACGGAGCAGCTGATCGGCTGGGCTTCACAGCTGAATGGTGACGGCCGCCGCTGGGCGGTCGAAGCTGCCGGCGGACTCGGCTATCTGTTGTCCCAACAGCTCGTCGCCAGTGGCGAACACGTCGTCGACGTGCCCCCAGTGCTCGCCTCTCGAGTGAGAGTGTTGGGATCGGGACGTTCGGATAAGAACGATCCCAATGATGCCCGTTCGGTGGCGATCGCCGCTCTCCACCAGCCCGGGCTGGCGGTGGTTCTGCGGGAGGACCACACCCAGGTGCTGCGAATGTTGGCGAAACGTCACCTCGAGCTCACCTCGCTACGCACCCAGGCGGTGTGTCGGCTCCATGCGGTGCTGACCCAGCTCCGACCGGGTGGAATGACCCGACGGCTGTCGGCTAAACAGGCCAGCGGGATGCTTCAAGGTATGCGGACCCTCGATGCGGTGGGAGAGCAACGACGGACAATGGCCAGAACCCATCTGGCTGATATCCGTCGGTACGACCGTGACATCAAAGCCAACAAGGCGTTGATCTCGAAGGCGGTGGCCGCCTCGGACACGACCCTCACCGACGTTTACGGAGTGGGCCCCATCGTTGCCGCGTTCCTGATCGGATACACCAGCAATGTGGGCAGGTTCGCATCCGCTGACCATTACGCCGCCTACAACGGCACCGCACCAGTCGAATACTCCTCAGGAGGAAAGACCAAACATCGACTCTCGATGAGAGGGAACCGGATGCTGAACCATGCCATCCACATGGCCGCCGTCACCCAGATCCGCCACGACACCCCAGGCCGGGTCTACTACGACAAGAAACAGGCCGAAGGCAAAACCAAGAAAGAAGCTCTCCGCTCGTTGAAACGACGCATCTCTGACGTCGTCTACCGGAAACTGGTAGCCGACCAACAGAGTTAAGGCCCGGGGGGCACCCAGGAACGACTCTTACGCT
>Ga0255054_10000611_pt1 | contig 21198 bp, 17 predicted proteins | sample JV7_2_23_MG_FD_188634 | JGI IMG/M metagenome (GOLD analysis project Ga0255054, IMG submission 188634) | Seawater microbial communities from Jervis Inlet, British Columbia, Canada - JV7_2_23 | ecosystem: Environmental > Aquatic > Marine > Inlet | place: Canada: British Columbia | collected...
TCACATCCTGGGGCTGGAGCAGGTCCCAAGGGTTTGGCTGTTCGCCAATTAAAGTGGTACGTGAGCTGGGTTTAAAACGTCGTGAGACAGTTTGGTCCCTATCTTTCGTGGGCGCAGGATATTTGAGGGGAGCTGTCCCTAGTACGAGAGGACCGGGATGGACGAACCTATGGTGCTCCAGTTGTCGCGCCAGCGGCATTGCTGGGTAGCTATGTTCGGAACGGATAACCGCTGAAAGCATCTAAGCGGGAAGCCAACCCCGAGATTAGATATCCCTTTCCCCTGGAAACAGGGGAAACTGAAGACCCCTCGAAGACGACGAGGTTGATAGGCCAGGTGTGTAAGTGCGGCAACGCATTTAGCTTACTGGTACTAATCGGTCGTGAGGCTTGGCCACAAAATAATTGGCACAATTACACTAATGGTGTGTCAGTGCTTTTATCTAAATTAATCCTAAATTGAGCGAATCTAAAGTTTTCGGTGGCAATAGCGAAGAGGTAACACCCGTTACCATCCCGAACACGGAAGTTAAGCTCTTCAGCGCCGATGGTACTGCTCGGGAAGCTGGGTGGGAGAGTAGGACGCCGCCGGAATTTTTTTCAAAACCCGGAATCAAATTTTGATTCCGGGTTTTTTTATGGAATCTAAACTTTTCTAACAGGATATTTTTGTAAATATGCATCACCGGTTTCCCGGAACCGCAGTAAACTGCGGGCCGCAACCGTCTCTTTACATTAGCCGCCCAATGCCTCATCGTTATTCTGACAAGCGCTGTATTCTCAACTCAACGGACGCTAAAGGTCAATCGTGGACCTGATTGATAGTATCAAACGATTATATCTTGACTTGATAGTATCAAATGATATTATCAAAGCCATGAAATACGACATCACTCCGTGTCGAATTACATCGGAAATCGTAAATATACTTGCAGCGATCGCCAAAAGCATCGGTCAGCTGGAAGGGGTGAGGCTGATCCAACCCGGTCCGCAGCAGAGGCGTAAAAACCGCATCCGAACGATCCAGGCCTCTTTGGCCATCGAGGGCAATTCTCTGACCCGCGACCAGATAACCGCTCTGCTGGACAAAAAGCGCGTGATCGGACCAGCGCAAGACATATTAGAAGTTCAAAATGCCATAAGCGCTTATCGTCGCCTGGCTGAATTTACACCGTTCTCAATGGATTCGTTATTGGAGGCGCACGGTATCATGATGAAGGGGCTCGTGGTGGATCCGGGTTCGCTTCGTCAAGGTCCGGTCGGGATGATTCGCGAAAATAATATTTTCCATGAGGCACCTCACTGGAAAAAAGTCGAGCCAATGATGCTGGCGCTTTTTCATTACCTGAATGAGAGCGATGACCACCTGTTAATCAAATCCAGCCGTTTCCACTTCCAGTTGGAACACATCCACCCTTTCATCGACGGCAACGGCCGCATGGGGCGCCTTTGGCAAACCCGTCTTTTGATGCTCTATCACCCGGTGTTTGAGTTTCTGCCAGTGGAGCATCTTATCCGAGAGCAACAGCCAGAGTACTATCGTGCGCTCGCAATGGGTGATGATGCCGGTGATTGCACAGTTTTTGCCGCTTTTAGCCTTACGCAGATAGAAAAATCACTAAAACAGCTGATTGAAGAAACCCGGGGTGTGACCCTTACGGTTGAAAATCGACTTGAAATCGCCCGGACTGCATTTGGTGAAATAACATTTTCACGCAAGGATTATCAAAATCTTCTAAAAACAATTTCAACTGCAACGGCCAGCCGGGACCTGCATCAGGGCGTCAAGATGAATTTGCTAAGGCGATCCGGAGACAAGCGCACATCGGTGTATCAGTTTAATTTTAATATTGACATACAGCAATAAAATATTATACATATTGCTGTATGAAAACAACCGTACATATACCTGATACTCTTTTAGCAGAGGCCCGTAAGATAGCCAGCCGTGAGCGGACCACCATTAAGGCTTTGATTGAGGAAGGGCTGCGTCGAACCATCGATAACCGCAAACGGAAATCTGCGTTTCGGCTGCGAAAGGCGACTTTCAAGGGTAATGGCCTGCAAGCGGATGCCGCAGGAGCTTCATGGGAAAAAATCCGTGAAATGTCTTACGGGGGTCGTGGCGGATGATTGCGATCGACACCAATATCATGGTGTACGCCCACCGGGAAGATTCGCCGTGGCATGATAGCGCTTATTCAGCTGTGGTGGGATTGGCCGAGGGTCGCGCGGTTTGGACAATTCCCTGGCCATGCATTCATGAGTTTTTGGCCATCGTCACCCACCCCAGGATCTTTTCTCCGCCAACGCCCCTGGCCGCAGCCATTGAGCAGGTAGAGGCCTGGCTCGAAGCGCCCAGTCTTATTTTGATTGCAGAAACAGAAGGTTACTGGGCACAATTTCGCCAGATTATTGAAGCCGGGCGAATTGCCGGCGGGCAAATCCATGATGCCCGGATTGCCGCTTTGTGTAACCTGCACGGCGTACGAGAGCTGTGGACAGCCGACCGCGACTTCACCCGTTTTCCCGGCCTCAATGTTCGAAATCCACTGATCGCCTAACCGCTTTTTCACCTCCTTTCGATCAAATTCCTGCACCATTGCAGGTACTTCTGCTTTTTCTCTCAATCCCGGGTAATCTTTATATTGGATTGTTTTAAGGGTTGATTTTCGGGTAGCCGCATGATTGTTGGTTCACCAATATACTGAATTTATTTAAAAAAAAGCACAATATTTGCATTCAAAAATAGACTGTGATAGACTTTTTATATAAATAACCATAACAAAATCGGAAACTTAAGGATTATTGTGTTTATTCGCGGTCTGAAAACAAAAATTGCATTCAACATTGCCATCCTCTTTTTTGCGGCCATGCTGTTAATCAATATTGTGACGGTAATGACCGCCCAGCGTGAAATTATCCGCAAAGAGGTATCGTTGGGCCATTTTATCTTATCCACCCTCGAAGCCGACATGCTAAAAAGCTTGAATCTTGAGTCGGATCCATCCTCGTCCATCTCCAGAGCCGAGGTCAACCGCCTGCTAACCGAAGCCGGTGTTACCGGTGCACTGATTCTGGGTAAACATAACGAGCGGGTTTCTTTCCGCAGCAGTCCCAAGGCCTTGCAAGACGAGCTGGTGAAACACTGCCGCAAAGTGATGCAGTCCAAAAAGCCTGAAGCCAATTTTTTCGGGACCACCTGGGGTGTTTTCTGGAGGCAACGACGTGATTTGATCCTTTCAACACCGTTGCTGCAAAACGATCAGGCCCTGGCCGCTGCCAGCATCGTGTTGCCGCTGGAAGGGATTTACCAGTCCCTGAGGCGCTCCCAAAAGATGCTGTTTATCTATCTTTTCATTAACACGGTGATTTTGACGTTTATCGGCATTTATCGTCTTTCCAAAGTTTATTTTCAGCCCCTGACCCGACTGGCACGACGTGCTGAAGATTACCGCGAAGATGATGAGATGCTGTTTTCGGTGCGCAAAGAGGACAATGAGCTTCATAAGTTATCGGGCTCCTTAAACAGCATGCTGCGGCGTATATCCGCTGACAAAGAAAAGCTGCGTTCGACCGTAAATTCACTTGAGACGGCCAATCTGGAATTGAAAAAGGCCCAGGAAGAAATCATCCGGGCCGAAAAATTGGCATCGGTGGGAAGACTGTCTGCCGGGATTGCCCATGAAATCGGCAATCCGATCGGGATTGTCATGGGATATCTCGATCTGCTCAAGCAAAAAGATATTCCCGATACTGAGAGAAAAGAATATATTCATCGAACCGAGGAAGAAATCGAACGGATCAACACCATTATCCGCCAACTTCTCGAGATTTCACGTCCATCGAATGCCGGATTAAAGGTGGTATCGGTCCACGATTTAATTGACGACATTGCCCAGGTTCTAGATGTGCAGCCGCTGATGTCAAATATCGAGCTCGAAGTCCGTCTGGAGGCTCAAAACGACAAGGTTCTGGCGGATTCGAACCAGTTGCGCCAGGTCTTTTTAAATTTGATCATCAATGCGGCCGATGCCGTTTTTTCAGAGGGTAAAGCGTTTAACGGTAAGCTTTTGATTCAAAGCTCACTTGTTGGTGAAACACCCGAGTACGAGTACGACCACGAAAACGATGCAGGTGCAATCGAAAACCCTGCTCGTCCTCGTGCTCGCAATCAGGAAAATCAACCGCAGGATCAGCAAAAGCATTTAAAAATTATGTTCATCGATAATGGTCCCGGGATATCCGAAGAAAATATCGCTAATATTTTTGATCCGTTTTATACGACCAAAGACCCCGGCAAAGGTACCGGTCTGGGTCTTTCGGTCAGTTTTATGATTATTGAGGGTTTTGGCGGTAAATTGACGGTCAGCAGTGAAATCGGAGAAGGCACCACCATGACCGTTTTGCTGCCTGTCGTTGAAAGCGAAGCAGACATCGCAGGGGATGAAGATTTTTCGGATACCACGCTGACGCTTACGGCAAACGGCGTGGAAAAACCGTTGGAGAAATAGGCCTTCTCTGGAGAAAAATAAATAAGGATAGAAATAAAATGACATCTAAAACACCGGAAAAACGACTTCTGGTTATCGATGACGAAGAAAACATGCGGCATATGCTCTCAAAGGTGCTGGGCAAAACCGGCTATATCGTTGAAACCGCTGCCAACGGCCATGAAGGGCTGAAAATGATCCAAAACACCGACTTTGATTTTATCCTCTGTGATATAAAGATGCCTAATATGAGCGGGATGGATTTTTTAAAAGCCGCACGCGATAAAATCAGGACCACAACCGTAATTATGATGTCGGCTTACGGGACGATTGACACGGCCATCGCAGCGATGAAACTGGGTGCCTATGATTACATCTCCAAACCCTTTAAAACCGACGAGGTGTATCTGACTCTGAAAAAGGCCGAGGAACGCGAAAGCCTCAAGCAGGAAAACCGCCAGCTCAAAGAACGGATCAAAAAAATTGAAGGCAACTATAACTTCGGCAATCTGCTGGCCAAAAGCGAAGCCATGCAGTCCACGTTACGGATTGCTGCCAAAGCCGCACAGTACAAGACAACCGTGCTGATACTGGGCGCTAGCGGAACCGGCAAGGAATTAATCGCCCGCGCGATTCATTTTGAAGGCGACCGGTCAAACATGCCGTTGGTTCCAGTGAATTGCGGCGGAATTCCGGAAACGCTTCTGGAGAGTGAATTGTTCGGCTATAAAAAAGGTGCCTTTACCGGCGCAGATAAAAATAAAAAAGGGCTGTTTCAGGAAGCGGACGGCGGGACGATTTTTCTGGATGAAATCGGTGAACTGCCGCTGGCCCTGCAGGTTAAACTCTTGAGGGTCTTGCAGGAAAATGAGATTAGAATGATCGGTGATTCAAAATCGACGAAAATCGATGTGCGCGTTATTGCTGCGACTGCCAGAGATCTCGGGGAAGAAGTAAAAAAGGGCGCTTTTCGCGAAGATTTGTTTTACCGTTTAAACGTGCTGCCTATAAAAATTCCCCCTCTGCGAGATCGCTCAGAAGATATCCCCCTGCTGTGCGATCATTTTATTGAACAGTTCAACAGCCGTTTAAATAAAAAAATAGAAGGCATCGCACCCGCAGCCATGTCTCGTCTGCTCGAATACTCCTGGCCCGGAAATGTAAGAGAGCTGGAAAATATGATCGAAAGGGCGCTGGTGCTGACTGAAGACCCCCTGCTGCTGTCCGATCATTTCCCGTCGGAGCTCGGACAGCAGTTCAGCGGGGATCATCTAGACGAGATTTTTGGCGGCCATTCACTCAAAGCTGCGCAGAAACTGATAGAAAAAAAGCTCATCACCAAAGCACTGAAAAAAACAGAGGGCAATCGCACCCAGGCAGCGCGCCTGCTGGAAATCAGTCATCCGTCGTTGCTCAGCAAAATCAAAACATATGGGATAGATTTATAAAAACCCCCATGTTTTTTGGTAATTAGAACATAAAGTGGAATATGATGTATAAAAAATAGTGGGATCCCGCTAAACGGGAGAATTATCTGCGCCGCTTTTGAACCGAATCGCGCCCTGCTCTCGAACAAAACATGGGGGTTTTAAATGCGGTATGCGTTTTGGTTAGAAATGCCCGTTAATTTTTTTTCTCAGTTTTCCCGAGCATTTAAATGTGACAACCCTGCGTTCTCTAAGAATCAAGTCGTCACCCGTTGCCGGATTGCGGCCTCTACGCTGGTTTTTTTCTTTGACACAAAATTTGCCAAACCCCGAGATCAATACATCTTCATTTTTTCCCAATGAGCCTTTAATAATTTCCAGCAGGGTTTCGATGATATCGACTGATTTTTTCTTTGTAAAGCCAAGCTCATGTACCGTGGCAACGATATCGCTTTTGGTTAATGCCATGATGCCTCCTAATAAGAAACCTGTCCTCTTTCCTTATATATAAGATTCTGAGCTGTCACTTCAATAGCTCGGGGTAAATGGATGTAAGTGCTTTAGGCCAAGGTCAATGGTGGTGCTGCCCGATCCTGCCTGTGCCCGATTTTATGCCGCTCCTGTATTGCTAGTATCTGATGAATTGGGATTTGCGTCCGCATCTTCAATCTGTTCCTGTTGCGGTTCTTCTTTTGGCGTTAAGGCATCGATTTTTTGCATAATGGCTTTAACGCCTTTCATAATCCCGTCAATTTCAGTTTTAATTTGGGCATCATCACTAGCGCTCATCCAGAAATCTCCGCGGTGCGAATTCAAAATAGTTTTGCGAAATGTTTCGTTGTTTTTATTTGGTGATTTAATTTATTTGCGCTATCATAAATAAGCCGCCACCATTGCTGTCGGTGAAAAGTGAGTTAAATATGTATTATATAATTAAATAGTTTATACGTACCAAAATCATATGTCAAGATGCGAATTAATAAAATAATGATGATTCAATAACTAATCCCAGTCCGTTTTTTTTGCAAAATCTGAACCCGATTCAATTTCTTAGGTCATCTTGGTCGTCTCGTAAAAAACCAAAAAGCGATCTTTTTATGAACGAATGCTCTAATTGAATCTCAGTTGCACAAAATCCGTGTTTGGGCTAAAAGCAGCCTTCAATATTCTACATTCGTGTTTTAAAAAAAATACGGAACTACAGGACTCCGATGAAATACTAAAAAGGGTTCCAGATTAACTGCCAGGGAACCCCATTCTATCGCCATGGAGCCACCGTGCGGACTTGAACCGCAGACCTGAGCATTACGAATGCCCTGCTCTACCAACTGAGCTACGGTGGCGCAAGCTTTGTTTCATTACTTTGTTTATGGTTCAAAATCAAGCAATAAATTCGCTTAAACTCCTGACAGATCAGATAGCGCATAGAAATCGCAGTGCTGAATGTTATGGCATGAACGGTTCTGAAAGGGCGTATCTTATCTGGAGAATTTACAGGGAGCTTCGCATTCCTATTTTCGTGGTGGCGCCCTCCGGAAAGGCGGCCCAATCCATTTTGGAAGACCTGCGATTTTTCCAGGATGCCGCCGATGTGCCGCTGTTTTTGTTTCCTTCCTACAATATATTGCCATTTAAATTTCTGGCCTATCACAATGAAACCGCCGCCCGGCGAATTTATGGCCTCTATCAATTGCTGGAATCTAAAACGCCGCCAATCGTCGTTTCAACGGTGGATACCCTGTTACAGAAGATTATTCCGAAGCAGGAGATCATAAACTATGCTGAACTCATCGTTGCCGGTGAGGAAATCGAAAGAGACGATCTCATTGAAAAGCTGGTTTCGGGGGGGTATGCGCATGCTGCAATCGTTGAAGAGCCGGGAGATTTTTGTGTTAGAGGGGGAATCGTCGATATTTACTGCCCGCTGTATAATGATCCCCTGCGAATCGAGTTTTTTGGGGATACGGTGGAGTCTATCAGACTCTTCTCAGCGGCCAGCCAGCGAACCCTTCAATCCATTGACGAAGCCGTTGTTCTTCCGGCCCGGGAGGTGGTTTTAAATAAAGCACTGCTGTCTCAGGTCATCAGCCGGATAAGATCCCGGGCATCGGAGCTTGAAATCCCGCTGACCGAAATCAGAAAAATTGTTGAGCCCATCAAACTTGGACAGGGGTTTCCGGGGATTGAAAGTCTGATACCGCTGATTTATCCGGAATTGGACCCTGTTTTTGATTACGTGCCAGACGATTCTCTCGTCGTATCCATCGGGGATGAAGATCTGGAAAGAGCGGCCAAAGATTCGGAAAATCATATCGCCGAGAATTATAAAGCAATCTGCCAGGCCCAAAAAATGTGTGTGGAACCTTCGAGTCTGTATTTAAGCTGGTCTGAAATCAAAGACCGTATTGCCCAAAATAAGCCTCTGGTTTTTAAAATGCTGGAGGTCCGGGGAGGCGCGGAGCAGAATCGCGCAGATCGCATGCAGTTTAAGGCGGCGATTGACGACACGACGGATGTCAGTTTGCGTCTGAAAAATTATCAAGAAAAAGAAAATCTTCTCAAGCCGCTGGCCGACTGGATTGATGAGAAAAGGCTTAAGGGTTTGACACCCGTAATAGTGTGCCGAACCCAGACCCAGGCCGAAAGATTAAAATCCCTGCTGACCCCATATGGTTTCCGGTTCAAATTCGCAGAGACCTTTGCAAACGTGGAAATCGAACCGAACACCTTATACCTGTGTCTTGGGCAGCTCTCAACGGGCTTTGTCTGGGCAGCGGAATCTTTAGCCATTATTACGGAAGCGGAAATTTTCGGGTTAAGCCCTCGCCGCAGAAAACCAATCCGTCCCTCACGTCCATCTGAATTGATGGATCTGCAGGACTTAAAAAAGGACGATCTGATCGTACACTTTGAACATGGTATCGGGCGCTATGAGGGTCTGGTAAAATTGAAAGTTGACGGACTTTCCAATGATTTTCTGCTGATCGTTTATAAAGATGGAGACAAGCTCTATCTTCCGGTTGACCGCATGAGTCTGGCTCAGAAATATATGGGGGTGGAAGGTATTGAACCGGTTATTGACAAAATGGGGGGTATTTCCTGGAAGCGTATAAAGGCACGGGTTAAACGCTCTGCAGAGAAGATTGCCGGTGAGCTGCTCAAATTGTATGCCAGGCGAAGGGTTGAGAAAGGGTTTGTTTTCAGCTCGGTTGACAGTTATTTTCGTGATTTTGAAGGTGGATTTGAATATGAAGAGACGGCCGATCAGGTTAAAGCCATTGAAGCTGTTCTCGCTGATATGTATCACTCGATGCCCATGGATCGACTGGTATGCGGGGATGTCGGATACGGTAAAACCGAAGTGGCCCTGCGAGCATCTTTTCTTGCGGTAAATAACGGTAAACAGGTAGCGATACTGGTTCCCACAACCATACTGGCCGAACAGCATTATGCTACTTTTTCAAAACGCTATGAACGTTATCCCATCAATATTGCCTGCCTGAGCCGATTTCGCCCGTTACGGGAACAAAGGCAGATATTAGAGAATCTAAAAGCGGGCAAGCTCGATATCGTTATCGGAACGCACCGGTTGCTGCAAAAAGATATCGCTTTTAAAGATCTGGGGTTGCTCGTTGTGGATGAAGAGCAACGCTTTGGGGTCAGCCATAAAGAGAAGCTCAAGAAATTAAAACATAAGGTGGATGTGCTGGCCCTGACCGCCACGCCGATTCCACGAACCCTGCATATGTCATTGGTGGGTATTCGAGATATCAGTATCATATCTACACCGCCGGAGTTTCGCCAATCGATCATCACCTACGTCTCTGAATTTGATGAGGAATTGATAGCTGAAGGGATTCGAAAAGAGTTAACGCGACACGGTCAGATCTTCTTTGTCCACAATAATATTCAAAGTATCAACAAAATCGCCCGGAAATTGCAGCAACTGGTGCCGGAAGTCAGATTGGATATCGCGCATGGTCGCATGGGGGAAAATGATCTCGAGCAAGTCATGTATGAGTTTTTAAATAAGGAATTTGACATGCTCGTTTGCACCACCATCATTGAATCCGGTTTGGACATCCCATCGGCCAACACCATCATTGTTAATCGGGCCGATCGCTTTGGACTGGCTCAGATTTATCAACTGCGCGGACGGGTCGGCCGTTCAGATGAACAGGCCTATGCATATTTGATTATCCCCCATGAAAGTATGCTGACTAAAGATGCCCAGAAGCGCCTGAAAGTCCTCATGGAGCACAGTGATTTGGGGGCCGGGTTTCAGATCGCCATGAATGATTTAAAGATTCGCGGCGGCGGAACCATCCTCGGCGCTTCTCAATCCGGCCATATTGCGGCTGTCGGTTACGATATGTTTTTAAAGCTGATGGAAAATTCCATTGCTGAATTAAAAGGCGAAACACTCCTGGAACCGCTGGATCCTGAAATCAATGTTCGCATGTCCGCCTTTTTATCCGAATCCTATATCCCCGATATTGACCAGCGGATGGCCGCTTATCGGCGGCTGGCCAAAATGACCGAACTCAAAGAGATTGCTGATTTTAAAAGTGAGATAGTCGATCGTTATGGAAAACCGCCCAGGGAAGCTAACAATCTTCTTTTTAAAATTTTGTTGAAAATCTTATCCAAAAAAGCCGGCATTGCCAGATTGGATCTGGCGGAGCGTCAAATGCATCTGCAATTTTCTCAAACGCACCTGAAAAACACAGAAGCACTGGTGGATATGATTCAGGTGGCCCCTCGCCGCTACGAACTGACACCGGGGAGCATTTTGAAAGTGAAATTGGCCAACGATCATGGCGGTAGTCATCGGGAGCAGGCCAAAAACATATTGAAAGATATCATACAGCGTGTTAACAAATAAAGGTTTCAAGAACAGAAAAAGGACAGCTGGTGGCTGAAACCCGTGTAAAGATTGCCAAAGATACAAATGAGTTATCAATGACAAAACTTTTTGCGTTAACAGTTTGTTTGTTTGGAGCGGTATTGCTCTTTGGTTCTTTTGGCGGCTGTATGAATTCAGGATCAAACTCGGATAACGAACCTTTAATTCGCGTTCAAGATCAGATTCTTACGGTTCTGGATTTTAATAAAGCATTTGAAATTACCAAAACGGCCTATCCCCATAACTTTAAGGATGAACCTGAAGAATTCAGAAACGCGCAGCTTCGGCTTTTAAACCAGCTGGTCGTGGAAATTATTATTCTTGAAAGAGCTGAGGAACTGGGTCTTTCCATTTCCAGTGAGGAAATTCATAAAGCGGTCACCGAAATTAAAAGCGATTATCCTGAAGACACTTTTGAAAAAGCGCTGCTGGAATCCGCTATTTCTTATGAATCATGGGAAGCGCGATTAAAAAATAGATTGCTCATGCAAAAGGTGGTCGACAATGAACTTAAGAATCAAATTGTCATTACACCGGCAGATATTGCCAGCTATTATGAAAGAAATTATAAGACCACAGATCCCGATGCTGAATCAACAAACCCAACCAGAGACATCAATGAAAGCATTATTAAACACCTGCGCCAGGAGAAAGCGGAGCAAGCTTATAAAATTTGGATAAAGGAACTTAGGCGAAAATACAGCATTGAAATCAACAGTGCCCAGTGGGAAAAAATTAGCGGTTCTAAATACCGTGAGGGTCAAGAGTTGGAGGACGAAGATTCAAGCCAGAATTCGGGATGATTTAAAAATCGATTCATAATGAAAAGTTTGTTCAATAACATAAAGAAAATTATTGGCATAATTTTTGGGGGGGCAATGACCTGCAGTGTGGCTGTTTTCCCGATTAATGCTCAAGCAGAGGACAGCCTTGTTGTCGATCGTATTGTCGCGGTTGTCAATGATGAAATCATCACCCTGTACGATTTAAATCAAACCCTGAAACCCTATGAAGAAAATATCCAGGCCCTGGGTTACCCCCCTGAAAAAGCACGTGAAACCCTTTTTAAATTACGGACGGACCTGCTTAACAAGCTGGTTGACGAAAAGCTTGCCGATCAGCAAATCAAAAAAAATAGTATCCGGATCAGTGCGCAAGAAATTGATAAGACAATTGAACGCATCAAAGAAGGCCGATCCTATACCGATGAGGATTTGAGAGCGGGGTTGGCCGAGCAGGGCTTGACCATTGAAGAATATCGAGAGAATCTAAAAAACCAGCTGTTGAGGGGCAAACTGGTGAATCGTGAAGTCAAGTCCAAGATCGTGATCACCAGTGAAGAGATCGAAAAATACTACAACGATCACATTGAAAAATATGCCGGTGAAACAAAATATTACCTCTGGAATATTTTTATCCGGTTTTCCCGGTTGGCAGATGAGTCCGAAAAGCAAATTGCATTTGGAAAAATGGAGACCGTATTAAGGCAACTAAAGCAAGGCCGATCATTTGAATCCCTTGCGGCCGAAGCGCCTGATTCTCCACAAAGCCCTGAAGGAACGGATCTGGGTTTATTCCGCCTGGAGGAACTTTCGCCCCAACTGCGCAATGCTGTTAAAGATATGAAAGCAGCGGAATATAGTTCTATTTTAAATATCGCTGAAGGGTATCAAATCATCTATGTTCAAAAAGTATTTGTGACAGATCCCAAAGCCGTTTCTGATGTTAAAGCCGAAATTGAGGATGTTTTATATAACGAAGCGGTTGACAACCGTTACGATACCTGGCTGAGTGAGCTTCGCAAACAGTCGCATATCAAGATTACTAAATAACGCTACACGGAATATTATGGAAACTGAGAAAGAATCTTTTTCATTCGGTCGCTATCTTCAATCCATGCGGCTTGAGAAGAAAATAAATCTGGAAAAAGTTTCGGAAGAAACTCGCATCGCCATTAGCAATTTACAGCTGATCGAAAAAGAGGATCTCGAAGCGCTTCCTGATGAAGTATTTGTAAAAGGTTTTCTGCGTGCCTATGCCCGTGCCATCGGGGCCGATGGTGACGAGGCGGTCCAACTTTATAAGGCCCGGCTCAATATGGAAAGCCGGCTGGCCGATGCCGGGAGTTATTCTCCCAAATCTTCGCTAACTGCGTGGCGCAATCTGATTCTGTCGATCCTAGCCATTTTAGCTGTGATCGCGCTGTCTCTTTATGGCGTTTCATATTTTCAAAGCCGGACGCCGCAGCCGGAAACCGGTGTAACGCCTGCTGGCAGCGAGCATTCGGAAGCAGCGCTTTCCCGGCCCGAGACCGCATCAAGTGCTAAAAAAGGCCCCACACCGAAACCACTTGAAAAATTCGTACTGCATATAACCGCAGTTGACGATACGTGGATTAAGGTAATCGTCGACAATAAGGATCCCCGGGAATACAATTTAATGTCCGGTGAAAATCTGGAAATGGAGGCTTCTGCGGGATTTAATTTGCTGATTGGCAATGCCGGTGGGCTGGAATTGAAATTAAACGGGGCGCCCGTAAAAATTTCCGGCAAAGCCGGAGAAGTTGTAAATATTCAGCTTCCTTGAACCCATCTCAAAAATATGGATCAGGGTTCATGGCAAGGCGCGGTTCGGCGAAAAAGCGGAGCATACACGTTAGTATGTGAGTATTTTGAGCCGATCCGCAACACAGCCATGCGCACTTAGACGCATTTTTGAGATGGGTTCTTGAAAAATTATTTACTACAGTCTTATTACAAATAATGCAAACCAACCGCACTAAAATACTGGTGGAAAGTATTAAACGGCTGTTAAGGCGTGGGGCGACAACACACCTGAGCAATATCATAACCAAAACCCATGCGGCCGACCTTTCCGTTGTTTTTCGATCGTTATCGCTTTCGCAACAGCGTAAGTTATTCGGCATGATAACGGATATCGAGCAAAAAGGGGTTTTGTTCAGCGAACTGGATGAAGATACCTATTTGGACCTTATCGAAGGGATGCAGCTTGAAGACATTGTCGAAGTCTTTGAACAAATGCCCAACGACGATGTGGCCGATTTATTAGGTCGCCTGCCAGAGGAAAAAGCCGATGCCATCCTGGAAAAAATGAAAAGGACGGAATCGGAAGAGGTTGAAGATCTGCTGCGTTATGAGGATGACACCGCCGGTGGAATCATGGTACCGGACTTTATTGCGCTGGCTGAGGACACGACCGCCAGGCAGGCCATCGAATCTTTGCAAAAAGAACACTCTGAAGTCGAGATGCCTTTTTATCTCTACGTTGTCGATGATTACGGCAAGCTGGTCGGGGTCAGTTCTTTGCGGCAGCTGGTGCTCGTACCGCCGGAAACACCGCTGAAAGCGTTTATGGCAACCGACGTGTTTTCTGTTCAGACCGGCATGGATCAGGAGGAAGTGGCCAAAATCGTTGCCCGTTATGATATTCTGGCGGTGCCGGTGGTCGACAATACCAACCGGTTGGTAGGTATCGTTACGGTGGATGACGTTATCGACATATTCAGGCGCGAAGCCACCGAGGACATATTGAAGATGGCGGGTGCCGGTGAAGAATTTGTCGAAACCAAATCAGTCCTGAAAAGCACGAGAATACGTTTGCCCTGGCTTTTTGCCAGTTGCCTGGGTGGAATCGTCGCTTTTTTTATCATCGGTAAATTCGAAGGCTCCCTGAATAAAGTCGCTGCGCTGGCTGCTTTCATCCCCGTGATTATGGGCATGGGCGGTAACATCGGCACTCAGTCCTCTACCATTGTGGTTCGTGGCCTCGCAACCGGCCGCATCGAGATCCGGAATTTATGGTCCGTCGTCTTCAAGGAGCTGTCGATCGGGGTTATTTTAGGCATTGTTTACGGTCTATTAATTGGCAGTGTCGCGCAGGTGCGCTACAGCACGGAAGCGCTGGCGATGGCGGTTTGCTTTGCAGTCATCAGTTCAATGTCTGTGGCCGCACTGATCGGATCGCTGGTTCCAATGGGTTTTGCCCGTATCAATATTGATCCCGCTGTAGCAACAGGGCCTTTAGTAACGACCGCCATCGATATTATCAGCGTGACGTTTTATTTCATAATAGCCACCACTCTTCTTGGTCTATGATTCCATGCCGGTATTTTCCACGCCTGCCATTTTGCTCCGCAGACTTGATTATGGGGATTTTGATCTCATCCTAACTTTTTTGTCGCTGGAGCGGGGTAAAATTTCTTTAATTGCAAAATATGCCAAAAAAAGCGCGAAACGATTTACAGGCATTCTGGAGCTTTTTTCGCTCATGGAAGTTGTTGCCAGCACGGGTAAAGGCCGGGGTCTGCCTGTCCTGCAGGAAGCTGCTTTAAAATCACCTTTCAGCACCATTCGGGATGACATCAGAAAAACCGCCTATGCCAGCTACTGGTGTGAGTTGTTAAATAAATGGGTAGAAGAAAACCAAAAGCAGGCCCCGCTATACTATCTTTTAAAACACGTACTGAGTCAGCTTGACAGCGGCGCACCTGCGGCAGCGGAAATAAGCATTTTTTTTCAGATGAGGCTGCTGTACATTTCCGGACACGGCCCCAGTTTGAGGCAATGCGGGCGTTGCCGGAAAAACCTGGAAACGATTGAGTCCAACCCGGTTGTCTTTGATATTGCCAAAGGCGCAATCTTATGCGATGGGTGTGCTTCGGGCGCCGGTGGTCGCATCCGGCTTTCGAAGGGAACGATTAAACAACTGCTCTGGGTCGAAAGCGGGGATCTAAAAAGAGCTTCCCGGGTCCGATTCGGGGCTCAGGCGATAAAGGAAGGCCTCGAATTTCTCGAGGCATTTGTGCCGTATATTATGGGAATGCAGCCGCAGAGTCTTAAGTTTTTGAGACAGATTCGAAAATAATCAATTCAGGGATTGAGGGATTAGGGGATTCAGGGATTGAGGGATTTAGGGATTAGGGGATTCAGGAATTGAGGGATTTAGGGATTAGGGGATTCAGGAATTTACCATTATTTCAATTTTTTAATTCCTCAATTCCTCAATTCCTCAATACGCAATTAGCAGTTATACGCAATTTGCAGCTATTATGACGAATAAATTCAAACGCATTCTTGAAAAAAAACCGATCGAGGCATCGGCGCCCTGCCGAATCGATATGGGGGGCACGCTGGACATTAGCACATTTTATTATCCGCTGCGCCACTTGTCCCCCTGCACGTTTAACATCGCCGTGGGGCTCAGAACCCGGGTCCGGCTTTTGCCCCATCACAATGACCGCGTAAAAATTTCTTCCAGAGGATTTAAAAGTGCCGAATTTCCCATCAGCCGGGCTCCCTTTGCACATCCACTGGGTTTGATGTTTGCAATTGCTGCATATTTTGATGCAAAAAATATTCATGTCCAGATTGAATCCCAATCACCACCGCGCAGTGCCCTGGGCGGATCATCGGCAGCTGCTGTGGCGCTGATTGCGGCCTTATCGAAATTATGGCAGCAGGCGTCTTCAGCCAAACCGCTCACGCGACCCCGGATTGCCACTCTGGCCCACGGGCTGGAGGAAAGTGTCGCCGGTGTTCCCTGTGGTATGCAGGATCAGCTGGCTGCCATATATGGCGGTGTCAACGCATGGATATGGCCGGTGAGCACTGAAAATCCTCAATTTAGAAAAAAAATGGTGCTGCCGAAAAGGTCGCATAAAAATCTTGAAAAACACCTGCTGCTGGCATATTGCGGAAGGCCGCATGAATCAAAAGATATTAACAGCCTCTGGGTTCACCAATTTCTTTCCGGAAAATTTCGGGATTTTTGGGCTGAAATCGTTGCCTGCACCCGGCAGTTTGTCAGCCACCTGGCAGACCGAAATTATATGAAGGCGGCCGAATTGATGAACAGGGAAACCGCCATTCGACGAAAAATGACCCCGGATGTGCTCGATGAGATCGGAGTTCAATTGATGAAAGCCGCTGTGGCTCACCATTGCGGTGCCCGATTCACCGGTGCAGGGGGTGGCGGGTGTATCTGGGCCCTGGGTGATGTTAAAAATATTGACAGCTTAAGACCCATATGGGAAGAGATACTTTCATCTGAAAATGAGGGCAGCCTGCTGGAGCTGAAAATCGATTCCCTAGGTCTGGTCGTTCATTGACGCGCTGGTGTCAGGAATAAGTCAGTTTCAGGTTTCAGTCGCCTGGTTCAACGTTCAAAGGTTCAGAGGTAAATAACAGAAGGCAGAGGTCAGAAGTCAGAAAACAGAGAACCGCAGAATATCGAATATAGAATGTTGAATATCGAAGTTTAAGAAAATTTCGTCATTCGAAATTCCTTGTTCGATATTCGATATTCAAAGCTTGGAAAATTGATGCGCTGCCTTGCATTTGAAATCTGACGCCAACTGGTCAGCAATTAGATAGCAGCGACCATTGAACCACAGAACCCAGAACGCAGAACGCAGAACCCTGAACCTAGCAAAGCAAAAGGAACACGCAATGTATTTTCAGGATGTAATCTTAGAACTGCACAAATTTTGGGCCCGCAAGGGCTGCGTGATGGTACAGCCCTATGATCTGGAAGTCGGCGCAGGAACATTTCACCCGACCACGCTTTTAAAATCGCTGGGTCCGGAGCCCTGGAATGTTGCTTATGTTCAGCCATCCCGGCGGCCGACTGACGGTCGTTACGGTGATAATCCCAACCGGCTGCAGCATTACTACCAGTACCAGGTCATTTTGAAACCGTCGCCTTTTGATGTTCAAAAACAATACCTTCAGAGCATGAAAGTATTGGGCATCGATCCCCTCGATCATGATATCCGTTTTGTGGAAGATGATTGGGAATCGCCCACCCTGGGTGCTTCCGGGTTGGGCTGGGAAGTCTGGCTGGATGGAATGGAGATTACCCAGTTTACCTATTTCCAGATGGCCGGTAGTATTGAATTGCAACCCATTTCCGTCGAACTGACATACGGTCTGGAAAGAATTACGATGTATCTTCAGGGTGTGGATAATGTTTATGATCTGCAATGGAACGATGAGATCAAATACGGTGATGTACATCATCAGCAGGAAGTCGAGCAGTCGACCTACAATTTTGAAAAAGCCGATGTACCCGTTTTATTTGATTTGTTCAAAATGTACGAGGCGGAGTCCAAGCGCCAAATTGAAAACGGGCTTGTTCTGCCGGCTTACGAGTACTGCCTGAAATGTTCCCATACCTTTAATCTCCTCGATGCCCGGGGAGCCATTAGTGTGACGGAAAGAACCGGCTATATCGGCCGGATAAGAAACCTTGCGCGGGTTAGCGCAGAAGCATATTTGAAACAGCGCGAAGATATGGGCTATCCGCTGCTCAACAAAAAAACCTAAAAGGTTCCTGGGTTCAGCGTTTAGGGTTCAGGGTTAGAAAACAGAAGACAGAAATCAGAGGTCAGAAGACAGAGGACAGAAAACAGATAAGGTCATTCATTTTTTAGTTTTTAGCATCTGTCTTCTGTCATCTGACATCTGTCCTTTGAAACCTTTGAACCCTGAACCTCTGAACCCAGACTTGAGGCGAAAATGGATACGTTATTGCTTGAAATCGGCACTGAAGAGATTCCGGCAGGTTACATTCATCCTGCTTTAAAGGCGCTGGCTGCAATGTTGCAAAAAAAAATGACCGAAGCCCGCATTGAGCACGGCTCCGCCGAAATATTCGGGACCCCCAGACGCCTGGCCGTTCGAATTGAAAAGGTTGCCGCCAAGCAGCTGCCTTTAAAAACCGAATTGACCGGGCCTCCGGTTAAGGTCGGGTTTGATGAATCCGGCAAACCGACCATGGCCGCCAAAAAGTTTGCCGAGAAAGCCGGTGTTAAAATTGATCGGCTGAGCGTTAAAGAGACCCGGAAGGGGACCTATTTATGTGCGCTCAAGCAGGAGAGGGGACAGGCAACGCGAACCCTGCTGAAAGAGATCCTGCCAAAAGTCATATTGGCGACCCCGTTTCCGAAAACCATGCGCTGGGCGGATCTGGACATCGCTTTTGCCAGACCGATTCATTCCTTCCTGGCGCTTCTGGGCTCCAAAGTAATTCAATTTAAACTGGGAAACGTCAGTGCCGGGCGCACTTCGGACGGGCATTATTTTATGCAGCCCGGCAAAATCAAAATTGATTCGGCCGATGACTATCTCATACGCCTGAAAGAGGCGCTGGTCGTCGTCGATCTCGATGACCGTCGCAAAGCGGTCGAACGCGAGATCACCAGAGCGGCAAAGAAAGTCGGCGGCAGCATTTTGCGTGACGAGGAACTGGTGGACATTGTCAATAATCTGGTTGAATATCCGGTGGCCGTAGCGGGTGAATTCGACAAGGAATTTCTCGAACTCCCCGATGAAGTGCTGATCACGGCGATGCGGGAACACCAGAAATATTTTGCGGTTGTCAACAAGTCCCATCAGCTTTTACCTTATTTTATTGCCGTCAATAATACCAAAGCCAGGGATATGAAACTGGTGACCAAGGGCCATGAACGCGTGCTGCGCGCACGCCTGGCCGATGCCCAATTTTTCTACCAGGGTGATTTGAAAGTCTCAAATGATGAGCGCGTGGAAAAACTGAAAAGGGTTTTATTCCAGGCCCGGCTGGGCACGATGTATCAGAAAATTCAGCGCGTCGCCAAAATCGGTAAATTCATCGCCAAAGCGGTGGATGTCGGGCTGGCCGGCGCAAAACAGACCAACGGGCTCAAAACCCAGGTCGGGCGTGCGGCAAAATTGTGCAAAGCGGATCTTGTCAGTCAGGTGGTAGGGGAGTTTCCCAAACTGCAGGGTGTCATGGGCAGAGTCTATGCCGCCATTGCCGGCGAGCTTCCCACCGTATCCGTTGCCATCGAGGAGCACTATCGACCGACGTATTCCGGCGGTCCTCTGCCGGAGACCATTACGGGCTGCGTTTTAAGCATCGCCGATAAAATCGATTCCATCTGCGGGTGCTTCAGCACCGGACTGATTCCCACCGGTGCTTCCGATCCTTATGCACTCAGGCGTCAGGGGATCGGAATCATTCAAATTATGAACGACAAGGGATTTTCCTTTTCACTCAGAAAACTGATCAAAAAAAGTCTCAGCCAATTTGAATTAAAAGGCCCGGATGAACTAAACGCACTCACCCAAAAGGTCGATACCTTTTTGCAAAACCGCATCATCCAGTTGTTGGCCGATCAGGGATATACAAAGGATGCCATCGCTGCGGTTGTTGATGTCTCGATCGATCATGTGCCCAATTTATGGAGCCGTCTGGAAGCCCTTGAATCGCTCAAGGCCAAGCCGGATTTTGAGCCCCTGGCGGTGGCCTTTAAACGGGTGGTCAATATTTTAAAGAAATCGGGCAAAATGGAAATGGAAGGGCAGGCAAGACTTGGCGAGGTGCAGGAAAATCTGTTTGAGCATGAAAGCGAATCAGCGCTTTTTGGCGCCTATCAAAAAGTTGAAAAAAAAGTGTCCGATGCCATGGACAAGGGCCTTTTTGAAAAAGCACTGCTGGACATCGCCACCCTGCGCGGTCCGGTGGATGCCTTTTTCGACGGCGTTATGGTGATGGCGGAAGATCAAAACGTGCGCCGCAACCGCATGGCCCTGCTCGGGCACATCGCAATACTGTTCGGCAAATTTGCGGACTTTTCCAAATTATCGACCTGAGTATCTGTACAAAACAAACTCGAATTCAAAAAAAATCCTCTGTTTCTCTGGTTAAAAGCAGGGGATTTTTCTAGTTGTTTCATCTGCCGCAAGTGGCTTCAGTGATGATACAATATTGCGCCGCTGCAAATAGAAACTTTACCTTACATCTGGAAATCTCACAATAAAGCCAGCCTGTTAAATTGTGTACTAAGGCACGCAACCTACAATTTCTGTGAGACGAATTTTTTGTATATTTGTTATTGTGTAATCTACAGAAAGCATCAGCTGCAATTGAAGCATGAATTTTAAAAGCAAATACCTGTATCGGACGATACCATGTCACCATCTAAAAACCCTTGCGATGTCCAGATCAAACCTGTAAAATTGATAAAGTCGCTGTAATTTATATATATCTTGAAATTTCCATGATCATTTTTTGATGGCATACTCTCTTGGACTGCTTGATAAAACAAAATATCGGGATTGGAGTACATGCAAAGGGATTCACCGAAAAACATCACTAAAGAAAAAAGGGCCGACGCTAGGTCAACGAAGCTAAGGAATTATCGTATCGAAATTAAGTTTGTCGGTGAACCAATTTATCAATTCAGGGTTATAAATGTATCTACCAAAGGTGCAGGTCTTCTGATAAAAGATGATTCTGCCTTTTTGCCTTTTTGAAAATGATCGAAGTCGGTCAGATTGTCAACATCGATTTTATATCCCCCGAAGGTTCTG
>Ga0255054_10000612_pt1 | contig 21193 bp, 33 predicted proteins | sample JV7_2_23_MG_FD_188634 | JGI IMG/M metagenome (GOLD analysis project Ga0255054, IMG submission 188634) | Seawater microbial communities from Jervis Inlet, British Columbia, Canada - JV7_2_23 | ecosystem: Environmental > Aquatic > Marine > Inlet | place: Canada: British Columbia | collected...
CAAGTTCCTGAGCGAAGTGTACGTGCTGACCAAAGACGAAGGGGGACGCCACAAGGCGTTCTTCACCGGCTACCGACCACAGTTTTTCATCCGCACCCTGGATGTGACCGGCTCGATCGAGCTGCCGGAGGGGGTGGAGATGGTGATGCCGGGAGATAGCGTGAACATGACAGTGGAGCTGATCGTACCGGTGGCGCTGGAGAAGGGGTCGAAGTTTGCGATCCGCGAAGGTGGCCTGACGGTAGGCGCCGGCGTAATCACGGAGATCATCGAGTAGCGGCCAATGGCGAAACAAAAAATCCGTATCAGGCTTAAAGCATACGACCACCGGGTGCTAGATCAATCGGCGCAGAGAATCGTGGAAACTGCCGAGCGCACAGGCGCAAAGGTTGTCGGCCCCGTTCCACTGCCGACAAAGCTCGAGAGGTTCACAGTTCGTAGATCGACATTCATCGACAAAGATTCGCACGAACACTTCGAAATTCGAACCCACAAGCGCCTGATAGACGTGCTTGACCCTGATTCCAAGACCATCGATACGCTGATGCGTCTCAATTTACCAGCCGGTGTAGATATCGAAATCAAGATTTAGCTATGACAGAAGAACCCGAGAATCCCGAAGTCGAAGAAGCTCCAGAAGCCGCGCAGCCTGAAGAAGCCGCCGAGGCGCAAGCCCAGGTGGAACTCGAACAGGAGGCCGAAACAGATGCTTCCACCGAGGCTGCAAGTCCGGAATCGGATGAGGTAGAGGCAGATGCAGCGGACGCGGCCGAGAGTACGGAAACGGACGAGGCTGAAATTGAGCCGACCGCAGAGGCCAGCGCCGACGAACCAGTTCGCATTCCGAATCTCAAGGGATTGATCGGTCGCAAAATAGGCATGACCCAAATATTTGATGACACGGGAGCCGCGATTCCAGTCACGATCATTGAAGCTGGACCGTGCTACATCACGCAACTCCGGACCCATGCCAAGGACGGTTATAACGCTGTGCAGCTTGGCTTAGAAGAAGGATCTCAAAAGCGTCTTACGGGTGGACAGCTGGGGCATCTGAAGCGCACCAACGCGCCGGCCCTGAAACACCTGCGAGAATTTCGAGTTCGAAATCTTGGAGATCTGCAAGAAGGCGAGCAAGTTACGGTCAGGGTTTTCGAGGTCGGCGATCGTGTGGATATCGTCGGTACCAGCAAAGGCCGCGGTTTCGCGGGCGCCATCAAGCGGCACGGATTTCATCGTGGCCCAAAGACCCACGGACAATCGGATCGCGAGCGGGCGCCCGGATCACTCGGTGCCGGCTCGACGCCCGGCAGGACATTCAAGGGCAAGAAAGGTCCTGGCCGTATGGGATCGGTCCGCGTGAGCTCTCAGAACCTGCGCGTCGATTTGGTTGACCCTGAGCGGAATCTGCTGGGCGTTCGAGGTAGTGTCCCCGGCCCGAAGGGCGGGCTGGTGATGGTGAAAGAGGGTCGCAAACAATAAGATTGCGCATAGCCATTGATGTGGGCCGCTTTGCGCACTGGTTTGATGGGCAGAAACGAAAAACAAGATGAAGGCTGAAGTTCTGAACGTAAAGGGTGAAAAGGTAAATACGGCTGATCTCCCGAAGTCTATCTTCGAGGCGGAGATCAAGCCGGATCTTATGCATCAAGCTTACGTTCGCCAGCTTAACAATGCGCGCCTGGGCACCCATAAAACCAAGACTCGTTCTGAGGTGGCTGGAGGCGGGCGCAAGCCATGGCGCCAAAAGGGCACCGGCAGGGCACGCGTCGGCTCCATCCGATCACCAATTTGGGTCGGAGGAGGAGCAGCCCACAAACCGCAGCCGAGGGATTACTCTCAGCGCATGCCTCGAAAGATGCGCCGAGCCGCTTTACGCTCAGCCCTTTCAGTAAAGGCCGGAGATAAGCAACTCACGGTACTCGATGAGCTGAGCATGAAGGAACCGAAGACACGCGAGATTTCAGAAATCTTGCAAACGCTCGCTGGAGATGAAAGCACATTGATCCTGCTCCCGGAAAAAAATGAGAATGTGGAGAAATCTGTCCGCAACTTACCCAGGGCCAAGGTGCTGCACGCAAGCTACGTAAATATCCGAGACTTACTTCAATACGACCGACTGATCATGCCGGTAGGCGCGATCGAGGTCCTTAGGCAGTATTTAGATCCGGAAGCAAAAGCATGACAACCATATACGAAGTACTCGTGCGCCCGATCGTCACCGAAAAATCGGCCTACCAGAGCTCGACCCTTGGACAATACGTTTTTGAGGTAGCCGCAAAGGCCACCAAGGCGCAGATCAAGGAAGCGGTTGAGATTTTATTTGACGTGAGGGTCTTGCGTGTGAACGTAGTAAACGTTCCACCTAAGCGAAGCCGTAGGCTGCGAAACCGACGATTGCTGATCCGAAAGCCGAGCTATAAGAAGGCGGTTGTTACTCTCGCGCCGGGCGATACCATCGATGTCTTTGAGGGGGTTCGGTAATGGCAGTCCGGAAATACAAACCCACTTCTCCTGGACGCCGGGGAATGACCGGCGATCTGTTTGAAGACGTCACCAAAAGCAAGCCTGAGCGCTCCTTGATCAAGCCGCGTAAGCGGACCGGGGGACGTAACGCTCAGGGTCGAATTACTGTCCGGCATCGCGGCGGCGGACACCGCAGGCATCTGCGCAAGGTGGATTTCAAGCGCGATAAGCACGATATACCGGCCAAGGTGGCGGCGATTGAATACGATCCGAATCGATCGGCACGTCTAGCTCTGCTTCACTACGCCGATGGGGAGAAACGCTACATCGTCGCGCCACTGGAGCTCAAAGTAGGCGATCGCATAATGTCTGGCCCGAAGGCAGAAATTCGACCCGGAAATAGTCTGCCGCTGGCCAGGATCCCATTGGGGACAATTATTCACAATATTGAGATGAAGGAAGGCAAAGGCGGCCAAATCGCTCGTTCAGCGGGAACCGGCGCTCAGCTTCTGGGCAAGGAGGGCGCCTACGCTGCGCTGCGCCTTCCGTCTGGTGAAGTTCGAAGAGTACGCCAGACCTGCTACGCAACTATCGGAGAGGTTGGCAACCCTGATCATGGAAACATCAAGCTGGGAAAGGCCGGCCGCAAACGGTATCTAGGAATTCGCCCCACTGTCCGTGGTTCTGCGATGTCACCGCGAGACCATCCGCACGGTGGTGGTGAGGGTCGTCAGGGCATTGGACTTCCGGGTCCAAAGAGTCCCTGGGGCAAGCCAACCCTGGGAAAGAAAACTCGTCGGAACAAGAGCACCAACAAGTACATCATCCGACGCCGGTCTAAGCGAAGGCGGTAGGTAGGCGTCTCCATCGTTATGCTAGAAACGAAGGCGGCACTTAGGCGTATCAATGACTAATATAGAAGCGAAGGCGGTCCGCAGATGTCTCGATCATTAAAGAAAGGTCCCTTCATAGAGCCGAAACTGCTTAAACGCGTAGAGGACATGAATCAAAGTGGGGACAAGAAGGTAATTCGAACCTGGAGTCGCGCAAGCACTATCTTCCCGCAAATGGTGGGTCATACCATCGCGGTGCACGATGGCCGACGACATATCCCGATTTACATTACCGAGAACATGGTAGGTCACAAACTGGGTGAGTTTGCGGCCACGCGAACGTTCCGCGGGCATATTGGTAGAGATCGCACGACGAGGGCGGTGTAGCAAATCATGGCCGATGGATTTGACGTTCGAGCTACACACCGCTACCTGCGCATGTCACCGCAGAAAGTTCGGCTCGTGCTTGATCAAATTCGAGGAGAGGATGTAACGGAGGCCATACACATCCTCAAATTTCTGAACAAGGCTGCCGCCGACCCCGTTCGAAAGCTCATTCGTTCGGCGATGGCAAACGCCGAGCAGAACTACGGTTTGAACGAGAATGATTTGTTCGTTTACCGAGCATATGCAGACGATGGACCGACTCGCCGTTGGCGACGATTTGGAGCCAGGCTCCGGTTTAAGCCAATCCTGCGCAGGCAATCTCACGTCACCGTAATTTTGCGAGAACGTGAAGGATTACTCGAAGCGGTAGAAGGGTAGGGAGCATATGGGCCGAAAAGTCCATCCAGTGGGGTTCAGGCTGGGAATCAATCGAACCTGGGATTCGCGATGGTTCGCGAATCGAAAAGAGTATGCCAATCAGCTTCACGAGGATCGGATCATCCGAGATTTGGTGAATGGCAATACACCGCGGGCGGGAATTTCCCTGGTGGAGATCGAGCGCTTCCCGGGCAGCGTGCACATTACAGTGCACACCAGTAAGCCCGGAATCGTGATCGGAAGAAAAGGGGCCAACGTCAAGGAACTGCGCACGAAGCTTCAGGCGCTGACAGGAACCAGCATCAAGCTGGATATTGCCGAAATTAAGGAGCCAGACCTGGATGCACGGCTGGTTGCCGAAAATGTAGCAAATCAACTTGAACGAAGGATCACTCACCGCCGGGCCATGCAGCGCGCGGTAGATAGCACCATGCGCGCCGGCGCCGAGGGAGTCAAGGTAATGTGTGCCGGCCGACTCGGCGGACATGAGATGTCGCGCACAGACTGGGCTCGCGAAGGCCGTGTACCGGCACAAACGCTTAGAGCCGATATCGACTTTGCAAAGGTAGAAGCACGGACCAGTTCCGGGCGCATTGGAGTGAAAGTTTGGGTTTACAAGGGCGACATCATGCCTGAAGCCGACGGACAAGGCGAGAGCATGGATGTCTACGTGAGCGAGTAAGGATCAGAATATGTTGATGCCGAAGCGAGTCAAATGGCGCAAGCAAATGCGCGGCCGCCGGAAAGGCATAGCCAGCCGCGGCGTTGAAATTGAATTTGGAGATTATGGGCTCCAAGCGCTGGAGCCGGCCTGGGTAACCGCACGTCAGATCGAAGCTTCGCGTCGTGCACTCGTGCGCTATATGAAGCGCCGCGGGAAGGTCTGGATTCGAATATTTCCTGACAAGCCGGTGACGCAGCGCGCGGCGGAAACCCGGATGGGCAAGGGTAAAGGGGCTGTGGATCATTGGGTGGCCGTAGTCAAGCCCGGGCGGATTATGTTTGAGATCTCCGGGTTGGACAGAGAGGCTGCAAAGGAAGCATTTCGGAGAGCATCTCACAAGCTTCCCTTGAAGACGAAATTTATATACAAGCAGGAGTTAGGCGAGTCGTAGCCGAAGGTCGATAAGATGATGCGAGCAAGTGAAGTGCGCGAATTGAGCCCTGAGAAGGCTGCCCAAGAACTGGAAGAGGCGCGTGAAGCCTACTTCAAGATGCGATTTCAGTTCGCGACCGGGCAGCTTCCGGACACTTCGAAACTAAGAGTGGCTCGGCGAGATGTAGCCCGTATTGCGACTGTGATCAGAGAGATGGAGCGCAAGCAGGAGAACAGTGAATGAAGAATAAACGCCGGCGGCTAACAGGCCGTGTCGTTCGTGCCAAAATGCAAAATACGGTAACCGTACGCGTCGATCGAACCTACCGTCACCCGCTATACCAAAAAGTCTTGCGCGCTAAGAAGAGATTTCTTGTTCATGATGAACTTGGCGCTCAGCCTGGGGATCAGGTTCGTATAGTTGAAAGCAAACCCATCTCAAAGCGAAAGCGATGGGTTGTTGAGGAAGTCATCAAGAAGGTGGAGTTAGCTGAATGATTCAGCAGGAGAGCCACCTTAAGATCGCCGATAACACCGGAGGACGCGATATGCAGGTGATTCGCGTGCTGGGTGGATCGAAACGACGCTATGGACGGGTAGGGGACTTGGTGGTGGGGAGTATCAAAGCTGCGGTACCCCATGGTACGGTCAGCAAGAGCGAGATCGTCCGAGCAGTAATTGTGCGGACCGTCAAGGAGTACCGAAGAGAAGACGGCTCCTACATTCGGTTTGATGACAATGCAGCGGTGGTATTGGATACCGACGGAAAAAATCCGCGAGGTACACGCATTTTTGGTCCAGTCGCGAGAGAGCTTCGCGAAAAGGGTTTCACAAAAATAGTATCGCTGGCCCCGGAAGTGATTTGAAACTATGGCGAAGGTAAGGCGAGGTGACACCGTCGAGGTGATAGGCGGACGGGAAAAGGGAATAAGGGGCGAAGTTTTGCGCGTGTTTCCAAGAAGAGACCGACTTGTGGTGCAAGGAGTCAACATTCGCAAGAAGCACCAGCGGCAAATTCAAGCCGGAGGCCGCACGATGTCGCCGGGCATTATTCAGTTTGAGGCCCCAATCAACATCTCCAACATCATGTTGGTGTGCCCGAACTGCAACGAGATAACTCGAGTAGCCGTTCATCGTGAGGACGGTAAAGTTCGTCGCTTCTGCAAGAAGTGCGAGACGTACATGGATGGCTGATATGGCGGACCATTACCTGCGAAAACGCTACTATGAAGAAGTTGTCGCGACCCTGATGACGGATTTCGCATTCGCCAACGTTATGCAGGTCCCCAAGATTCAGAAGGTTGTCGTGAATGTGGGTGTGGGCGAGGCATTGGATAACGCGAAGGCGTTGGACTCCGCGGTCGACGACATGACCATCATCACTGGACAGCGGCCGGTGATCACGCGTGCCAAGAAAAGCATTGCGAACTTTAAATTGCGCGAAGGCCGCTCAATCGGCGCCAAAGTCACCCTGCGTGGCCTGCGGATGTGGTCATTCTTTGACCGACTCGTCAATGTGGCCCTGCCTCGTACACGTGACTTTCGTGGACTCTCCCCAAACAGTTTTGACGGGAGGGGCAGCTACACGTTGGGAATTCGAGAGCAGCTGATCTTTCCAGAGATCGATTACGACAAGATCGACAAGATTCGGGGGTTCGAGGTCACGATTGTCACTTCTGCCCCAAACGATGCCCAGGCGCTGCGCATGTTGGCGCTGCTAGGTATGCCGTTTAGAAAGAGCGATGCCTATGTCTAAAACCTCTATGCCCTATCGAGAGATGCGAAGGAAGTACAAGGTTCGCGTTCGCAACCGCTGCAGGATTTGCGGCCGGCCGCGTGGTTACTACCGTCGCTTCGAATTATGTCGAATTTGCTTCCGCGAGTTGGCGCTGGATGGCAAGATACCCGGCGTTGTGAAGTCCTCTTGGTAAGCATGAATTTGGAGACCTGTTAATGACGAGCTCAGATCCGATTGCCGACATGCTGACACGCGTTCGAAATGCCGTTACCGGTCGGCAGCAGCTCGTTTCCATGCCGAGTTCCAAAATCAAAGTTGAGATTGCGAAGATTCTGCATTCGGAAGGCTATCTTGACGAATTTGAGGAGTCTGAAGCGGACACCCGCAAGACACTTCGTTTGAAGCTCAAATATGTGGGTGAACGACGCGGGCGAAAGCCGGTGATCACCGGTATCAAGCGAGTCAGCCGTCCCGGTCGCCGAACTTATGTGGGCAAGACCGATATTCCCTGGGTTCGATCCGGAATGGGCGTGGCAATCCTAACCACGCCAAAAGGCGTCATGACCGGAGTCCGAGCCAAGCAGCTAGGGGTTGGTGGCGAGCTGCTGTGTGAAGTCTGGTGAGATCAGGAGCTTAGATCGTGTCCCGAATCGGTTTGCAACCTATTTCAATTCCCGATGGTGTAGAGGTTAAGATCGACGGCACCAGGGTGCATGTAAAGGGGCCCAAAGGGGAGCTCAAGCAGGGCTTTCGGCCAGAGATCTCCATCAAGGAAGATGATGGAAGCTTGTTGCTCAGCCGCGAATCCGATGAGCCGCAGGTCAGAGCTTTGCACGGTCTCACGCGTTCGCTGCTAAACAATATGGTGGTTGGAACGAGCGAGGGCTTCGAGAAGAATCTGGAAGTTCACGGGGTTGGATACCGAGCGGAGCTTGCGGGATCTAACTTGATACTTAGCGTGGGTTTTTCTCACAAGGTAGAGGTGTCTCCGCCAGACGGTATTCAATTTGAGGTCGATACTCGAGCGGGGACCATCAAGGTGATGGGGATTGATAAGCAGCTTGTGGGCCAGGTAGCGGCTGATATTCGAAAGGTGCGCAAGCCTGAGCCATACAAAGGTAAAGGCATCCGATATAAAGGTGAATACGTTCGCCGCAAGGCCGGCAAAGCCGGCAGGGTGATCTAAGGATGGGAAAACGGACTCGATCTGACATGAGGAAGCGTCGACATCGGCGAGTACGATCAAAGGTCAGCGGAACCGCCGATCGACCCCGCCTCAACGTCTTTAGAAGCATCAACCAGATCTATGCCCAGTTGATTGACGACAGTCAGGGGCATTCAATCGCTTCCGCCTCTTCGCTCGATCCAGAGATGAAGGCAGACGCCACCCGTGTTGAAAAGGCTCGCCTGGTAGGGGAACTTCTGGGGAAGCGAGCCAAGAAGAACGGCGTGAAGCAGGTGGTTTTTGACCGCGGTGGCTACCGTTATCACGGGCGGGTCAAGGCGTTAGCTGAAGCGGCACGCGAGGCGGGTCTGGAATTCTGACCCATCTCAATCATGAGGCTGGAAGGTCTACGGAGGCACTGTGAGGCGTAACTTCAATGATCGCGCAGAGCGTGAAGAACTAGACGAGCGAGTAATCGATATTTCGCGCGTGGCGAAGGTGGTCAAGGGCGGACGGCAGTTCCACTTCCGAGTGGTTGTTGCTGTGGGCGATAACCACGGCCGGGTTGGACTCGGTATTGGTAAGGCCAGAGGCGTGCCGGATGCGATCCATAAGGCTGCAGATCGAGCCAAGAAAGATATGGCGCCGTTCACCCTCGCCGGAACTACGATTCCTCACGAAGTGCTGTCGAAGCATGGTGGGGCAATTGTGCTCCTAAAACCGGCCTCGCCGGGAACGGGTGTCATTGCCGGCGGCGCGGTGCGAGCCGTACTTTCTGCTGCAGGAGTTCGGGACGTTCTCACCAAGTCATTGGGATCCGCGAATGTTCTAAATATTGCGGAGGCTACGCTTCGAGGATTGCGCGAACTAGTTGATGTTGAGGAGCTAGCAGCACATCGGGGCAAGAGCGTTGCTGAGCTAACACCATTCTGGATGCGGAATCAAAATGGCTAAGCAGAAGGTAAAGACTCTCACCGTCACCTTGGTAAAGAGTCCGATCGGCTACCCTGAACGACAGAAACGAACGGCGCGTGCATTGGGTTTACGAAAGATGATGCAGAGCGTGGAGCATTCGGACACCCCGGTCTTACGGGGGATGATTGCCAAGATTCCACACCTGCTGGATGTAGTGGAATCATGAAGCTCCACGATCTTCAACCACGAAATAAGTCGCGCCGAGCTCCCAAGCGGGTAGGGCGCGGCATTTCGGCTGGGCAGGGCAAGACCGCCGGCCGCGGCACCAAAGGTCAGGGCGCTCGGTCAGGAAGCGGGGGTAATTTGTATCGGCAGGGCGGCAACCTGCCGTTTTTCCGCCGACTCCCTTTCAAGCGCGGATTCACTAACATCAATCGGATCTATTGGTCCGAGGTCAATATTGGACGTCTGGATCTATTTGATGAGGGTTCCGAGGTTACGCCCGAGCAAATGCAGGCCGCGGGCCTCATCAAGGATGCGAGAGCGCCGCTAGTGGTGCTCGGACATGGCAAACTGAAGAAGGCGCTTACGATTCAAGCACACCGTGTGACATCGGGCGCGCTTAAAGCGATCGAAAAAGCCGGCGGCACCGTCAAGCTGCTCGGTCAATAGATTGGGACTGTGTTGATGGGGATTGAAGCATTCAGGGGTAGGGAGAACTCATGATCAGGCGACTTCGATTTCTCTGGATCTCTGAGGATATTCGCAACCGATTGCTGATCACCTTTGCACTGCTGGCCATCTATCGGCTGGCGGCGCAGGTGCCGGCGCCAGGCGTGAATCGACTGGTTCTTCAACAGCTTTTCACTCAGGAGGGCAGCGGACAGACCTTGTTTGGCCTGCTCGACCTCTTGTCGGGAGGCACGGCTTCTAACTTCTCCGTGCTGGCCATGGGCGTCTATCCATACATCACCGCTCAAATCATCCTGCAGGTGCTTACGCCCATAGTCCCGCCTCTGCAGCGGCGAATGGAAGAGGATCCACGCGAGGGACGCAAGTGGATGGAGAAGTGGACGATCATGCTTGCAATTCCGATGGCGGGACTTAATGCTGTCGGCCAGATCCGATTGTTCCAACAATTCGCTGGCGAGAGCATCGTCACCTTTGATATGGGGCTCAACCTGGCGACTGCAACACTGATTATTTCGATGACTGCCGGCACGATGTTCGCCATTTGGCTGGGCGAGCTCATATCCGAGTTTGGGATTAAGAATCAAGGGCTCTCGTTGATCATCTTCTCGGGCATTGTTTCGAGTATCCCGTCTAATCTCGGGCAAGTCTTCTCAGCCCAGACGCAGATCCTTCCGCTGATTATCTTCCTGGCGTTTCTGATGATCGCAACCATCTTCGTCATTGTCTATGTTCAGGAGGGAAGGCGTCATGTCCCGGTTATGTATCCTGGACGGCGGGTTGGGAATCGAATGTCGATGCCGGTGAAGGGAACCCTTCCGCTGATGGTGAATATGGCGGGCATGATTCCCATTATCTTCGCTCAATCCATCCTGACCTTTCCTGCAGTTCTTGCGCAGTTCTTTGTTGATTCGACGAGCGAATTCCTGTCTGGGGTGGCTCTATGGCTTCAGACCAACTTCGGAGGATTCAACAGCACGTACTGGATTCTGTACTTCATCATGGTCGTAGCTTTTACATTCTTTTATACGGATATTCTCTTTCAACAACAGAACTATGGGCAAAATCTCAAACGATCAGGGGCGCAGATTCCGGGGGTGACCAAGGGCGCACCCACCCAGCGCTACCTTACTCGAGTGGTTAGGCGGATCACGCTTGTTGGGGCGCTCTTCCTGGGAACCGTGGCAATTATGCCGTTCCTGGTGGGGTTGATCTACCCAATTGGCGGTAGCCAAACCGGGTTGCTGCTGGTCTCATCCGCAGGGCTGCTGATCGTAGTGGGTGTCATCCGCGATACCTATCGGAACATCGAAGCCGAGCTGAAGCTAAGGGGTTACGACTCAGCGCTGCTAGTCAGGTAGGAGAAATTGGATTTTATTGTGCTGCTCGGAGTGCCAGGTGCCGGAAAAGGCACCCAAGCCAAACGGCTGAGCACGGCGCTTGAACTACCGCACATATCCAGTGGAGACCTTTTTCGGGAGAACTTGAAGAACGAGACGCCGATCGGAGAGGAGGCAAAGAAGTATCTCTCTCGCGGTGAACTCGTTCCGGATGAAATTACGATCGAGATGATTGAGGAAAGATTAGGGCAACCTGATGGAGAAGCCGGTGCGATTCTGGACGGTTTTCCGCGCACCACCCGCCAGGCGGATGCCCTGGAGACCATGGCTGGCGGAAGCGTGCGAGCCGCGATCCATGTTGAAGTACCGATCGAACGACTTGTTGAGCGGATGTCTGGCCGGCGGGTTTGCCGCCAGGGGGGGCATGTCTATCACGTCCAGCACAATCCTCCGAAAGAGAAGGGGTTTTGTGATGAGGATGGATCCGAGCTTTATCAGCGTGATGACGACAAGCCGGAAACAGTCAGGCGCCGGCTGAAGGTGTACGAAGAGCAGACTGAACCACTCATTGCGTATTACGTAGAACGCAGTTTGCTCATCGAAATTAACGGTGATCGACCGATCGATAGCGTAACGGAAAATATCTTGTCGTCGCTTGAAAAGGAGGCGACCCGTTGAAGTCAGGCGTCGTGCTGAAGAGTGAGCGAGAGCTGAAGGCCATGCGAGAAGCGGGCCGGATTAACGCGCTGGCGCTCAGCGCAGCCGCCGCCGTCGTGCGACCCGGCATCACCACTTCTGAGATCGATGAGGCAGCGGTGGCAGTACTCCGGGAACACCAGGCCGAGGCTGCATTCTTGGGTGTACCGGGGGCTTTTCCCTACCCGGCCACCACCACGGTTTGCGTGAATGAGGAGCTGGTACATGCCATCCCTGGAGATCGGCGGCTTGAAGAGGGCGACATCGTAAGCATCGATTGCGGCTCGATCGTGGATGGATTTGTAGGTGATTCTGCAATCACGGTTCCGGTTGGCGAAGTGTCATCGGAAGCCGAACGTCTCATGGAGGTCACTCTCGATGCGCTGGTTATTGGCATCGAACAAATGGTTGAAGGAAACCGCACAGGCGATGTTTCGGCTGCGATCCAGGCCTATGTGGAGAGCAATGGTTTCAATGTGGTTCGAGAATATACGGGACATGGGGTGGGTCGCAGCATGCACGAAGACCCGCAAGTTGCCAACCATGGCTCGCCGGGCAAAGGCATACCTTTGCGCCCCGGCATGACGATCGCGTTGGAACCGATGGTGTTGGCAGGTTCGCCTGAGACGCGCACCCTGCAAGATGGTTGGGCTGTGGCATCCGCAGATGGCCGCCTGACCGCTCATTTTGAACACACCGTAGCGGTTACGTCGGATGGACCCCTTGTCTTGACCGCGTTGGACACAGCGCCCGAGGGGATTAGGTATAATCGCTACTTTGTTAATCGGCTGGCTAGTGAAAAGGTAACACCATGAAAGTATCAGCTTCTGTAACGAAACGCTGTCCAAAGTGCAAGATTGTCCGCCGGCGCGGCAAGGTTTACGTAATCTGTGAGAACCCGCGCCATAAGCAACGCCAAGGGTGAGTTATGGCTCGAATTGAAGGAGTAGATCTCCCACGCAACAAACGGGTCCTGATCGGGCTGACCTATATTCATGGGATCGGCCGGTCAACCTCAACTAGCGCACTTAAAGCGACCGGGGTCGATCCGAATACTCCTGTGCGCGATCTCACCGAGGGTGAGGTCAGTTCGATTCGCGACTACATCTCTCAAAATCTCACGGTCGAGGGCAACCTTCGACGTGAGGTCCAGATGAACGTGAAGCGGTTGATGGACATCAACAGCTATCGCGGTCTGCGGCATCGAAGGAACTTGCCTGTTCGGGGCCAACGTACCCGCACCAATGCACGCACCCGCAAGGGCCCTAAGAAGACCGTTGCAGGGCGTGGACGCCGAAGGGGCGCGAAGAAGAAGTAGTCCGCTCGGCTGAGATTCCATTGGAATCTCACATTGGGACAATCAGAGAGCCAGGAGAAAAATGGCACGCAGAGAATCGAAGCGCAGCAAGACCAAGCGAACCATATCCAATGGGCGTGCGAACATCCATGCCACATTCAACAATACGATCATCACCATTTCCGATCCACAGGGGAATGTTGTGGTCTGGGGCAGTGCCGGCTCTTCAGGTTTTAAAGGCTCCAGGAAGAGCACGCCCTTCGCGGCCAGGAAGGCAGCGGAAGTAGTCGTCCGCTCTGCAAAGGATCTTGGCTTGAAAGAAGTGGATGTGTTTGTAAAGGGACCGGGGCCTGGCCGGGAGGCTGCGATACGTGCTATTCAGGCCTCCGGCGTAAAGGTCCGCTCTATCAGTGACGTAACGCCGATTCCGCATAATGGGGTTCGGCCTCCGAAGAAGCGAAGAGTGTAAATTTGATGCATCCCTGATGCATCATAATCAAGGAACAAGGTAGCGAATGGCGAAATATACTGGACCCGTGTGCAAGATTTGCCGTAGGGAAGGCGAGAAGCTCTTCCTGAAGGGGCAGCGTTGCTACACCCCGAAATGTGCTTTTGAGCGTAGAAGCTATCCCCCGGGCGAGCATGGACGTCAGGCCATGTGGCGCAGGCGGCGAGTCTCAGAGTATTGGAAGCAGCTGAGGGAGAAACAAAAGACTCGACGCGTCTACAACGTGACCGAGCGACAATTCCGACGCTACTATCGGAAGGCTCAACAGCAGCGAGGCCTCACCGGCCAGACATTGCTCACACAACTCGAACGTAGATTGGACAATGTGATCTACCGGCTTAATTTTGCCGAGAGTCGCGCTCAGGCACGAATGCTGGTGACCCATGGGCACTTCTCGGTAAACGGCCGTCGAACTGATATTCCCTCCATGCTAATAAAGCCTGGCGATTTGATTGAAGTTCGAGAAGGTTCGCGGAAGCGAACGTACTTCAAAGAGCTGCCGGACATTGCTGAAACACGCGCAACGCCAGGCTGGCTGGAACGGGATTCAAAGAATCTCACGGCCAAGGTCATACAGGCGCCGGAGCGTGGAGATATCGACGCGAATTTCAACGAGCAGCTGATCGTGGAGTATTACTCTCGATGATGCACAGACGCGCACTGATCGCAATTCAAGAGTTATCTCTGGCCGGGGGGCGCCAGAGCAAGGAAGGAGGGGGCAGGTGGCACTAACAACAACGATGGTAATGCCCAAGATCGAACGGGAAGCGGTGGCCCGAAATTACGGGAAATTTGTTATTAGCCCGCTCGAGAGTGGGTATGGAATTACGCTGGGCAATGCGCTCCGAAGGGTATTGCTCTCTTCGCTTGAGGGTTCTGCGACGACCTCCATTAGGATCTCGGAGGTTTCGCACGAGTTCTCAGAGATTCCCGGCGTGCGTGAAGATGTCCTTCAGGTCATGCTGAACATTAAAGAGCTGCGCTTGATGTTGCACGAAGGCGACTCTGCTCGACTGAGGATTGAAGTGCAGGGCGAGGGCGTTATGACCGCAGCCGACATCGTAACTCCAGCAGAAGTGGAAATTGTGAATCCGGAGCTGTATTTGTTTACGGTCGATGACGATGGCTCTCAATTTGAGATTGAGCTAAATGTCGAGCGAGGTCGGGGATACTCTCCTTCCGACGAGCGCGGCCGATTGCCAATCGGCGAGCTTCCGACCGACGCGATCTTCAGCCCGGTGCGGAAGGTTAATTTTGAAGTTGGTCAGGCACGCGTAGGCCAGGATACGACCTTTGATCGCCTCATTATGGAGATTTGGTCCGATGGGACGGTAAAGCCGGAAGATGCGCTGAGCAAAAGCGCCACCATCTTGATGGCCCATTTGCGCGACCTGGCAGGTGTTACAGAAGAGAGCTTGCTTGAGGCGGCCACTCGCGAAGAAGAGCCGAAAATGGCGAGCGAAGTATACGAGATCCCGATTGAAAACCTCGATCTCTCCGTGCGCGTGTTCAATTCGCTCAAGCGAACTGGCATTACAAGTGTGGGCGAAGTCTTGGACATGATCGAGAAGGGTCCAGATGCCATGCTCTCAATTCGAAACTTCGGAGAAAAGAGCCTGGATGAGCTAAAAGAACGGCTCGCGGAAAAAGGCTACCTGGACGAGGACGGTGAGAGCGAAAGCGAGCTCACGCCAGAGGCGGCAGTGGTCGAAGCATGAGGCATCGAGTCTATGGTAAGCGCCTCAGCCGAACTTCCGGTCAGCGCAGAGCGCTCCGGCGTAATTTGATTTCCGATTTGTTCCGGCACGAAAGAATTCGCACCACAAAGGCCAAAGCGGCCGCGGTGCGGGGTGCTTCGGAGAAACTTATCACCATGGCCAAGCGCGCGGATGAAGATGATCAAGTGCACGCACGCCGTATGGCCGCGAAGCGCCTTCGCGATCCGGAACTTGTAATGAAGCTTTTTGATGACATCGCCCCGCGCTACATTGAGCGGCCCGGGGGCTATACAAGAATTTTGAAGCTCGGACCTCGCAATGGCGATGGGGCCGAGATGGTTCTGCTCGAGCTGGTTGAAGAGTAGGGCGATAGCCGAACATTACAAATCGATCGTAGCGTACGACGGAACCGAATTCCATGGGTTCCAACGGCAGGTAGCCACGGAGCGCACCGTTCAGGGCGTACTTGAAGCAGCGCTCAATGAGGTTGGTTGGATCGGGACCTCAATCCGAGCGGCTGGGCGAACAGATCGCGGCGTTCACGCCAGCGGCCAGGTTGTAGCGTATGCCTTGGATTGGTCGCACGGGCTGGAAAAGCTCACAACGGCGCTGAACGCGCATCTCCCAAGGGACGTGGCCGTACGCTCTACCGAGGTCGTTCCGGCGGATTTCGAACCGCGCTTTTCCGCCATTCGGCGACGGTACGTGTATCGTGTTTTGGCGGATCCGAATCGGGATCCACTGAAGGAACGCACGATGTGGCGCGTGTGGCCCGAGCCGGATTTTGATCGGCTGCAGGGGACAGCGCAGATGTTCCTCGGGAGGCGAGATTTTGGCGCATTTGGTCGAGCGCCCATTCCCGAAGGACACACCGTGCGCACGATCAGTAAGGCAGATTGGCAGCGGAAAGGCGCAGAGCTGTGCCTGACGCTGGAAGCCGACGCATTTCTGTACCGGATGGTTCGCCGAATCGTGGGAGCCAATATGCAGGTCGGGCGGGGTAAGGCAAAGGCTGAAGATGTCGAGCGAAGCCTTTCAGATCCCGCCCATCAATGGGCCGGCAGGCTTGCTCCTCCGAATGGATTGAGCCTCGAAGCAGTATATTATGAGGCATGAGGTGGTATAGACGTGTTTAAAACTTTCTACCCAAAACCAGAGGATATCGAGAGCCAGTGGCTATTGGTGGATGCCGATGGCAAGACCTTGGGCCGATTGGCCTCGCGCATCTCGGCTGTGCTGCTGGGGAAGAACAAACCCACTGTCACACCGGGAGTTGATACCGGTGACAGCGTGATCGTGATCAACGCATCTAAAATTCATGTTACCGGCGAGCGCCTGGATCAGAAAATGTACCACCGGCATTCCGGCTACCCAGGTGGGTTACGGTCAATATCTCTTCGCGACCTTCTGAAACGTAAGCCTGAAAGGGTTATCCGTTCTGCGGTGTGGGGGATGCTGCCGCACAATCGCCAAGGGCGGCGGCTGCTCAAGAAGATGCGCGTGTATTCTGGTCCAGACCATCCTCACCGTCCGCAAAAGCCGGTCCGGCTTGAGATTAGCGAGTAAAGGAAAATGGCAGAAAAATACTTTGAAGCTGTTGGGCGAAGAAAAAGAGCGAGTGCGCGCGTTCGCATTGTGAGCGGTAAGGGCGTATTTGTAGTAAACGACAAACCAGCGGAAGACTACTTCCCCAGGCTAGGCGATCTCAAGCGGATGAAGGCTCCTGCTGAAGTCGCAGGGCTTGCGGACAAGCTTGATGTATCGGTTCTGGTAAACGGTGGGGGGATTACTGGCCAATCTAGTGCAGTGAGTCACGGTTTGGCGCGTGCGTTATTGAAAATGGACGAGAACTTCAGACCTGATCTTCGGAAAGCGGGCCTGCTTACAAGGGACTCTCGAATCAAGGAACGAAAGAAACCAGGCCTAAAGAGAGCACGAAAGGCTCCAACATATACCAAGCGGTAATTCTGAAATCAGATAGCTAATTCGCATACCAGGGCCGAGGCAGAACCATTGCCTCGGCCCTTATTGTTTTCACTTCAAAGGAGGGAGTTATGGAAGCGCTTGACACCCTGCTGACAGCTCTGGAGCTCGATCCGCGGCAGGGGCTGACAATCATCAGTGCAAACGAGCTGGCCGCGGCCTACTTTGCTCCGCTCAATCCAGACCTCGGCGCGCTGATAATCGATTTCGGTTCGAGTAATAGGACCGAGCGCGTACTGAGTGTTCTGCGCAGTCAGTACCCTCACGATCAACGAATTGCCCTGTACCGCGAGCAGGGTGGCCCGGTCCTCAATATGTCTCTCGCTGACCTGGAGGCAGACACCCAAGCGTTGGGGCTGTACCTGCCGCCGCTGGAACCGCACTCCTCATTTGAATCGCTCCAAAATACGGTTGCGCAGCTCCGTGCGCCAGACGGCTGCCCCTGGGATCGAGAACAAACCCATGAATCATTGCGCAAGCACCTGCTTGAGGAGGCCTACGAAACGTTGGAGGCGCTCGATCAAGCGAACCTGGAGGGTCTTCAGGAAGAGCTCGGCGATCTGCTACTTCAAATCCTCATGCACGCCCAGATCGCATCGGAGGATGGAAATTTCCGCATGTCGGACGTGGTCTATGGCATTCAAACCAAGTTAATCCGTCGCCATCCTCACGTTTTCGGGGATGTTGAAGTAAGCAGCGTCGATCAAGTACTTAACAACTGGGAGCATTACAAGAGCGAGGAGAAAATTGGAGGGCCGCTGGATGGCGTCCCACGCTCCTTGCCAGCACTTGCACAATCCGCGGAGCTGCAAGATAGAGCGGGCAGAATCGGTTTTGATTGGACCGCTACCGACCATCATCAACGCACGGCCGAAGGAGAGTTCTCCTGGTTGACAGGGGAAGGGGATCAGCAATTGAGGTCTGAGCAACTTGGCGACCTTCTATTTGCGGTCGTAAACTATGCTCGCCGGATCAAAGTTGATGCCGAAGCGGAACTCCAGCGAGCGAATCAGAAATTCAGGGCTCAATTTGCGAGTCTTCTCGAAGCCGTATCGGAATCCGGTCAGCGGTTAGAGGATCTAGAGATCGCGGACCTGACTCAACTCTGGGACGATGCTCGGGAAGCGGCCGATTGATGGAGGCAGATTTGACCGCATTGTTGCCCTTCGCTCCACGAAACGACACCCGGGACCTGACAGCTTGATGCGAGCGGCACTGATCGCGCTTCTCTCCGTCGCCGCCGTAGGTTGCGCACGCGCACCTTCTAGCCCAATCCCGTCGGCCACATCTGCGATCTCGACCTCGACACAAGCCTCAACCTCATTCCACACACCCACACCCAGCCCCACCCCTGAGCCTGCTCCTACTCAAACGCCCAGGCAAACCAGCACTCCGCTCCCACTGGTCGAATTCGTGGACAAGCCAGCCGATAGCGCCTATCAGGTTCCCCTGACCGTCCAGAAGCTGACGCCATTCGAGGCCGCGGTCCATTTTGAGCTGGACAAGCCCAGCTCCGGCTGGCTGCTGTATCGACCAGACAAGCAGGACTTCGCGGGATGGTGGGCCTTGCCTCTGGCGGAAGACGAAACTATTCATCAGGTTCCGCTGGTTGGGCTGACCCCCGGAAGCTCCTATTCGATCCAGGTCGGACTTGGCGACGATTTGCAATCGCTAAGCGCGCCGAGCTTGTTGGGAGCGGACTGGGGCCCGATCAACTTTGAGGCTCCATCTATTAGTGAGCCAAATTTGCGATTCGGCGTAATCGGCGATTCGGGTTTTGGCGATGATCAGACTCGGGAATTGGCTGAACGGATGAAGAGCTACGATCTGGACTTCGCTCTACATACGGGAGACACGGTTTACAAGGCTTTCGAGCAATCGGGACCTGCAGAAGCGTTCGCGACCAAGTACTACAAAGCGTTTGGCTCCCTCCTTCACGAAGTCCCAATCTTCCCTGTTCTAGGCAATCACGATTACGATCAGCCCGCCAGATCAGACGGTCGGCCTTACTTTTTGCGCGCCTTTCCTCTTCTCACCGATCCCAGCGTTCCGGATTCGGCGCTTGGAAGCTGGTATGCGTTTGATCGTTCTGGAATTCAATTCATCATGCTTGACTCACATGCCTTTCAAGGCGCCGGCGGAAGGGCAGAGCAAACCGCGTGGCTAGAAGAACGCCTTGCCGATCCACAATATCGATTCTCGATCCCAGTTTTTCACACGCCGCCCTACTCAAGCGGATTACATCGGAATGATGGGCGGGCACTCCGAGCGGATTGGAACCCACTGTTCGAGGCGGCCGACGCTCCGCTGGTTATTTCCGGGCATGACCACAACTACGAACGCATCGTGCGTAATGGCGTGACGTATGTTGTCAGTGGTGGCGGCTCGCCTGTCTTGTATGGTGAAACTGGACGCGTGGAAGGAAGTCAAGCCTTCCACCGAAAGATGCACTTCGTGCTGGTCGAAATTGATCATGAACGCATTGAACTGACCGCGATAGACATTGACGGAAACGCATTGGATCGTGTGACCATTCATTACGGCTCTGGTTAGGTGCCGACTCCTACAAAACCCTCAAATCAAAGCGTGATACCATTCGCGCGTGAGGCTTTATCCGGACCGCGCCCCGCGGCCCATGGAAGGATGGCTATACATTCATGTCTGAAATCATTGGATCACCAAGCAAATACGGCCTCGAGAACCACAGCCTGACAAATTCGGGAAAGGTTTACTGGGGCCTGCGTGCGCCGGCACTGGTTGAACTTGTATCCCAGCGTGGCGAGGGCCAGCTATCCGAGTACGGCGCGATAGTTGTGGAGACTGGCAGTCATACGGGTCGGGCGCCTAACGACAAATTTATTGTTCGGGAGGGCGCTAGTTCAGACCAAATCTGGTGGGGAGATGTGAACCGGGAGTACGAGCCGGCCGCATTTGAATTGCTGCACTCTCAGGTTCTTGAGTACCTGAACGAGAGGGATCTCTTTGTTCAGGACGCTGCCGCCGGCGCATCTGAGCGATACCGCGCACCGATCCGGGTTGTGAGCGAGAACGCCTGGCACGCCTTGTTTGCTCGCAATCTATTCCTCAGGCTGCCGGAAGCAGAGGCCGCCTCGCAGATCCCTAAGTACACCATCCTTCATGCTCCGAATTTCAAGGCCGACCCAGCAATCCATGGAACGAATTCCGAAGTTTTCATTGTAGTGAACTTTGAGCGGGGAATTATCCTGATCGGCGGATCTCGCTACGCGGGTGAAATAAAGAAGTCGATCTTTACCGTGATGAACTATGAATTGCCGCTCCAGGGAGTGCTCTCCATGCACTGCTCTGCCAATCAAAGCGAGTCAGGCGAGGTCGCGCTGTTTTTTGGGCTGAGTGGAACTGGAAAGACGACTCTTTCCTCTGACCCTGCGCGCAATCTTATTGGAGACGATGAGCATGGTTGGAGCGATGAAGGCGTGTTCAACTTCGAGGGCGGATGTTATGCGAAGACCATACGACTGAGTCCGGAATATGAACCCGGAATCTGGAATGCGACCGAGAAGTTCGGAACGGTCTTAGAAAACGTCATCATGGATGATGCCAGCCGGGAGATTAACTTCGATGACGGCAAACTCACCGAAAACACAAGGGCCGCGTATCCAATCGAGGCGGTTGAGAAGCGGGTGCCAAGCGGTATGGGAGGTCACCCCAACAATGTTTTCTTCCTGACCGCGGACGCCTTTGGAGTAATGCCGCCCATCTCCAGACTTTCTCCAGATCAGGCCATGTATTACTTTCTTTCAGGCTATACCTCCAAGCTCGCCGGAACCGAAAAGGGCCTAGGTGACGAGCCCCTGGCTACTTTCTCGGCGTGCTTTGGGGAACCGTTCTTGCCATTACACCCCAGCAAGTACGCCGAATTACTCGGGGATCGGATCGCAAAACACGACGCCACCGTATGGCTAGTTAATACCGGATGGACTGGCGGGCCATACGGGGTGGGGGAG
>Ga0255054_10000613_pt1 | contig 21169 bp, 20 predicted proteins | sample JV7_2_23_MG_FD_188634 | JGI IMG/M metagenome (GOLD analysis project Ga0255054, IMG submission 188634) | Seawater microbial communities from Jervis Inlet, British Columbia, Canada - JV7_2_23 | ecosystem: Environmental > Aquatic > Marine > Inlet | place: Canada: British Columbia | collected...
AGGCCCTGGAGTTTCGATACCGGGAAGGCGACTTCCGGCTCGGGATCCCGGAGCTGGCGATCGAGCGGGACACGACGACGGCGTTCATCGGGCCGAGTGGCTCCGGGAAGACGACCCTGCTCAACCTCATCGCGGGCATCACCCTCCCGCAGTCGGGGCGCGTCGTCACCGAGGGCGTGGAGGTGACGAGCCTCTCGGATTCCGAGCGGCGCGACTTCCGGATTGCGCGGGTGGGCCTCGTCTTCCAGGAGTTCGAGCTCCTGGAGTACCTGAGCGTCCTGGACAACATCCTGCTGCCGTACCGGATCAACGCCTCGCTGCGGCTGGACCGTGAGGTGCGCGGCCGCGCCAGGGATCTGTCCGAGCGGGTGGATATCGCGGACAAGCTGGATCGCTATCCAGGCAAGCTCTCCCAGGGCGAGCGCCAGCGGGCCGCCGTGTGTCGGGCGGTGCTCACGGAGCCGTCGCTGCTCCTGGCCGACGAGCCCACCGGTAACCTCGACCCCGTCAACAAGTGGCGGGTCCTCGATATCCTCTTTGATTACGCGGAGCGGACCGACACGACCCTGGTCGCCGTTACGCACGATCAGGAGATCCTGGACCGGTTTCAGCGAGTCGTGGATTTCAGCCAGTTTCACGAGTACGGGGAGGGTGTGCCGTCGGAACCCGGGGAGCCGGCGGGAGGGCCCGCGGAGCACGGCGAGCTCGTGGGTGCAGGTCAGTGAGCGGCCGGGTACTCATAGAGACCGGATGGGGAGCCGGCCCGTGAAGCAGGTTGTCTACGTGGCGTGGCGGTACCTCGCCTACCACCGCTGGAAGACGATCACCCTCGTCGGCGCGATCACGCTCATCGTGTACCTTCCGATCGGCCTGCGGGTGCTGGTTGTCCAGAGCTCACGCCAACTCACGGCACGCGCCGACGCCACCCCCCTGCTCATCGGGGCGAAGGGAAGTCCTCTGGAGCTCGTCCTCAACACCCTCTACTTCGGCACCGATCACCCGGCTCTCACTCGCTACTCCGAGGCGATGAGGGTGACCGAGTCTGGCCTCGGGACGCCGATCCCGATGTACGTGCGCTTCAGGGCGCGCGGTCATCCGATCGTCGGCACCACGCTCGACTACTTCGACTTCCGCGGCCTGGACGTCGCCACCGGACGCAACCTCGCCGTGCTGGGCGAGTGCGTGCTCGGCTCCCGGGCGGCGGAAGCGCTGGGTGCCGGGCCGGGCGACTACGTGGTCTCGTCGACGGAGAGCGTCTTCGATATTGCGGGCGTCTATCCGCTCAAGATGCGGGTCGTCGGTGTCCTCGACTTCGCGGACAGCGCGGACGACGACGCGATCTTCGTCGACGTGAAGACCGCCTGGGTGATCCAGGGCCTGGTGCACGGACACCAGGATCTCAACCGGCCCGAGGCGGCGGCCGGCGTGTTGGGCCGGGAAGGGAACCGGGTGATCGCCAACGCTTCGGTCGTCCAGTACAACGAGATCACCGAGGAGAACCTGGAGAGCTTCCATTTCCACGGGGACCTCTCCGACTACCCGCTCACGGCCGTGCTCGCGGTCCCGCCCGACCAGAAGGCATCGGCGCTTCTGCAGGGCCGCTATCAATCCGACGAGGATCTCGCACAGATCGTGACGCCGGTGGCCGTGATGGAGGATCTGCTGGGCACGATCCTCACCGTGGAGCGCTTCGTCGTGGCGGGAGCCGTGATCGTGGGCCTGGCCACGCTCGCCACGACCGCTCTCGTCTTCCTGCTCTCGCTCCGCCTGCGCCGCCGCGAGCGGCTGACGCTGTTCAAGATCGGAGGCTCTCGGCTGGCGGTGGCCTCGGTGATGGCCTCGGAGGTCGTGGTCGTGCTGGCGAGCGGTGCGCTGCTCGCCGCGGGTCTCACGTTGCTCACCAGTCGGTTCGGGTCCCTTGCGATCCGGGCACTGCTCCGCACGTAGATGGAGATCTGTAGATGAGGAGAACGGCGGCCGTGGCGGCTCTTTTGGCTCTCGTGGGGGCGTGTGGCGAAGCGGATTCGACCGATAGAGCCGAGTCCGCGGGCGAGGCTGGCGTAGCGACCGGAGCGGAGGGCTCGACGTTGCTCGTCTACACCGTGAGCTATCCGCTCGCCTACTTCGCGGAGCGCATCGGTGGCGATCGCGTGCGGGTGGAGTTTCCCGCACCGCCGGACGTGGATCCGGCGTTCTGGTCGCCCGATCCGGAGACCGTCGCTGCATATCAGAGAGCCGACCTCATCCTGCTAAACGGCGCGGGCTACGCCTCCTGGACGGACCGGGTGTCGCTTCCGAGCTCTCGCCTCGTGGTCACGGCGGCGGGGATGGCCGATCGGTACGTCGTCGTAGAGGATGCGGTGACGCACAGCCACGGCCCGGCTGGCGAGCACGCCCATGGCACGATCGCCTTCACGACGTGGCTGGATCCGACGATGGCGGTCGAGCAGGCGCGCGCGATCCGCGACGCCTTCGCTCGCGCGCGACCCCAGCACGAGGAGGCCTTCGACGAGGGGTACGCGGAGCTGGAGCGGGAGCTCCTCGACCTCGACGGCCGACTTTCGGAGATCGTGGCCGCGGATTCAGCCAGGGCCCTTCTCGCCTCACATCCCGTCTATCAGTACCTGGCGGCGCGATATGGCCTGGAGATGAGAAGCGTCCACTTCGAGCCGGATGAGGCGCCGAGCCCGGCGATGTGGCGGGATCTTCAGGGGATCCTCGAAGAGCACCCGGCCCGCTGGGTGCTGTGGGAGGCGGAGCCGCTCCCCGCGACCGCCTCACAGCTCCGAGAGCTCGGCGTGGAGAGTGTGGTGTTCAGCCCGGCCGGAAACTGTCCGGACGACGGCGACTATCTGAGCGTCATGGAGGCCAACCTACGCCGGCTCGCTGCCGCGTACCGAGACAAGCCGGAACGCTAACGCGTCGGTTCCGCCGCGACGGAGATCAGGCCGCAAAGCCGAGCTTTTCAGCAGCCGCGGCCTGTCGCGTGTCGAGAGTGAGGAAAGATAGGTCACGAGGGCTCGGGGCCAGGTAGAGCGCGCAGGCGAGGTGCCACAGGTCCGCGCCGCGCAGATGGCCCGCCGCAAGAACAACCGTGATTTCCGGGCTGAGAGGACGTTCCGGCGACACCCAGGATATTCGATTCAAGAGAGGCGCGTCCGAGGGCGCGTTTTCTCGACGCAGCGTGGCTCGTAGCTCGGCTTCCAGCAAGTTGGACGCGACGAGCAGATCGAAGCTCTCGAGGTGGTGGTGGGCGGCCGCCCCCTTTCGCTCGCGGAAGGCGATGGCCACAAGCACCGAAGTGTCCACATAGGCGACCCTCACGCCTCTTTCTCATCTCTCTCGTCAAGGAACCGCTGCAGCGCGCCCGGCCGTCTGGCTACGGCCTCGAGCGGTGCTTCCGGGTCGATGGGCCGCCGCAGGACGCCACGCCTTTCCAGTTGCTCGATCCGTTCCGGGAGTCCGACATCCGCGGACCTGATCGGGCGGATCTCGGCGACCGGCTTGCCCCGATGGGATACGATGATGGTCCTTCCCTGACGAACTCTGCGGATCAGTTCGCTGAACTTCGCCTTCGCCTCGTAGATGGAGTAGACGATCATCCACTCATCATATTGGCACTAGTCAGACTAGTCAATCAAGCCCTGCTCGTGTACGTTTGCCGCGAGGCCCTCCAAGTTGGCTGACGGCACCCGCGACGGCACCCGCTATGGACAGCTGATCCTCGCCTACCTCATCCTGATCCTGCAGGAGAAGACCGCCGGACAGGGAAGCCCGGCGCGTTCGGGACCAGAAGACAGGGAGGGACGATGAGCGGATCGCTCGACACCGCCATGAACATCCTCGGGTACAACGCGTGGCTGTTTCAGAGCGCGGTCAAGGACGTGGGTGCGGACCGGTTCGCCTACCAGGTGAACGATCGGACCAACGCGTTCGATCGGCTGGCCGGGCACGTGACGGTATGCAGGCACGGTACCGCCGCGATGCTTCACATCGGCGTGCCGGAGCTACCGTGGGGCACGTTCGCGGAGTTCGGCTTCGGTACGCAATTCGAGCTGGAACGGGTGTGTCCGCCCCTCCCGGCGATCGTTTCGATGTTCGACGAGGTCACCGCAGTGCTCATGGCCGAGCTCGCCAACGTCCCGGATGACGTGTTCGCCGAGCCCTCGGCGTTCGAGATCCCGGGAGAGAACCCCACCATGCGCGATCTCCTCGGCTTCATGGCGATGCACGAGACGTATCACATCGGGCAGATGGGCATCCTCAAGAAGAGCATGGGCGGACCGGGAGTCATGGAGGGCTGAGGGTCGCTAGGAGAGCCGGCGGACCTCCGCGACGATCGCCGCCCTGATCGTCTCCCACTCGACATCCCGGATCATCTTTGGCATCGGTTCCGATTCGGCGTCCTCGAAGTAGACCAGGCTCTTGAGGAGATGGTACTCGTTGTAATCCACGTCCTGGAAGCGACGCCGGACGAGCGAGAGGATCCCGTCCAGGCTGCCTCCGGCCTGCAGGAAGAAGTAGAGGTCGACGAAGTCCTTTCGGCTCCCGCGGCCGCCGATGGCGATCACCTTCATCACGGCGATGTCTCGGGGGTCGGCAACGACCAGGCCACGGTAGGTCGTTCCCGGGAACAGCAAGGGCGTCTGCGTCCGAAGGAAGCTGATACGAAGCCCGTGCAGAACGAGGTGCAGGGTGTCGCCCGAGCGACTCTGAATCGAGATGCTTCCAAGCGCGGAGAGCGTCCCGGCGAGGAGTTCGGGCTCGAAGGGCTCTTCCCCGAAGAAGTCGAGATCCTCGGAGTAGCGATGCCCGAGATGGAGCGCCAAGCCGGTACCGCCGGCCAGCGACCAGGGCTGGACCCAACCCCCTGCGACCAGGGCGCGAATCGTCTTCCAAGCGTCCGGGCTCAAGACCTTAGGATGCATCGGCCTCGTCCAGGATGAGGTTCCAGTAGTTGCGGGTCCGCACATCGATGCCCCGCTGCCGAACGGCGTCACGGATCGCCTCATCGCCGAAGAAGGCGCGAACGGCCACAACCTGCTCCGCATCCCCGAAACTCAGGACTCGGCCCAGAAGCCACGCCGCGTGCTTGGTGAGATCCGATACCTGAAGCTCCGCGTCCCAGAAGAGGGGCTCGATCAACCGCGCCAGGGCCTCGGGGTTGGGTCGGACGTCCTGCCTGGGTTGTCTCGGCCGAATACGTACCTCCAGGCTCGCACCCAACGCCGCCGACAGCTTGCGCAGCGTGCCGATCTCGAAGCGGTCCCAGCCGCTCTCGTAGCGGTGGAGGGTAGGCGCGCTGGTACCAGCCCGACGGGCCAGCTCCTCGAGACTCCATCCCCTGGCGTTCCTGAGATCGCGGATCTGGGCTCCGATCGGAGGCGGCGGCAGTATTTTATCATACATGATAATAAATATAGCCTACGACCGGGCAACGATCAAGCTCAACGAGGCCATGACGAAGAAGGGCGGCTCGAAAGCCGCCCTTCTGCTCAACCGCACTCGTGGGCTCAGGGCCGCGGGCCGCCTTACCTCCGCCTGCCGCCTCCTCCTCTGGAGCGACCTCCGCCACTGCGGCTTCGCGAGGCGTTGTAGTTGTTCGTCCGCGTCGTCCCGCGCTGCCGGCTGTTGTTGCTGCGCTCCAGCTGCGAGCCGGTGGATCGCTGCTGCGTCCGCGGCTGTTGGGCGGCCCGGTCGCGTTGCTGCTGGGATGGTTGGCGAGCGCCCTGCTGCGAAGGCTGGCGGTCGCGGGAGGCGTCGCGGCTCCGTTCCTGCCGCGCCTCGTTGCTCACCGCGTCGCTGCGGTTCCAGCCGTCCTGCCCACGGCGATCCCAGTTCCCATCGTTGTCGCGTCGGTAGACGTTCCCGTTGCGGTCCGAAAAGACGTTGTTGTCCCGGCCCGCGGCGGCGCGGGGTTGGCGATCCCTCGCCTGCTGCGTCCGTGGAGCGTTCCGGGCGACGTTCCTCTGGCGGTTGTAGATGTTGTTGCGGTGCGCCGCCCGGTTCCCGGAGCGGTAGCCGGCGCGGAAGCCGGCCCGGGCGCCGCGGTGCCACCCTCTGTGATAACCACGCCGGTAGCCGCGGTAGCGACCCGGTCCCCACCATCCGCCGCGCCACCATCCACCGAAGCCGATCCCGAACCGAAAGGGTCCCCAGCCGTAGCTGAACCCGAAGCTCCAACCCGTCCACGGATTCCAGCGCACGCCGAAGCCCCACGTGGCGGCCCGGGGGTAGTAATAGCGGCCGTACCAGCCGGGGTAGTACCAGCCTGTGCCGTAAACGACCGTGCCGCCGTACACGTAGCTGTTCGTGTAGCCCGGATAGTAGCCGACGTACACGACCTCGGGCGTCGAATCGTAGACATACACGTAGGTCGTGTTGTGGGCGGAGCTGCTCGGCGGGATGTTGTAGATCTCGGCCGGAATCTCATCGGCCACAGTCCACGGTCCCGTCGGACTGTCCGACACGAACCACACCGCCTCGTCCATGGCGTAGTACTTGTTCTTGACCTTGATCACCTGGTTCGGCGTGTTCACCGCCAGCTCGAGCCCGTCCGTGTCCTCGATCGGTTCGAACTTCGGGTCCCCGTCGTACTCCACCTCCAGCTTCGCTTCGCTTCGGTCGATGGCGGAGGTCTGAGGGATCTGGTTGTCCAGCACGGCCTCGTTTGCCTGCTCGGTCCCCGGCACCGAGGCGAGCAGGTACCCCTTGTCGGACTCGAACGGGATCTCGGCGAACCCTTCGGGGAGTTGGTCTCCCGGTACGTAGACCCACGGCCCGTCGAGCGACTCGGCGCTGAACCAGCGCCCAGAGAGCAGCACGAAGATCCGGGCCGATCCCAGATCCATGACGATCTCGCTCTCGGAGTTGTCGACGTAGAGGAGGTCCGCCTCGCTGATCGGCGTGTACTCGGGCTTTCCCTTGATGTAGATGAGCTCGGTCGGCTCGGTGGCGACGACGAGGCTGGGCGGCGGTCCGACCTCTTCCTCCTCCACCTCCTCGCCTGCCTCCGCCGCTGCGGCCGCGACCTGCGCGTCGACGGAATCCTGGATGGCCTTCACCTCCGCTTCCTCCTCGAGCGGGGCCAGGGAGGCCACGTGGCTGGGCACCGAAGAGGTGAGCTCCCACGGGCCCTTCCAGTCGGGCGCTCCGTACCACTGCTTCTCGCCGCCGTACAGGTAGTACCGCTTGCCGTTCCGGTCGAAGACGATGTTGAACGGCGTGTTGATGATCCGCATCAGGCCATCGGAGCCCTCGATGTCCTGCATTCTGGGCTCGCCCTCGATCGTCACGAGGATCGCGGGCTCGTAGCTGATGATGATCTTCGGCGGATCGTTCTTCAGATCCTCGGCCGCCAGCCGCCGCGTCTCGGCGTTGTCCAGGCTGGTGAGGAGCCGGTCCATCGAGATCTCGAGGTCCCACTTCGGAATCTCCTCCTCGAGGATCCGGGACAGGCTTTCCTTCTGCTCCTCCGTGGCGTTCGGGAAGCCGATCCGGTGGATCTTCGTGTCCCGGACCTCGGCCGTGCGGTTGTCGCGGTCGGTCGCGAGCCGGGCGCTGAGCCACACCGTGCCGAACGCTGCCTCCTCGCTCCCGGCCGGCGTCACGGCCACGGCGGCTCGGCCTGTGACCCGGTCGCCGACCATGGAGTCGGGCTGCGGCTGGTAGACCACGATCTCGCCCTCGGGCACCGTGATCTCCCGCGGCCAGCCTCCCTCATCCTCCTGGGTGAGGGCGAAGACGACGCCGGCGGCCGCTCCGGTGATGACGAGCGCTGCAGCGGCTGTGCCGATGCGGCGGGCTCTGGATCTCGCTTTGGACCTACGCGGTGTTTCGCTCGAGAATCTCATCTGACTCCTTCAAGGTGCGTGTATCCATCAAGATCATGTGTCCTTTCAGGGCCGGCCAGGGAGATCCAAGGCGGTCCGAAGAGCAAAGTATGAAAGGCAGCTAGGTCGAACGACTGTACTCGGCAGAGTTTGCGATGTCCCATTGGCGTGCGCCCGTTCTTCCGGCTTGCGCCAGCGGCTTCCCGATGACGAGCTCTTGAGGAGCATCGGCGATGCTGCTGAAGCTCCGGTGGCTGGGCAGACCGGGTAGCTGATGTAGGCGGACCGAGGAGTTGACATAAATATGTCACCTAGGTAAACATTCGTGTATGAGAACGACCGTTCGGTTGAGAGACGACCTGCTGAAACGCGCCAAGCGGCGCGCGGCCGAAGAGGGGCGCACGCTGACTTCGATCATCGAGGAGGGCGTGGCGCTGGTACTGGCCGGGCGCGGGCCGCGGCGCCCAGAGCGCGTCGAGGTCCCGGTCGCATCGGCCACTGGCGGCGTCCTCCCCGGCGTCGACCTGAACCGCTCGAGCGACCTCGAGGCGATCATGGATGATCGGTGATCCTGCCCGACGTCAACGTGCTGATCCACGCCTTCCGCCCCGATAGCTCCGATCACCCTCTATGCCATGCCTGGCTCGATGGCGTCGTGAACGGGGATTCGCGCTTCGCGATGTCGCCTCATGTGCTGAGCGGCCTGGTTCGAGTCACGACACACCCGAAGGTCTTCCGGCAACCGAGCCTGCTTGATGAAGCGCTCCGGTTCTGCGATGTCCTGCTGAGTCAGCCCCACTGCGTCGCCATCCAACCGGGCCAGGGGCACTGGGATCTGTTCGCCCGGCTCTGCCGGGAGGCCGATGCCCGGGGCAACCTGGTGCCCGATGCTTGGTTCGCGGCCCTGGCCATCGAGGCCGGTTGCGAGTGGATCACGATGGATCAGGACTACGCCCGCTTTCCCGGTCTGCGCTGGCGGCTTCCCGCGTAGGAGGCCTCGGCCGACCGTCACGTTTCGATCGGCCCGTGTGGTACCGCATATGGAACCATCTCCGGAGCCCGAAAGGCGACGGTCCTGAAGACGGCCCTGCCTCAGCCCACAGAACAGGAACCCGGCGGCCCGCTCCGGCCTAATAGGCGCATCCGAAGAAGCCCCGCCCGCCCCAACGGCCTGAAGCCGTCAAGCGGGCTGCCTGTCTCTCGAATCAAGAGCCCATGAAGCTGCGCAACGTCGCTATCATCGCCCACGTCGATCACGGCAAGACCACGCTGGTCGATCAGATGCTCCGTCAAGCCGGGGTCTTCCGGGCGAACGAGATCGTGCGTGAGCGCGTCATGGACTCGAACCCGCTCGAGCGCGAGCGGGGCATCACCATCCTCTCCAAGAACACCGCAGTCCATTGGGGCGATGCCAAGATCAACATCGTGGACACTCCCGGGCACCGCGATTTCGGCGGCGAAGTGGAGCGGATCCTCCGCATGGTGGACGGCGTGCTCATCTTGGTGGACGCCGCCGAGGGTCCGATGCCCCAGACCCGGTTCGTGACGCGGAAGGCGCTGGAGCTCGGCCTCGTTCCGGTCGTGGTGATCAACAAGGTGGACCGCCCCGACGCCCGCCCCATGGAGGCGCACGACGAGGTCCTCGACCTGTTCATCGAGCTCGAGGCGACGGACGATCAGCTCGATGCGGCGTTCCTGTACGCCAGCGGCCGCGAGGGTTGGGCGAGCCTGGAGCCTGAAGCGCGGAGCGGCGATCTCGACCCGCTGTTCGAGACGATCCTCGATTCCGTGCCGGCTCCCGCGGCCGATCCCGACGGCCCGTTCCAGATGCTGGCCTCCACGCTCGACTACTCGAACTACGTGGGGCGGATCGCGATCGGACGGATCGAGCGCGGCCGGGTGAGGGAAGGGCAGCGGGTGGCCCTGCTTCCCCTCGGCGAACCGGGCTTGGTGGAAGACGGTGCGGGCGGCGAGGGGGTCGAAGGCCGCGTCACTAAGCTGTACGGCTTCGACGGCCTCGCCCGGGTCGAGATCGAGGAGGCCGGTGCCGGCGACATCGTCGCCCTGGCGGGGCTGGAGGGAGTGGAGATCGGACAGACCCTGACGGATCCGGGCCGCCGGGAGCGGCTGCGCGGCATCGCTGTCGAGGAGCCCACCCTGTCGGTGGACTTCAGGGTCAATGACGGCCCGTTCGCCGGGGTGGCCGGCAAGTACGTGACGACCCGCCAGCTGCGGGAGCGCCTGTACCGGGAGATCCAGAGCAACGTCTCGCTCGGCGTGGAGGACACGGAACAGCCCGACACCTTTGCCGTGTCCGGGCGGGGCGAGCTTCACCTCACGATCCTCATGGAGACGATGCGGCGCGAGGGCTACGAGTTCACCGTCTCGCGGCCCCGCGTGATCCTCAAGGAGGGACCGGACGGAGAGGTGCTGGAGCCGTACGAGAAGGCGGTCATCGAGGTCCCGCAGGAGATGGTCGGCGTCGTGATGGAGAAGATGGGAACCCGCCGGGCCGAGGTTTTGGACATGCGGCCGACCGACGCGGGCCCGGTGCGCCTGGACTTCCGGATTCCGGCTCGCGGCCTGTTCGGGTATCGATCGGAGTTCCTGACCGACACCCGGGGAGAGGGCCAGCTGCACCACGGCTTCCTGGAGTACGGTCCCCGGGCGGGCTCGCTGCAGAACCGGTCGCGAGGCGCGCTGGTGGCCGATCGCGAGGGCACCGCCGTGGCGTTCGCGATCTTCAACCTCCAGGCGCGCGGGGTGATGTTCGTGGAGCCGGGGGAGGCCGTCTACTCGGGGATGATCGTCGGCGAGAGCGCCCGGCCGGGCGATATGGAGATCAACATCTGCAAAGAGAAGAAGCTCACCAACATCCGCGCGGCGGCCGCGGATGAGAGCATCCGCCTCGAGCCACCCCGCGAGATCACCCTCGAGCTCGCGCTCGAGTTCATCAACGACGACGAGCTCATCGAGGTCACCCCCGACGCGATGAGGCTCCGCAAGCGACAGCTCAGCCCAACCGGAAGGAAGAAGGCGATGCGGCAGGCGGCGGCGCTGGCGCGAGGGGAGTAGCGACGGTCGGCGGCTTGCCGACCCGTCTTGTCGCCGGCGGACCCGTTTGAGCGCCGCGTCGGCCGCGATCGACTCGGCGAGCTTGGCGAGTTGTCGGAACCTAAACCACCTTGGAGCATAGTTGACCATGGTTTGAGACCATAGTCTAAGCTTGTGGAATGCTGTTGGAAGAGATCGCGATTTCCAAGTTCAAGGCCACCTGCCTCGCGGTCCTCAAGCGAGTGCGCCGGACCGGCAAGCCGGTTCGAATCACCCGTTTTGGCAAACCGGTGGCGGAGATCGTGCCGCCATCCCCGCCGCCGCGCCCGGAGAGCTGGCTCGGCTGCATGAGCGGTACGGCCGAGATCGCGGGGGACATCGTCTCTCCCGTGCTCGAGCCGGAGGACTGGGAGTCGCTGCGCTAATGCGGCTCCTGCTCGACACCCACATCTGGCTGTGGAGCCTGCTGGAGCCAGACCGTCTCGGCCGCCGCGTGAAGCGACGGTTGGTGGATCCGGCTTCAGAGCTTTGGCTCTCGCCGATCAGCGTGTGGGAGCTCTCGGTCTTGGCTCGAAGAGGGCGGGTGAGACTCGAGGCTGGCTTTCGTGAGTGGGTCGAGACGGCCCTGGACCGCGCACCCCTGCGGGAAGCCAACATTTCCACCGAGGTCGCGATGGCCACGTACGGTATCGAGCTGGCTCATCAGGATCCGGCCGACCGGTTCCTCGCAGCGACCGCGAGTGTCTTCGACCTGACGTTGGTGACCGCAGACGAGCGCCTGATAGAAGCCAAAGGGATAGCTACGCTCGCCAACGACTGAATCCGCCTCGGCGCCTCACTGACCTCAGTTCTGTCAGATCCGCACGATTCCGAGTTGATTCGGGAGGCGAACGTCCTGGGCCCCCGCTAATCGGCTGAACCGGCGGAATTGCCATACAGTGATCCCGGGGCAAGGGCATCTCGCAGACCGGGGTCCCAGGCCGTAGTCTTTAGGAGGATTCGGGAGGCAGGCCAACCACGCGCGCACCCGACGGAGGTTCCTGCAGCCACTCAGCTCGCCCATCGTCAGAATGGCTGGAGATGAACGGCACTCTGCGAGCCATCCCGTCAACACAATGAGAGACCAAGAGAGGTAAGATTAATGATAAAAGAGCTTTACACGCCTCAACAGATCGATCTCTGGGAGCGCGCCCGCGAGCTGGCCGAGACGGCGATGCGGCCGGTCGCGGCCAAGTACGACGTCGAGCAGACCTACCCGTGGGAGGTTCAGGAGGCGATCAAGGAGGCGGGACTCTCCGGGGTCTGGATCCCGGAGGAGTACGGCGGACTCGGGGGCGGCGTCCTGGACCTCTGCATCGTGGTCGAGGAGTTTTCGCGTGCCTGCGGGGGCATGGGCGTCGGCTTCGCCGTGAACGCCCTCGGCTCGTTCCCGATCCTCATCAGTGGAACCGACGAACAGAAGGCGCGCTGGCTTCCCCCGATCGCGGCCGGCGACAAGCTGATCGCGTTCGGCCTGTCCGAGAAGGAAGCCGGATCGGACGCGGGATCGATGAAGACCCGCGCGGAGCGCGACGGGGACTTCTACGTCCTCAACGGCGAGAAAAAGTGGAACACCAACGGCGCCGTCGCGGCGCTCAACACGATCTTCGCGGTCACGCGGCCCGACCGGGGGGCGCGCGGCATCTCCGCGATCGTGGTCGAGGAGGGAACGCCGGGCTACCGCGTGGGCAAGCACGAGGACAAGCTGGGGATCCGATGCGTTCCCGTGGTCGAGATACACTTCGAGGACTGCCGGGTCCCGGCGGGCAACCTGCTCGGCGGCAAGGAGGGGCGCGGGTTCAAGCACGCCATGATCACCCTCGACCGCGCCCGCCCGGGCGTCGCGGCCCAGGCCGTGGGCCTCGCCCAGGGAGCCCTCGATCTGGCGATCGAGTACACGCACGGAAGGAACCAGTTCGGCCAGCCCGTGAGCTCGTTTCAGGGCGTCCAGTGGATGTTCTCCGACATGGCCACACAGATCGAGGCGGCCCGGCAGCTCGTGCACACGGCCGCCCGGACCATCGACTCGGGGGCGAAGAACATCACCAAGGTGTCGGCCATGTGTAAGCTGATGGCCACCGACGTTGCGATGAAGGTGACGACCGACTGCGTGCAGCTCTTCGGCGGATACGGCTACTGCAAGGACTACCCGATCGAGAAGTACATGCGTGATGCCAAGATCACGCAGATCTACGAGGGGACGAACCAGATCCAGCGGCTGGTGATCGCGCGCAACCTGCTTCGCGAGGCGGCGAGTAGCGGGAGCTGAACCAGGGCGACGCCCGTCCTGATCTGACCTGGGCTTCCGCCCGGACCAGCCGGGCGGAAGCTCCGAACGTGTCTACGCCTCGCCTCCGGTCGCGGCCTGGGCCGCTCCTTCGACCATGCCCTCTGCCGTTTTCTTGAGCCTCCGGAGCTTGAAGCCCACTCCGAGGAGCAGGAAGCCCATAATCAGCGCGAAGAAGGCGATGATCCAGATGATCGCCAGCGCGCCCTGTCCCGGGCGGGCGATCACATAGAGCCCGAAGAGTGCCGAGACCACGCCGCTGAGTGCGAGCATCCACTCGCCCTCGACCACCTTTCGGATCTGGACCGCGGTCACGATGTCGATGACTCCTCGGATCAGAGCCCAGATTCCGATCACGAAGAGCAGGGCGATCGCGGTCGCACCGGGCCGCATGAAGGTGATCACGCCGGCCGCCAGACTCACCAGGCCGCCGATGACATACCAGCCCTTGCTGTCGGCCTCGAATGCCATCGCGAGCGAGGTGAACCCGTCGACGAAGCAGTAGAAGCCGAAGAGGACGACGAGGACGAGAACGGTGAGCCCGGGGAAGCTCAGCGCGCCGATCCCGAAGAGGATGGCGAAGATTCCGCGTAGAACGAAGGCCCACCAGTTTTCGGCGAGAGCAGCCAGCATTCCTACCTCCTTGCAAGAGGGTTGGGAACGACGCCCCACATCCTATCATGCCAAGGACTTCCCCGGCCAGAGCAGGGGGCGTGCAACCTTTTGCCGACGTCCCACGTCCTTATCTGTGAGGTGCTACGGACGCAGCACGCGTGGGCACCAGCCAGACATCGGAGAAGCCCTGAGGAAGAGGAAGACCCCGCGACGGTACGTGCGGGCGGCCGGCTGAAGCCGGAGGAGAACGCCGTCTCGGAGTCTCCGCCGTGACGATGGGTGGTTGGGAGACTGGGAAGCGGGACTTCGAGGCGGCGCTTCCACCGATTCAGTTTTCTGAAACATCGATATCCAAGCGCCCGTGCAGGCGCAAGGGACGCTCAGCTTCCCGCAGCTCTCAGCCAGCTCCAGTATCGCACGGTCGGCTCCGGCCGGCAGGTCGCTCCACCGCCGGTTCCCCCTGTTTCGCCGCTTCCGCTGCGGCACTCGCGAGTGCCATCGGTCACGACGGTGAGCAGGACCGCTCCATCGCGGTAGAACTCCACACGCATGTAGCCTCGCTCCCCATGCTGGCGTCCGGCCGCAAAGAGGGCATCGGCCTTCTCGACGGATCTGAGCCGGCTGCCGGCTCCGCTTACCAGCAGCCAGTCCGCGCCGAACCCCGCGCCGCGAAACACCTGAAGCGTGTGCTCGTGGCCGGATGCGAAGGCCACCGGCCGGGTCGGGGCGCTCGAGAGGGCGGCCGCGAGGCTGTCCACCATGCGCCGATTCTTCGGATTGGACATGTCCTGCGATGAGATCCCGGAATTCCTTCCGATCGGATAGAGGAATGGAATCGGGATGTAGAGCGGTCCCCAGACGTTCGTGAGCGGGAACACCTGGTCTTTCACGCTGAAGTAGCCCCCGTGCGGGCCGTTCGTCTTGAGCGTGTGATGGGCGAACACGACCACGTGGCGGGCCGTCGCCTCGGGTTCGCTCAGGATCTCCCTCAGCTTGCCGTACGCTTCGCCGGCGGTGGAGGGTTCGCACTCGGAGCCTGGGGGCGGCTCCTTCTCATAGCGCAGGAGCCACTCCGTGTCGATTGTCACGAGAAGCGCGGTCTTGCCCAGCGTCTCCGCCGCCGGACCCGGGCAGCCGCCTTCGGGCAGGAATGCGACGTTCAGGTCCTCTCCGGCAGCGGCGTCGATGTAGGCGGCCTGCCGGCGGATCTGTTCGAGTCCGCTCTCGCCGCCATAGCCCCAGTCGTGGTTTCCCGAGACGAAGATCCCTCGCGCTCCCGTGCCTCGCACCACGTCAAACTGAGTCTCGAGGGCCAGAAGGTTGTGCTCCCGTTCCGGGTGACCGGGCTCGTGAAGGCCGTGCCCGTAGACGTTGTCCCCCATGAACGCGATCGCTACCTGTGAGGTCCGCGATCGGCCGGCCGCGTCGTCGTGCAGGAGTGACAGAATCGGGCCTCCCGATTCCGGGTCGCCGGCGTCGCCGACCAGATACAGGACGGCTTCGGCCGCGTCAGCGGCTTGCCGATCGGGCGCCGGCGGGACGGGCGCGAAGCTCGCTCTTGCGCAGCCCGCCAGCGCGAAGGCGGCCGCGACAGTAAGCGACAGCAACCCGAATCGGCGTCGTCCGTTTGGTGGGAGCGGAGGCCGCATATGGCTTATTATGATTGTTCGTTGAACTTTCAAGTGCTATCTGGCTTGCTCGGGTCGTTTTGGCTCTCGCCGTCTTACCAGCCAGCCACGGAAGGTTCCGATTGAGCGAAGAAACTCGCGGCGGCCCTGCGGCCGTTGCTGGAAGAAGCGCCGGCTCAGTGGCTGCGGTTCCCCTTCTCGCGGCCTCGGCTCTCTTTTCTCCCTCGATCGGCTTTGCACAGACCTCCGTCAACCAGACCTCCGAAGCGCAGGTATCCGGCTCGAACGCCTCCCAAACGGCGCCGGTAGCCGTGGCAGCCGACAGCTTCGTCACCGTCGTTCCCGGTCCGCAGTTCAACCGGGGCGGGTTCTTTCGGTTCTTCTGGGGGACCGACTACCGAAAGGAATGGAACACTCCGGTCCGGATCCCGGTCCTGGATCTGGAGGCGTTCGCGGGTGGCCTCACGCTTGTGAAAGACGGAGGCCCGGGCGAGAGTCGCGCGCTCTTCTTCCAGGGCGCCGACGGCCGGGGGTACGCGTTCCGGTCGATGGTGAAGTCGCTTGCTGCGAGCATACCGGGCGTCGTGGCAGGAAGCCCGATCGGAACCGTCCTGGAGGATCTCAACAGCGCGCTCCATCCGGCCGCGTCGTTGATCACCAACTCGCTGGAGTCGGGGACCGAGGTGCTTCACACGCGCCCGCGGGCGTACCTGATGCCCGATTCTCCCGTCCTCGGGGAGTACCGCGAGGAGTTTGCGGAGATGCTCGGTACGATCGAGCCGGTCACCGGTGAAGGCGTCATCGACAGCGACGAGCTGTTCCCGCGGGTTCGCAGAAGCCCGGCCGACCGTGTCGACTCCCGCGCTCTGCTCGCCGCGAGGCTGATCGACCTCTTCGTCGGCGACTGGGACCGTGAGCGGACGCAGTGGCTGTGGACCCGGGAGAGCACGACGGCGAAGTGGCTCTCGATCGCGGAACACCGGGACGAGGCGTTCGTGCGAATGGACGGCGTGTTCCCATCCGGCATGCACTTCGTCCAGCCGGCGCTTGTCGGCTTCAAGGAGCGGTATCCGAGCATCGAGGGGCTCACCTACTCGGGGCAGGAGCTGGATCGGCAGTTCCTGTCCGACTTGGAGCGTCCGGCCTGGGACTCGGTCGCCGCGAGGGTGACGGCGAGGCTCACGGACGACCTGATCGAGAGCGCCGTGCGCCGGCAGCCGGCCGAGATGTATTCGATCGGTGGAGCCCGCCTGGTCGACGATCTCAAACAGCGCCGGGACGCCCTGCAGACCGCTGCCTCCGAGTTCTACGAGATCCTCGCCGGCGAGGCCGAGGTGCACGGCACGGACGCGGCGGAGACGGTCTGGATCACGGGCCGGGAGGATGGCTCGGTGGAGGTCATCGTCGCAGAGCGCCTCGATGGTGCCCCGGCCTACTTTCAGCGCCGATTCCTTCCGGACGAGACCAACGAGATCAGAGTGCGGCTTTACGGCGGGGACGATGTCGCTCTGCTCCGGGGTGACCCGGATTTCCGCGTTCGTGTGCGCGTCATCGGGGGAGCGGGCGACGACGAGTTCCGTTTCGTCGTGCCGGCGCGAAGGGTCCACCTCTACGACGAGTCGGGACGTACGCGCGTGTCCGGCGAGGCTGGGCGCGGGAATAAGGTAGACACGAGGCCGTATGAGGAGTGGGCCTACTCGGAGGAGAAACCGATCCCGCCGCGGCAGTGGGGGAGCCGCTGGTTTCCAGCGGGCCGCGTTCTGATCTCGTCCGACTTCGGGCTGTTCGTGGGCCTCGGAGCCCAGCGACTCACCTATGCCTTCCGGAAACAGCCCTACTCGACGCGCCTCCGATTGCTGGGCGGCATCTCGACGGACGGTCTGGTCGACTTCTCGGCAGACTACGATACGCGGTTCGAGAACTCGCGTACCCGAATCCGATCACGCGCCATCGTTTCCCAGCTTACGCAGACCCACTTCTACGGGTTTGGCAACGCCACGCTCAACCCCCCGGAGGCGGACTCCAGGTTCTTCGACGTGGATCGCACGATGGCGGCCGGGGAGGTGGCCGGGGCGCGGTTCCCGACGCCGAGCGAGAAGATCGACGCCGCGTTTGGAGCCCAGCTCAGCCTCTCCGTCACCCGCGAGAACGAGGGGAGGTTCATCTCCTTCTTCCCCGACCTCTACGGGATCGACGAGTTCGCTCAGGTCGGATTCTTCCTGGACTTCGACCTGGACACGCGCGACATCGTCTCCAACCCGACGAAGGGGGCACGCATCCACGTGAGGGGTACCGTCCAACCCGCCTGGCTGGACGCCGTCGAGGCGTACATTCCGCTGGACATGCTCGGTACGTACTACGTAACGCCCAGGATCCCGCTGCGGCCGACCCTCGCTTTTCGGGTCGGCAGCCGCGTCGTGTGGGGCGAAGCTCCCTATTTCCAGGCCGCCTACATCGGGGGAGTCGAAAGCCTCCGAGGATGGGCGAGCCAGCGCTTCGCTGGCGCCACGTCGCTTTACGGGGGCATGGACCTCAGGGTGAAGGTGGTCGAGATCAAGAAGTTCCTCCCGGGCCCGTTCGGGGTTCTCGGCCTGGTGGACCTCGGCCGAGTCTGGTTCGAGGGCGAGTCCCAAGGGGGTTTCCACGTCGGGTACGGTGGCGGCATCTGGACCGGATTCCTGGGCCGGGGTCAGACCGTGAGCCTCACAGTCGCCGCCAGCGAGGAGCAGGTGTCCGTCTACGTGGGGTACGGTTTCGCCTTCTAGAGTCCGCCTTGCCACGCCCAGCCAGCCGAGCTCCAACCAGCCACCGACGAAGCCAGAAAACGCGAAGACCCGGCCGCCGGGGCCGGGTCTTCGAGACCGCGCGATGGGGGCGTTGCCCGGTAGCCGGACGGCTACGGGCCGCAGCCCCCCTCATCCATCGTCGCCTCGTCGGGCACCAGCGGCAGCTGCGCACCGATCTGCGTCTCGATCATCCGGTTCAGCTGGTTCTCGACCTGGATGAAGCGGGCCGCCTTCGTGACGGGCAGGATCTCGGCGATCCTCTCGAAGTACTCCCTCTCGACCGTCAACTGCGCCTCGTCGATGGCGAAGGCCTGCTCGATGAGCTTCCGGGCGATCGGATCCGTCATCGTCTTGTAGTTGGCCGCGTACTCCTTGATGTTGGCGACCCGCTTGTCCCACACGCCCGACAGGGCGTTGTCGTACTCGCGGTAGAGAGGCCAGAACGCTTCCGCTTCCTCGGAGGTGAACTCCATCGCCTGCGTGAGGATCTGGATCTTCTGGGTGCGCACGTCCGAGCGCATGATCTCCACCGCCGACTCGACCTGAGCCTGGGCGGCGCTGGCGGAGCACACCAGCATCAGCATGAAAAGAAGCTTCTTCATCGCGCGTAGATCTCCTTCTAAATAGTCAGTTCTTTCCTCGATCGTCGTTGATCGTTACTGGTCGTTTGGTTCCGAGCTTGGCGCGCGACTATAGCACGGTGCGGATCCCGCCGCCACAGTGCCCAAAGGGTCAGAAGACGAAGCTGGGCCCGAGGCTGAAGGACCAGCGGTTGCCCGTCCTGCCGGTCACGCCATCCCCGAACAGGTAGGCGACGTCGATTCGGGCGGTGCGGCCGATCCCGGTGCTGAGGCCGCTGCCGATGCGCAGCCCCATCCCGATGTTGCCGCCGTATCGCGATGGCTGCCCGGAGTACCAGGCGCCGCCGTAGTCGAGGAAGGCCGCCAGGCCGACGTTGATCACGTTGAAGATCCCATCCCAGGCATACCATCGGTGCTCGAGGGTGCCGGAGAGGGATCGGGTGCCGACGAAGGCGTGAGGGGGGAATCCCCGCGGCGGAACGTTGAAGCCGAGGTCGAGCTCTCCGCCCGGCGGTGGGTTGTCCTGCATGCCGCCGCGCACGCTGAGGACCGTGACGTGCCTGGATTCCTGGCTGGGGCGGGCGGCCACGGTCGCGCCGAACACCACGCGTCCCGAGTCCAACCCCGCGGAGTTGAACAGGGCGTTGGCCACCACCCAGCCGCGGGCGTAGCCGGCGCCGAGTCGCGTGCCGGCCGAAAGGTCGAGACGGGGCCCGACGCCGAAGCTCTCCCAGCCGAACGCCTCCGGCGTGACCTTTACGGAGAGATGGAGGCTTCGGCTCAGATTGACATCCTCCTGACCGAAGCCGTTGACGAAGCGAACGAGGTTGAAGTCCGCCCGGCTGTATCCCACGTAGCCGCCGATGGTGGCCGTGATCGTATCCGGGATTGCGAGAGCCGTGTCCTGCCGGAGGATGTAGATCTCGTTCCGGACCTCGGCCGTGCCACCCACGCGCAGGTACTCCTTGGAGTTCGCGATGGGCGCGATGCCGCCGTTGATGCGGTTGGTGAACGCACGCCGTTGGTACTGGGTCGTGTCCAGCGCGATGTTCGTCGATCGGAACTGAAGGATGCGCCGATCGGCGGCCTCCCCGTCGTACATGAAGGCGTTTTGATCGGGATAGGCGCGATACGGGACGCCCGTGGCCCAGTTGCCGGCGTTCCCGTCGGAGAGCAGGAAGACGCCTCCACCCAGCGTCATCGGCGAGCCGCCCAGCCTGTCGAGCGCGGTCTGGAGGACGAAGCCGGATCGGTCCACGCCCTTGACCCACCAGGCGCGTCCGTAGTTCCCGGTGCCGAGGAGGTTGCGGTCGGTCACGCCGAGAACGGCCGTGGTGGTACCATCGGAGGCGAAGGAGAAGCTGATCCGCGGCGTGGTCGTCCAGCCGTCGCGGGTCCGGATGACGGCGGCGAGGCGGTCGTCCTGCCTCACCGTGTCGATCGTCACCTGCGTGAAGAGCCGGCGGGCGCGGAGGTTCCGCGCGGTCTCGGCGAGGCGGAGCGAGTCGAGCGGCTCGCCCTGCTTGAACAGGACTTCGCGGCGGATCACGTAGGGGCGGGTGTTGATGTGAAGCGTGTTCGCCAGTCGGAAGAAGAAGTTGCCCTTGGCCTGGTCCTCGTCGAAGATGTCTCGGTTGTCGATGATGATGGTGTCGACGATCGCGGCAGCCGGAGCATCGCTGGTCGAGTCGGAACGCGTTTCGGAGACCGTGTCCTGGGCGAGAAGGTGACGGCTCGGCAGGGAACCGCTCGCGCCGGCCAGGGCGAGAGAGATCGTAACCGAGACGACGACCGAGAGCCCGAGACGTAGCACGGCCACGCTCCGCCGGACTGTCGCCGAGCCGCGATAACGGCGAGCGTCGGATTCTACGGCTCCACCCATGACCGCAAAGATAGGGCGAACGGAGGCAAGATGGCTCCAACCATCGGAGAGTTGATCGTCTGGCTCGTGGTAGGCGCGCTCGCGGGCTCAGCCACCGGCATGTTGGTGAAGCGGCAGCGCGAGGGATTCGGCCGTCTCGGCAACCTCGGCGTCGGTTTGAGCGGAGCGCTGATCGGCGGCCTGCTGTTCAAACTGTTCAGGATCGACCTGGGCCTCGCGGAGGTGAGCATCAGCCTCGAGGATCTGATCGCCGCCCTGGTGGGCTCGCTCCTTCTCCTCGGCGTCGTGCGCCTGATCCGGCGCGCGAAGGAGCGTCGGTCAGGAGCGGATTAGCAGCCAGCGCCTGTCGCCACGTGCCGTTCAAGCGGGCGCTGTCAGTTACTCCCGATCGCGCGCCGGATCTCCTGGGCGAGCTCGCGGCTGAGAGCATCCAGGGCCCTGCTCATCGCCTCGACGAGATCGGCA
>Ga0255054_10000618_pt1 | contig 21120 bp, 22 predicted proteins | sample JV7_2_23_MG_FD_188634 | JGI IMG/M metagenome (GOLD analysis project Ga0255054, IMG submission 188634) | Seawater microbial communities from Jervis Inlet, British Columbia, Canada - JV7_2_23 | ecosystem: Environmental > Aquatic > Marine > Inlet | place: Canada: British Columbia | collected...
CGGTGATTGTCGGAGCGCTGGATCGCATGCAGCTCGGAACGTATGGCCGCTGCGCAGTATGCGGTCTGTTGATTCCATACGAGCGCCTTCTAGTCCTACCTGAGACGAGTACCTGCGTTGCTTGCGGTGTTTGAGACACCAAGCTGCCCCGGAGTCTGAGAAGCAGACGAGATAGCTCATGTCCAGTCAGGCGGGAGGTTCCCACGCACATCGAGATCTCGGCAAACGGAGTCAATGTGACGCCAGCAATGCGAGAGCATGTGCAGCATCACTTGCACCTTGCCTTGGGTCGCTTCGCAAACCGGATCGACGGAGTCGTAGTCAGACTGACCGACGTAAACGGTCCGCGTGGCGGGGTTGATGTGCACTGCCGGATGCGTGTCCGGGGAAGAGACATCGAGGGTCTGCTTACAGCAGCGCTTGCTGCAAATCCCGAAACAGCGATTCACGAGGCCACGGCCCGCCTGCGACGCGTAATCAGGCGGGCAATCGAACGCCTCGAGGAGCAGCGTCGCAACCGCGGACCGCGGCGCCCACAGTTACTATGACTGGGCCAGGGAATGGCTGGTGGGGCCTGAAGTGTCGACTCTTGGAACAGAGACCTGAAGGGGCTGGATCCGTTGACACTGGACTGACCCGTGCGAGGATCGAAATGCTTCGCATCGATCTACAGCGCGAGTTGGAGCAGCTGCGGCACGACCTTAGGCAGCTGTGGCCGACGAGCGCGATGTCCGCGTCCGACTGCATTTGTGGCGATGAGACGGTGGACCGGGCTGACCAAGCGGAGGCTGAAGTCCGTGACAGAATGAGAGCCAGGTGTGTCCAGATTGTGGCGGCGCTGGACCGCATCCGTCGGGGCACCTACGGCCGTTGTTAAGTATGTAACAGGCAGATCCGGTGTCGCCGGACGGCATGCTGGCAGCGTGCGACGACGGAGACGGGCGGTTCTGCCACGCCTGTTTCTCTGGCAAATACCCGACTGAGATCCCTCAGCGCGATCCGGAGTCGCACAGGCGGCATGAGGACGCTCTGATGGTCAATACAAACCTGGTCCAGGCAAAACAATGAAGAGCGTCTACTTTTTTGGAAACGGTCAAGCCGACGGAAACGCACAGATGTCAGACGTTCTCGGCGGCAAGGGGGCCAACCTAGCCGAGATGACCATTCTTGGTATCCCCGTGCCCCCCGGTTTCACTATTTCAGCCAGGTTGTGCCTCACCTACCTGGACGAGGGCAAGCTGCCCGAATCTGTACGCTCCGAGGCTGACGACGGCATGTCACGTCTCGAAGAGGTCTCCGGACGCCGTTTCGGCGACCACCAGAACCCGTTGCTCGTCTCGGTCCGATCCGGCGCCAAATTGTCGATGCCGGGAATGATGGACACTATCCTCAACCTCGGGCTCAACGATCTGTGTGTCGAGGGATTGGCTGAGCAAGCGAGCAACCCGCGATTCGCCTATGACTCCTATCGCAGGTTCATCCAAATGTATGGCGAAGTAGTGGCGGGAATCGGAGGCAAAGGCGGGATGGACAATCCATTCGAGACGGCAATCGATTCACTGAAGCGGCAACGCGGTGTAGAGCGCGACATAGACCTCGCAGCGGAAGACCTCAAGTCGCTGGCCAGTTCATTCAAGGAGATCTATCAGCGGGCAACGGGCCTGCCGTTCCCCGACGATCCCTGGACCCAGTTACGGGGTGCGATCGAAGCTGTATTCAAGAGCTGGTACACGAAGCGAGCCCAAGAGTACCGCCGTGTGAACAAAATCCCCGAAGATATGGGGACTGCGGTGAACATACTCGCCATGGTTTATGGCAACATGGGTGAAGACTCCGGAACCGGCGTCGTGTTCACGAGGAACCCGGCAACGGGCGAGAAACACCCGTACGGTGAGTTCCTGCTGAACGCGCAGGGCGAGGACATAGTCGCGGGGACTCGTGATCCCGAGCCGATCAACGGGATGACCGGTCCTCTGCCGCAGCCGTATGAGCAGCTGCTCAGGACTTGTGACCTCCTGGAGCAACATTACCGAGAATTGCAGGATGTTGAGTTCACCGTGGAGCGCGGGCGCCTTTACATCCTACAAACGCGAACTGGTAAACGCACTGCGGGAGCGGCGGTGAGGGTCGCGGTGGAAATGGTGAATGAGGGCCTACTGGACCGGCGCACTGCCGTGGGCCGAGTCAGACCGGAGCAACTAGACCAAATGCTCCACCCAACCGTTGATCCTTCCGCGACGTTGGACGTCATCACGACCGGCCTGCCAGCGTCACCAGGAGCTGCGGTAGGTCAGGTCGTGTTCGATGCGGAAAAGGCTGTAGAACTCGGCAATTCTGGCATGGCGGTGATACTAGTGCGGCGGGAGACCAGCGCCGACGATTTCCCCGGAATGGTGGCGGCACAGGCAATCCTCACGTCCCGTGGTGGCATGACGAGCCATGCGGCTGTGGTAGCGCGGGGGATGGGCAAGTGCTGCGTCGCCGGCGCAAAGGAACTCGACGTCGATGAAGGCAAGCTGTGCTGCTCTGCAAACGGTACCACGGTCAAGGAGAACGACTGGATCACCCTGGACGGCTCAACCGGACAAGTGATCTCCGGGAAAGTGCCACTGGTCGAGCCGAAACCAAGCGATGAGTTCAACATGCTGATGTCCTGGGCCGACGACATCCGCCTGCTGAGAGTACGCACCAACGCCGACACACCTGGTGACGCCGCCAGGGCTCGCGAATTCGGCGCCGAAGGTATTGGCCTCTGCCGAACCGAGCACATGTTTTTCGAAGGTCAGCGCATAGACGCGGTTCGCGAGATGATCTTGGCCCGTGAACTCGAAGGGCGGCGCAGAGCGTTGGCCAAGTTGCTGCCCATGCAACGGGAAGATTTCGTCGGAATCTTCCGGGCGATGGATGGGTACCCCGTCACGGTCCGTCTACTCGACCCACCGCTCCACGAGTTCTTGCCTAACGATCCCGCCGAATGGGAGAAGCTGGCCGGGCAACTCGGCGTGCCGCTGGAGCGCCTCGAGCGCACGGTGGATTCGCTCACAGAGGCCAATCCCATGTTGGGGCACCGTGGCTGCCGACTCGGGATCTCGTTCCCCGAGATCACCGAGATGCAGAGCCAAGCCATATTCGAAGCGGCATGCGAGGCGGCCAACGATGGAGTCGAGGTACACCCCGAGGTGATGGTTCCCCTGGTTGGGCACGTGGAGGAACTCCGCCGCCAAGCCGAAGTGGTCCGAAAGACCGCGGAACGCGTGTTCACCGAGCGGAAACTCAGAGTCGACTATCTGGTGGGGACCATGATCGAGCTCCCGCGAGCTGCGGTAACCGCCGACGAGATCGCTGACGTGGCCGAGTTCTTCTCGTTCGGGACGAACGATCTTACGCAGACAGTGTTCGGTCTCTCCCGTGACGACTCCGGCCGGTTCCTGCCGTATTATGTCGAATCCGGGATTCTTGAGGCCGACCCGTTCCAGTCACTGGATCAGGGCGGTGTCGGCAAGTTGGTGAAGATGGCCGTCCGCCTCGGTCGGGACGCCAACAAGAATCTCAAGATCGGGATTTGCGGAGAGCATGGGGGAGATCCGGCGTCCGTCAACTTCTTTCACCGGGCTGGACTGGACTACGTGTCGTGTTCGCCGTTTAGAGTTCCGATAGCCAGATTGGCAGCAGCTCAAGCTGCGATGGCCGATCGGTGTGGACAACCGAGTGAATGAAGGTTGCGACCAGACGGCCGTCCCTGCAGGGTCTCGGTAAGTTCCAGGCCTAGTGTGAAGATCTCGTCCGCGTAGCCGTACACCACCTGACCCATCTCCGTGAGCGTCAACCGCCTATGCGATCGGTCGAATAACACCTCGCCTAGCGACTCTTCAAGTGTGCGAAGTTGCGCGCTCACCGTCTGCGGTGTCAGATGAAGCTTCACGCTCCCGTTGGTCAGGCTGCCCTCCCGAGCCACAGTCCAGAAGTAGAACAAATGGTGGTAATTGAGCCAAGTCATAGCGACCCCCTTCAAACGATAACTTCGGTTTGCCCGATGTAAAGATCATATAAATTCGATTTGTACGAAACTGCAAGTCTTGCTAGAGTTCATACGTAGAGGGTGGTCATGTCTGGTACAGACCTACCCTTGTGAGCTCGCACGTCAAACCGGTCAGTGGTACCGCTTGGGGAGCAGCATCAGACAATATGGCGTTTTGATCGCGGGTCCAGCCGTGCGCTCCCAGCCAGTCGTATGCAATGAGAATCCGTGATGCACGTCGGAGGATCGAACCAATGAGAGCCACAAGCCAAGTTGACTCCGCTTCCCACAAGGGACTGAGCGCAACGAGAATCGATCGCCTGCGCGAGGAACTGCAGCAAGAGTTGGCTCGTTTGAAGCACAGCCTTGCAACGGTATGGCCGCAGGAGGTGCAGGTGGAGAACCAACGACGGCTCTCTGTAGATCACACCGATGCGGAGTCTCTCGCCTCAGACCTGTACGACCGCCTGCAGGGGAGACGGGCGGTGATTGTCGGAGCGCTGGATCGCATGCAGCTCGGAACGTATGGCCGCTGCGCAGTATGCGGTCTGTTGATTCCATACGAGCGCCTTCTAGTCCTACCTGAGACGAGTACCTGCGTTGCTTGCGGCGCTTGAGGCACAACACTGAGCAGGGCACGAGAAACACATCAACCAGCTCGTCACTCCGAGCCCACTATAGGGCCGGAACGAAGCACACGGAGCGAACAGGGAATAGTTGTTTCGGCGTGCACAAGACACCAGGACTTTCGTAGGATTGATTGTCGAACGCGGCAGGGGCTTCTAAACAAAAGAATCCTACGTAAGATCACCGCCAATACTCATGCGCGCCGAACTGAATCCGATGTGTTACGTCGGACAAGCGCCTGAGCAAGTGATGGAATTCGTCGAGGGCCCAATAGCCGAGTTACTCAAAACTCTCACCCCTTATGACGCCCCTGATGAGGCGGCGGTGACAATATGAGCACTACACCCCTAGTCGAGAGCACACTTCCGCTACCACTTATACGCAAGGGCAAAGTACGAGAGGTGTACTCGGTGGATGACGATACCCTGCTGTTGGTGACCAGTGACCGGATCAGCGCATTCGACGTGGTAATGAACGAAGCAATCCCCAGAAAGGGCGCTGTCCTCACTCAGATAAGTGGCTTTTGGTTCAGGGAGCTAGCCGATATCGTCCCAAACCACTTTGTAACCCACAACACCGCCGAAATCGTGGAACGAGTGCCCGCGCTAACCGACTATCGCGACCAGATAGCAGGACGTGCCACGCTGGCGGTGCGAACCGAGCCGGTGCCATTCGAGTGCGTGGTGCGGGGCTACATAACCGGGTCCGCTTGGAAGGAATACAAGGACAGCGGGACCCTGGCAGGCGAGCCTCTGGCCGAGGGCTTGCTCGAGAGTCAGGAGCTGCAACACGCGATCTTCTCTCCCGCAACCAAGGCTGATGAAGGCCACGATGAGAACATCACGTTCGATCGCATGTTGAGCGAGGCTGGCGAGGAAGTGGCGACACGGTTACGGGACGTCAGCATGGCACTGTACGAAGCAGGGAGGGAGCATGCCAAGAAGAATGGGCTCATCATCGCCGACACCAAGTTCGAGTTTGGGCACTCGGCTGCGGGAGATCTGCTACTCATCGATGAATTGCTGACACCGGACTCGTCACGCTTCTGGCCGGCCGACGAGTATGAGGTTGGTAGGGGCCAGCCAAGCTTCGACAAGCAGCCTTTGCGTGACTACCTGGCGGAACTCAAGAGCACCGGAGTGTGGAATGGGGAGGCGCCACCACCGCCCCTCCCCAGCGAGGTAGTCCGCGCGACGAGCATCCGGTATCAGGATGCCTACATCAGGATCACAAGACAGTCGCGTGGCGGTGATCATCGACGAGAGCGAACCTGAGTTCATGAATGGGCAGGCCGATGCTGCGGAGCAGGAGGTTTCCATGCGAGTCCAGCTCTTAGGGAGTGGAGTCAATGTCACGCCGGCAATCCGGGAGCATGTGATGCATCGCTTGCGCCTCGCGTTGGGTCGCTTCGCAAACCGAGTCAACGGGGTCGTAGTCAGATTGACCGACGTAAACGGTCCCCGCGGCGGGGTAGATGTGCACTGCTGTATGCGCGTCCGGGGGAAAGACGTCGAGGGCCTTTTTACTACAGCACTTGCGGTGGAACCCGAAACCGCGATCAACCAGGCCACGGTCCGCCTACGACGCGTAATCAGGCGGGCAATCGCACGCCCCGAGGAGCGGCGTCGCAGCCGCGGACCGAACCGCCCACCGTTGTAATGACTGGGCCAGAGAATCGCTGCTGACGCTCGACCTGTCGACTCTCGAAATGGAGGTCTGAATGTTGGCTCGATCCGTTAGTTCTGAACTGACCTGTGCGAGGATCGGAGTACTTCGCATCGATCTGCAGCGCGAGCTAGAGCAGCTGCGACGCGACCTTAGGCGGCTGCGGCCGGGGAACGTGAGGTCCGCACGCGAATGGATCTGTGGCGATGCGCACTCGGAACCGGCGAAGTGTGAAGACCGTGCAGCGAAGACAGCCAGGTGTGCCCAGATTGTGGTGGTGCTGGACCGCATCCGTCGGGGCACCTACGGCCGGTGCTCAGTATGCAACAGTGAGATCCCGTACGAGCGGCTGGTAGTGGCTCCAGTAGCCAGCACCTGCAAGACGTGCAACGTGGTGGACAGCTGGCTCAGGCCGGATACGGACTAGAGAACAGCCATCTCATGCACCGATTCAAGAACATCCTACTGGTCTGCAGCCCAGTCCCCAAAAACAGAACGTGTGTGGACAGGGCCGCGTTGCTAGCAAAGCAAAACAGGGCACGGCTCACGGTCGTGGATGTCATGGAAGGGCTTCCAGAGGCGTTGCCTTTGATGCCGGCGGTAAGCCCTCAAGATCTGTGCGAGCGCCTCATCTCTGAGGCGCGAGAAGAGTTGAAACGCTTCGTCCTGCCCTCCTTGCACGGAGAGGTTCACCTCACAATCGACGTGATGACGGGAACACCGTTCATCGAAATCGTCCGGAGAGTTCTGCGTGACGAGCACGATCTGGTCATAACGACGGCGGAGGGTGGGCGCGGATCGAAGAAACGACAGTTTGGCAGCAGATCCTTGCACTTGATGCGCAAGTGCCCCTGCCCCGTATGGTTGGTGAGGACCGGCCGCCGGACTCGGTACGCCCGGGTCTTAGCCGCCGTCGACCCCGACGCGTCGAATGAGGTCAAGCAGCGGCTCAACGTCAGGATCATTCAACTGGCTACCTCCCTGGCGATAGCGGAAGGGGCGCAGCTCCATATCGTCCACGCTTGGTCAGTACCGAGCAAGCGTCTCTCGCGAAAGATAGCCCAGACGCAGGCCGAGGACAGTCAGGGGGTTCTCGAGGCTCGTGACGCACGACAGCAGGAGATCTCCGAGTTATTGACGAACTGTTTGCCGCTAGGTGTCGACTGCCAAGTGAGCCTACTCAAGGGAAGGGTCACAAAGAAGATAGTAGAGACGGTCGAAAAGGAGTCTGTGGATCTCCTTGTAATCGGTACTATATCCCGAGTGGGGTTACCAGGCTTGTTCATCAGCGAAACCGCCGAGGACATCATGCTCCGTGTGAAATGCTCGGTACTGGGTGTCAAGCCGTACGGTTTTCAGTCTCCGGTCAGACCCGACAATGGCAAACCGACCAACGGAAGTAGCGAAGACGGCTCGTAGGCAGCTGCTGACACTGGAGACAGCAGCGCCTGCGCCGGCTGATCTTGCGGGAGGCGAGGCTCCACCGCGCGGTTCCGGGTATTTCTAGCTAGGTCAGGTAAGCACTGCCGATCCGTGGCAGCGCGGCTCTAGGAACCCTTTCCAAGAGTCTTGACAGCCAAGGGAAGAGGAGGACTGCTATGGCAATCATAACCATCTTCAGAGGGACATACACTGGTGGCAAGGCCCTTGCCGAATCCCTCAGCAAAGAACTGCGCTATCGCCTCCTATCCCGTGAGGAGTTGATAGCCGGCGTTGCCATGGGAGTCAATGCGTCGGAGGACGAGATAGCGTCCGCGCTCCAACAGAAGCCAGGATTCCTGGGGGGTCGCGGCCGTAGAAAGCTGCAGTACATCTACTGCGCACAGGCGGCCATGGCTAGAGCGGTTCAAAATGACAACGTGGTATATCACGGACAGGCGGGGCACTTGCTGCTGAAAGGAGTCCCTCACCACCTCAGACTCAAGGTAGTGGCGGATAAGGAATACCGTATCAGTGATGAGGTGAGGGAAGGCGACCTCACCAGAGATGAGGCAATACATCGCATAGAGGAGTTGGATCGGAGACGAGCCGACTGGATGATGTGGCTTCACGGTGTTGACGCAAACGATCCGACGGGGTTTGATCTTGTCGTCAACCTTGAACACTTCTCGATTCCGGATGCGTGCGCCATCGTTGCTCAGGCGGCCAACCGGTGTTTCCAAAGGAACCCAGAATCTCAAAAGATCATGGACGACCTGGTCCTCACCACCGAGATTCGAGCCGCGATTGGCCTTGATGGGTGCGTCTCACACGACAGGATCGAAATCGAAGCGAAGGACGGTTGTGTCACGATCATCGCGAACGTGCGCTCTCTCGGCGATGCGGACGATGTCAGGAAGTTGGTGCGCCAGATCCCTGGCGTTAGAGAGGTTCAGACCAAGTTGGAAACAACCAGGTAGCAGCAGGGAGCTAGGCGACCGGGATTGTGTGGCACCTGTGACAATTGGAATACGTGCACGTTGATGTGTCCCGAAGGGTGTCTGGTACTGCAGGGAGTATCACCAGACCGATGGTGAGTCGAATTGGAGTCACAAAAGTGCAGCAGATGAAAACTTGTGTTAGGCCAGAGGACTCGGGCCAACGAAGAGAAATGTGGTTCAGCGTAAGGATCATGGACCTGGCGACGTCGCTGCGAGATCGGGACTCTCTTGGAAGACGGATAGCTTCCATCCGGGTCCAGCACCGATTACGATTCAATCGGTACTAGCCTCATAGTGGACTCTGGTGTCCTCATTTTGACGTCAGGGCTACTGGAACGATTCGAGGTTCTTGTGTCACGGTGTCACCGTACCAGAGTGGATGGACCGCCTCGAATGGTCGGGTATCCTTCGTGCCCGACTCTCCTCCGTTGTTCTAATCCGACACCCCGACAAAGCCTCAGCTGAGCACTATGGCTGCAGACCATCAAGCCACTCCACCTCCCACTGGGCTGGCAAAGAACCGGCACTACCGTGAGCTCTTGTGGCCCACGTTCGGCCGCATCACGTTGCTGTACTTCGTGCCACTACTCTTACTCGCGGTCTTCTTCGCCATCCAGTATCGCCGACTTGTGCGGGAGAGTTCGCGTGCTCACCTAGAGGTGATAGCCGAGCATCAAGCTAACACGTTGGATCTGTTCTTACGTGAGCGCTTGGTCAATTTGGCCAACCTCATCAACGATCCACTGTTCGTCTCCCAAGCGATCGATGAAATGACCCTCCGTAGTTTCTTGGAAGAGCTGCAACAAACTAGTGATGCTTTTGTCGACCTTGGCGTCGTGAGCGAGGACGGCGGCCTGGCGGAGTATGTGGGACCGGTCAATTTCCCCAGCTCCGTGAGCTATCAGAACGAGGAGTGGTTCCGCCAGCTCCTGTCCGGCGACAGATCTTCTGTCATCACCGAGATATACCTGGGCTTCCGCGACAGACCGCACTTCACAATTGCAGTCAAGGGGCGAGACGGCAGCACGGTCCAGATCTTGAGATCAACTCTCTCGCCCGACAGGCTCTCCAACTATCTGACAACCCTCGAGGGTGCTAGTGAGGTTCATGCTGCCGTAGTCAATGGCGCTGGAGTGCTTCAGGTCACTACACCGCGAGCGGGGGAGCCACTGCAAGGCTCGGTTTTCGTACCGCCCGAGGAACCTGCGCGAGGTTACGTCAGGAGCAACCTAGCTGCGACAGACTTGGACTATGCCTATGCCTGGCTTAGTGAAACACCATGGGCCCTCGTGGTCACCAATGCTCGGGAGCCGGCAAACCGCGGTATTGTCGGACTGCCACTCGATGTTTTCTTGTCCACGGTTGCTTTCGTCGTTCTCGGCGGTGTCGTCATTCTCCTGCGGGCCCGCCAACTCACCGGCAGGCAAATAGCCGTGGAACAACACGAGGCCGAGCTTTCCGGCCAACTGGTTCAGGCAGCCAAGCTCGCTTCGGTGGGTGAGCTTGCAGCCGGTATTGCACACGAGATCAACAACCCGCTGGCGATCATCGCAGAAGAGGTAGGGGTCCTCAAGGACTCCTTGGACCCGACGCTGGCTGACGAGGACGACGAGCAACTCGACCTGGATGAGCATTTGAGCATAATCCACGAGGCCGTGTTCAGATGTCGGGACATCACTCGCAAACTCCTGACGTTCGTACGCCATGCCGAAGTCAAGCTGGATACCCATGATGTTCACGGGATACTCGATGAGGTCCTGGACGGAATCTTGGGCAACGAGATCTCTATCTCCAATGTCGAGGTTATCCGCAACTATGACGAGATAATCCCTGGGATCGTCACCGACCGGAATCAGCTAATCCAAGTGTTCGTCAACCTCATCAAGAACGCGTTGGACGCCATGCCGGAGGGCGGAGCACTGACTGTTACTACGGTCGACCGGGATGATCGAGCCGTGTTTTCCGTGACGGATACCGGCTGCGGGATGACTGCCGATCAAATCGAGAGTGTGTTCATGCCATTCTTCACCACCAAAGACCCGGGCAAAGGTACCGGGCTCGGGCTCAGCGTCAGCTACTCAATCATCAAGAGTCTTGGGGGCCAGTGCTACGTGGAAAGCACGCCGGGAAGGGGAAGCACCTTTACCGTTGAGTTGCCCTACGAAATGAAGTGACCGAGCACCGACTGGAGAATACTGGCCATGGCTGAGAGAGTGAAGGACCTCATGCTTTCGTTGTCGGAGTACGCGGTGGTTGACGAAGATGCGACGGTGTTCGACGCGCTCTCCGCTCTCCACGAATCGCAGGCCAAGCTTCCACCCGATCGCCAGCCGCACCGCGCCGTTCTCGTTCGCAATGCGCGCGGGACAATAGTCGGCAAGCTGCACCACTTCGCATTCTTGCGGGCACTGATTCCCGAACGCAAGTTCGTGGTCGAACGAGAAGTACTCAGACGGGCCGGCGTCAGCGACGACTTGCTACAATCATCTATGCAAACCCTCGATCTCTTCGCCAGCGGCCTTGTAAACCTCTGCGTACGCGCCCGCAGTGTCCCGGTACGCGATGTCTACACACCGACCACAGCCGGCATCGATGAGGACGCGAACCTGACTGACGCCGCTGTGGCATTCTTGACTCAACAGGCACAATCCCTCCTGATACGGCGGGGTCAACGGACTGTAGGAATTTTGCGCCTTAGCGATCTATTCGATGAACTTGCTCGACAGATCAGACAGGACGAATGCCCAGGGGATCCGGAGTAGGGAAACAGACATGCCTAAGGTGATACTGGTTGACGACGAGGATGGTTTCCGAGCACCTCTGGCGAGACGACTGCGCAAGAGGGGATTCGATGTAGTCGAAGTCGACAACGGCGAAGACGCGGTTAAGCTCGTCAGGAAGGATCTGACGATCGACGTTGCGGTCATAGATCTCAAGATGCCGAAGATGGATGGCATTCAGACTCTCGAAGAGATCAAAGCGTTTCGCCCAGCGCTCCAGACGATCATGCTCACCGGTCACGGCAGTCTGGATTCGGCCAAAGACGCCGGCCGGCTCGAAGCATTCAAATACCTCCAAAAGCCCTGCGACCTCGAAGATCTCGTTTGCGCCCTCGAAGATGCCAGGGCCGCGGTAGTGCACGCGAGAGCTCTTCACGAAATCCCACAGCCGGTCGAGAAGCGCTCACTCGGCAAGTGGTTGATTGGCAGCCACAATTCGCGGCCGTTGTTCATCATCCTAGGCGTGATCATCCTGGCAGCCATGCTGCTGGGGCCCACGCCCAGATCGCTGGTACGTTTGGTCAATACTCCGAAGAGCGCAACGGGATCAACGCAAGATGGTCTTGACGAAATAGCTGGATACGCATCTTACCGAGAGATGCAACCTGGCGAGACCATAGCCAGCCACTACAGCACAGAGTACCGGCTGGAGAGGACCGCTACTGCGGCGGATGGTACGGTGGTGAAGAATGCTCTCACGGCCGACCAAGTGGCGTTTCGCGCCAAAGTCATGCTTACCCTGATTATCGTGGCGGCGATGTTCTGGGCTACCGGTGCAATTCCAGTAGCCGTGACAGCATTGTTCGTGGGAGCCATTCTCTATCTGACTGGAATTTTCAAGCCGGATGACATAGCGCGGGCCTTCGCCAAGGATGCAGTCATCTTCATATTCGGGGTCCTCGCGTTGGCGAAGGCGATCACAAAAACCGGTCTGGACAGACGTCTTGGCCTGTTACTACTCGCCCCGGCGAAGAATCTCACCTTGTTGCTGCTGGTCTTCCTACCGCTGTTCTCCATGGCCTGCTCGATCATATCGGAGCACGCTTTGGTCGCCTTCACGATGCCACTGTTTGTGATGGTTTATGCAACTACAATGCGGACGGAGGGCATCAAGAAGGACAAGGCGCTGATGGTGATGTTTGCGCTCGCTCTCTGTTTTGCCGCCAACTCCGGCGGACCTGGCTCTCCCGCGGCAGGTGGTCGCAACGCCATAATGGTAGGAATCCTCGCCGACTATGGAATCGCACCTACCTTTGGACAGTGGGTCATGTATGGATTCCCCATGGTACCGGTCATGTCTCTCGTCGTCGGGTTGTATTTCCTCGTCTTCGTCCGGCCAAAGACGCGGGTGAAGACACTCGACGTGTCTGCTATCGTTCGGCGCGCTGCTGAGAAGATCGGCCCGATGACTCGCAAAGAACATATCACCGCCGCAGTACTGGTTCTCGTGATCGTGTTGTGGGTTACGTGTAGTGGTTCGCTCGGAATGGGAGGTCCGGTCATTCTAGGCCTTGTGCTCCTCAATATCTTTCGAGTGCTGGCATGGAAAGACATGGCCACCATTCACTGGGAGGTCGTACTGCTCTACGCTGGCGCCAGTGCGATTGGCAAAGGCCTGGCCGCAACAGGAGGCGCCCTCTTCCTGGCTGGGGGCTTTATCAACATACTACCTGACTTCATGTTGAATGGCTCAGGCCTGGCCATTGCGTCGAGCCTTTTTACGGGAATAGCCACCAACTTCATGAGCGACGGTGCCACGGTAGCAGCGGTTGGCCCGATCACCGTGCCGCTGGCGAGTATGGCAGGCGTTCATCCTTGGGCTATTGGACTCAGCACTGCCTTCGCGTCGTCATTCGCACATATGCTGATAATCGGTACGCCATCGAACGCTTTGGTATTTGCCATGGCGAAAGACCCCACGACTGGAGAGCAACTAGTCACACTGGGCGATTTCTTCAAGCATGGGGCAGTCGTGCTTGGCCTGAGTTTCGCTGTCCTGTGGATTTGGGTTATTCTGGGTTACTGGACCTGGATGGGGTTCCCGGGAACATGAGTGACCTAAGGAGACTTTCATGGATGACGTAATCAAGCTCCTCATCGTAGATGACGAGAGTCGCTTTCTCAATGCCATTGCCACGCGTCTGAAGAAACGTGGATTCGATGTGTCGACGGCGACCAACGGAGCAGATGCTATTGCGCTGGCTCGGGAGGAGAAGTTCGACCTTGCTCTCCTCGATCTCAAGATGCCCGGCATGGATGGCAGCGAGGTGCTGCGAGTTCTCAAGAGCGAACACAAGTTTCTTGAGGCGATCATTCTCACGGGTCACGGATCCCTCGATAGTGCTGTCGAACTTACTAAACTCGGAGCATTCGGCTACTTGCCCAAGCCGTATGAGTTGGACAAGCTCATCGAGACGCTGAAAGAGGCGTACGAGGTCCGCCTCAAGAAGAAGTTTGCCGCAGATGAGCACAAGATGAGTGAAATCTCGTCAATCACAATGCAAGGGAGTCCACTCTCGATCCTACGCAAACTCCGCGAGCTGGACGACGAGCGCCGTTAACACCGCCACCTGCCTGCATAGGCTCAAACGCGGCAACGTGTAACGTTGGGCGAGGGGTCTCTCCGGAAGGTAGCAGCGCTCCCCGTAAGATCACGGCGCATGATCGGCTAGGTCTGTCCGCGGCCTTACTCGCTTGAAGAGCAAACGACAGCTCCCGACGAGTCGAAGGCAAGGCGGGTACTGGCAGAGTCAATCGCAGAGATCCTGAAGGTGCTCAAGACCAACGATCCGGGATTAAAGGACAAGCGGGACTGAACCGCTCATGTGGTCGCGGCCGTGGTGCCAAACCGGGCTGTTTCTGGCTGCTGCTAGCTGGCGCTGGGATTTCGTAAGTCGTTGAAAAAGAAGTCAACCAGCGGCGCTGGCCGCTGTCGCCTTGCACGTAGGAGTCCGTGGTCACTCGCATGCGTGCTTACCCAGCGCGCACAGGTATTTCCACCGGCCGGACCGCAATGAGAAGGACAGGTCGGTGTTGAGCCCGCGCAAACGACCCCAGACAAACGAACACACGTAAGAAAATTTGGAGGCCTGGCCGGCCCACTAGATCTGGTTACCGGTTGTCCAGAGCGGCCCCCCCCGGGGGGGGCGGTCAACGCCAAAACCCTACACAGATATCAGAGGGTGGGAATCGTTACCGACGCCTACTTTTCTCCGTCCACTCGAAGAGTTCACCCAGATCAATGTCAAGCACGTCACAAGCGGCCTCGAGCAGATCCACATCGAAGGACTGAAGCTCACCGCGTTGACGCACGATGCGGTAGATCGTCGTCATGCTGATCCGCCCGCCTGACTCGACCGACAGCGCATAGGGCGTCATCCCACGCTCTTCGAGCAACTCCGGGAATCGCAGTCTCAGGATCATGTATCCATACATAAGAGATACTGCCATTGTTGACAATACTGCCGGCAATGGTAATATTATCATTGATGGCAGTACTGCTTTCGGTGGCAGTGCCCCACTCCAGACATGATGTGGAGGTGATGTGAGCTTACAGGCCATCGGCTACGTTCGCGTTAGCACCGACGAGCAGGTCCGCGAGGGTGTGAGTATCGCTGCTCAACGGAAGCGGATTGAAGCATACGCCATAGCCAAAGGGCTGGAACTGGTCGACCTTCTGATGGACGAAGGCCTATCGGGCAAGAACCTCAACCGCCCCGCTCTGCAGAAACTTCTCACCAGCTGTCGCACCCGCACCGTGGACCACGTGATTGTCTGGAAGCTCGACCGACTTACCCGCCGTACCAAACACCTGCTCAACCTTGTCGAGGATGTGTTCCTCGCCAAGAACATCGAACTCCATTCGGTGTCAGAGTCACTCGACACATCCACACCCCACGGTCGCTTTGTCCTCACGCTGTTCGGCGGGCTCGCACAGATGGAGCGGGAGTTGATCGGAGAGCGCACCAAGTCAGCGCTTGAGTACAAGCGCCAGCTGGGCCAACCCACGAGTCACGCACCGCTCGGGTTCCGCGCCAACGGCAAGAAGCTCCGCATGGTTCCGGTGCCGGAGGAGCTCGATACTGTCCGCCGCATACTCGACCTTTGGAGTCGCGGTGTGTCGCTGCGCGCGATGGCACGCAGTCTCAATGCAGATAGCGTTCCTACGAAGAGGGGTGGCCGCTGGTACGCTTCCACCGTCAAGGGAGTGGTGGATAGGCGTCAGTGGTACCAGAACTCGGTAGGGGCCGTCTGAGCGCCTCCATGTACAGGCCCGACCGGACGTGTACACTACCTAGCACGGAAAAACGAGGAGACAATCCCCGAACTTGAGATACCAGGCTGCCCGGACTGGCTAACCCGCCTGTGCCCCTATTGGTTCGTACCGGTATCATCACGACTCGGAGTCCCTAACGGACTAGGCGCTCAGCTGCGGCCTGCAGCGCCCGGTTGGGCTGCACGCGGACTACGAGCCGTACACGGGGAATCTGTCCCCGAAGATCTGACGCCATTTCGCAATGGCTGTCTGGTGGTCGTCTTTCTCCCCGTAGGTCGCATACCACGCCTCCCTGGCTAGATCGCTGGCTCTAGCGAGGCGCTTGAGGACCTCCTGGCGCGAGTTGTAGTTGAGGTAGGAGTCGGCAAATGACCCGTCGTGCCATATCGACGAGGCCGCGAGTCCATGGGCCTTGTCCAAGAACTGGAATACGTCCCACGGCATGTCGGTCAGGGGTCCGTTGAACGCGTTCAGCGCCATCACTTCGATGTGGTAGGACTGAAGGTAGGAGCTGTGCTGGTGGTTCCACCACTTCGCAATCTTGATGATCTTGCGGAACGTGCTGCCACACGTGGAGCTTCGATTCTCGATATTCCACGAGTGTCCCTTGGGCCGCGAGCTGAGCCACTGCTCCTGCTTCATGTCTGGGATGTTGTACTTGGTGACGTTCCCATCGTCGTCGACAACACGGCTTGCCGGAACGATATCTACGTTTGGCCAGGTCTTGTATGTGAGAGTTACGGCTTGACCGTTTCTACGAACCCGGGTTTCGTATTCTCCCAGGCAGTCCCGGACCGCCTTGAGCACCTGGGATGGCAGTTTGTCCTTGATGTGCTTGCCATAGTGAAGCGCCACGATCACATCAACGTCAGCGTATCCACTCACTGCGGTGAATCGAGGAACGGACCCCGTGGCGAAGGACTCGATGATCGTGAAGTCCTTCTTCAAGAGAGACACGATTCGTTCACGTCGCGTGTTCGCGGTTCCTCGATGATCACCCGGCAGATTGATGCTATCGAAGAACTTGTCGAAGGAGACCGCGACTGTGTACGGCATGAAAGAAGTGGTTATTGCTCCGGCGGGTCTTCGTTCGACCCATATTCCGCCCAGATGTCATTGAGGTAGTCTCGCCGGTGGCGCCAGAGCCAATCGGGTATGACCGGGCCCTTCTCTCTGTCGATCTGATACTCATGCATGAGCAACAACACCGCCCGCTCCTCAGGGAGTGGCGTGGCCGACTCACGCAACGCGGCGGAGTTGATTCGCCGAGCATCGGCGGCCATCTGGTAGAAGCCAAGTGGCAGACGAAGGAAGTCCGCTGAGAACACCAGGCACAGCGTTGCAGTAAGGAGGCTTGATATCGCGAGGGGGTCGCTGTTGCGAACGAGGCTAGCAGCAATAAGGAGGCTCCAGAGGCTTAGCAGGGCTATTGCCGCCAGAACTGCAGTGGCCCGCGGTGCGAGATATTTGGATAGTTGCTCTGTCCACCACGTCGACTCGCGGAGGTTCGCTAGGGCCCGACTCGGTCCCGCCGCAAGGGGGGAAGCGAAGAAGTTGCCTTGCTCGAGGCCCCGCTTCTTGGCTGCCTCTTCAAATGGTATGGCCTGCGAGACCGCATCCGCGAGCAGCTGGCTGTCCAGTCGCCAACCAAATCCGTCGCTGTACTCAATCTGTCGAAGAAGGAACTCCGCTCGACCACGAAGTACGTCGCCGCGCCATCGGCCGGCGGAGGCGCACAGCGAGATTGTCCCGACTGCGATGCCGACCTCTAGGGACGCGCGGGCAAAAAGAACCGAGATGGCGCCGACGAGAATAGCGAGAGCCTGGGCGACGAAACTGAGTCCGAACCAGAGCCCGGCTCTCGTAAAGTAGGCGCTGAGGATTCCCCGAATCTTGGCTGCATCACTCATGCTCGTTGTCTCGAAGTGCCTCCGACCGTGCAGCGTAACCAGCAAATGAACCGACTAGCATATCTACATATCCTACACGTCGTCTGCAGCGCAGCAATGGGCTCGGTGGGGGAGTCGGGGAGTAACATCGCGCACTCCTGGAACCTTGCAAGGTCGGTCGATCCCGCAGATGAGTGATATCCTGCGAATGCCTCGCAGCATATCATGAATCCCCGATTCCTCATACTTGCTGGAATCAGTCTGTCCATCAACTGTAACCGCAGGCGGTTGCCTCTCAACAAGTGCGCTGAAAGCACCATAGTAGGTTGGCAGAGTCTTCACCTTGTCCAACCTGTCGTAGTAGACCTGCAACTGAGACATGCCACGGTTACTGGTATACTGCCGGACTTCAAGCATGTTCAGTCCCACATCAATCAACCTAGACCGAACTCACACTAACCAGAGGGGCTTCCACCAGCCGCCTACGGCGTTGATTGGACGGCCAACACTGTTTCGCGCGCGCGTTGCCGTCGGCCGGTGTGCGACTCCGTGCGACGCTTGAACTTCTTGATGGTGTAACCCTGTAACCCTGGTGTAACCCTCTTATTTAGCAGGGTTACACCACCCAAGCCTATACTAGACAAGGGCTTATGTGGTTGGGTGTAACCATGTAACCCTGTTCTGGGAGTGTGGGGGAAGAACACACAAGAGCCCGCGCCCACACATCTGCAGGGGTAACCGAGCAGCCGAGCACGGATGTGTTCTTTGCCTTCCATACTTCTTCTCTCAAATAGGTTACGAGGGTTACACAAGGCCCATAAACACTAGGGAAAACCATGTAACCCTCTTCTGAAGACAGGGTTACATGGGTTACACCTTTGGCCTCAGAACCCGCATTCCTGCTAGGTTTTTCTTTCGAAGGGCAGGGTCCCACCCCCACCCTCCATCTTCTATAGCAGGTCATCGAGGTCCACCTCGCTGGTCGTAGTGGGTTCATCGCCCACCGCGTCCACCTCTTCAGCAACATATGGATCGAGATAGCGGTCCCAGACCTCATCGAGCGCGCTGCGCCGGAGCCCTCGTAGCTCGACCCCATTGAACTTCATGCGGCTCGCCTTCACTCCGAACGTGCGCAGGGCTAGACCGATGTCTTGACCGATGATTGGCCTACCGAACTTGCCGAACGCGTTCCACGGCCTGTGATCCATCTCCTGCAGAGCGTTAGCCAACCCCTGCAGAGAGATGCGTCGAACGCCCCGCTCCATGAACACGGTGCGAACATCCTCCAACATGTCGAGTGATGCATCCAGCTTCGACACCTCTTTGGAATCGTGTCCAAGGTGCAACGCCATCTCTTTCGCCTCTGCGGGTGCACTGCCGCCGATCACCTCAGCGATGTCCATCAGAGTGCCCCATATGTCTGCAGCGCGGTTTTCGAGTTCGTACAGCACAGAAGCGTGCGTTCCAGCCACGCCGGGAGCGTTGTCCTCTGCCCAACGCAGAACCTTGCGGCCCACGTCCTCGCGGATGGCTCCGTCACTGATGCCAGCCAACCAGCGCTCGACCTTATCCTTGTTGGTCTTCCTGCCCATCCGCACGCATATGCTCCGGTCAGCGACTGTACCATCTAGCTCGCCGATCTTCGCTACGACCTTCGCGCCGAACGTGCTGAACTTCTTGGGCTCGTGGTTGTCACCAACCAGACGTACTACATATGCCTGGGTGCGCAACACACCACAGTTGAGTAGGCCGCGAAAGACTTCATCCTGCTCGGCGAACGCGTCCATCTCGTCGATCAGCATCACAGGCTTGTACATCTCCACGACGCGGAACAACGCTGCAGACGTGAGGTTGCTCACCTGTGTCGCACGGTACAGCATTGCGCCGATCACTTCGAGCAGGCGCGTCTTACCACAACCTTTCGTCGGCGAGGTGATCGCCAGCATCGGGCTTGCATCCAACTCGTTCACGCACGCTGCATGTAGAACCCACAGCGCCACTGCGCGATAGTAATCATCGTGCGGCAGGACCACATATTTCTTGAGCGTGGAGATGATCTCCTCCAACAGCACCGCGCCATCGACCGGCGTGGGCCACGGTACCATCTCGGGGTACCACGTACTCAAGTCGATGTCCGCCTCGGGAATGTTCTCCGGTGCGCTCATCTTCCGTAGTGCCGGCTTCGTGATGCCGAGGCGCTTGACTGCTTTGGCGACTGTCGATAGTGCAATCTCGTTGTCACCCTCTCGATCCGCGCTCACCAACGCTTCCTGACTGAAGTGGCGCAGCCTGCTGACCAGCGTCGAGTTGAGATAGTTGCGCGCCTCCATCGGATCTTCTGGCACCGCAGCTACCTCGTCAAAGAGCAACTGCATCGGGGACTTGATGTCCTCCGCGCCCTCGATTGGCTCGAACTCAGCCTGCGCGGTCTGCACTGCCTGCTCCGTCGTGTCGACGTCGCTCTCTGTTGCCAAGACCAACAGACGCTTCCAACCAGTGTGCGGATTCCTGATACCTCTGTAGATGTGCTCGTCGTGGTCTGGGTTGACGTCCCCATCCCACTTCTGACTCCACTCCATGAAGATCTGCCGGCCGTCCTCAACGTTCTCAGGGCCAACCGCGCCCTTGATCGCGTGCGCCATCTTTAGCTGATCATCACGGGACATCTCTGCGGGGTTCGGCATCTTCTCAACGAGTTCACGCACCATATCAACTGATGGAGCGCGCAGGGACTCGAGGTCAACCTCATGGTGGTCCGACGAGGAGCCCTCTGTTACTGTCCAGCCGAGCGCCGTCAACTCCTTCTTCACCATCGCGAAGAACTGCTCGATCATCACTTCGTCGACAGGCGTGAGGTCGCTGGGCTCCATCTCGTGTAGTGGAGGGTACCACAGGTACTGCTTCCCGGTGTCAGGGTGCTCACCCGCAACTGCGGCCTGCTGCCCGTCGCCAAGAATCTCGATCTCGTGCGTCACACCAGCCTTCTGCAGTGTGAGGGAGCGCTTCGGGAACGCCGCGTCTGCCCGGTAGAACAGCATGGCCTTCGGAGCTTTCCCAACACGTGTGGGCGCATCGCCGAGCACCTTCTTCGTGATTTGCTGAATGAGCGCCGACAGTTTTGGGTCGAGCACGTCGATGTCGACTGCAGGGTAGTTCTTGGTGAGCAGGCCGACGTTGTAACCTTCCGCCACCCACGAGAGAACATCGAGCGCGTCCTCTGTCTTGGTGTTGGTCCATTTGTTCTGGACAGGCACCTTGCCTCGGAGCGGGATCAGATCGGTGAAGCCACGACCGAACGCCTTGCACGCATCGAGTGCTTCCCCTTCGGCCTCAGTTGGCTCAGGAGCGGCTTTCGCGGCTGACTCTGGCTCTGCCTCCTCGACCGGCGCAGGCTTCTCACCATGCACCATCTCGTCGAACTCCTCGACAAACTCTTCGAGGTGTG
>Ga0255054_10000622_pt1 | contig 20929 bp, 9 predicted proteins | sample JV7_2_23_MG_FD_188634 | JGI IMG/M metagenome (GOLD analysis project Ga0255054, IMG submission 188634) | Seawater microbial communities from Jervis Inlet, British Columbia, Canada - JV7_2_23 | ecosystem: Environmental > Aquatic > Marine > Inlet | place: Canada: British Columbia | collected...
CTTGACGTGAAGGTCCACGACCGGTATCGAGGTGCCGAAGCCGACGCGGCCGCCGTCATCGACGTAGAGAGAGTGACTGGGGGCGTTCCCTTCGATCGTGAAGGGCGTACGACCGCCGTCGATGTCATCGATCGAGAACTTGTTGGCGCCACCGTTGGCGGAGTCGTTGAAGGTGATCTGCCAGTCCCTGGAGGGGAAGCTTGAGGTGGAGCTGGTGTCCACGGCTCTGATCCGGAGGTTGTTCTCCTTGATGCGGATTGTGTCGAAACCGAAGCTCTCGCCGTTGACGCAGTCCATCCCGGCGCAGAGGCTGCCGTCGACGATCAAATCGTCGAGGATGACCTGGTCCTTGGTGGCCACGCCGGAGTCGGTGTCGACGGCTCCCTCAGAGCCCGATGGCTCAAGCCGCCTGCCACCTCTCCGCATTGCAGGTTCCGTTTGGTCGACGACGATCCATCCGCCCTTGACCCTGAAGTAGCCGGAGACGACGAGCGGCTCGGATGGAAGCTTCCCCTGTTTCTTGAGCGCTTCGATCTCGCTGGTGTCACCGCTCTCTCGAGCCGTCCGCAGGGCTTCTTTCACCCCCGCGTCAGTCACCGGAGAGAATCGGAGCTCCCAGGCATATTGGCCGTCCTCGAGCGCAGCTTGATTCGTGTCGTTGACATGAAAGAAGAGGGCATCACCGGCCGCGAACTCGCGGCGCAGGTTGAGGTTGCCCGGGCCGGACACCGCCAGCACCGCCGACTCGTAACTGATGGCCGGCTGCCACGAGACACCCGTCGATGCGAATGTCGTCTCTGCGATCTCGATGTCGGGCTGCCGTTCAGCCGCTACTGCGAGCGAGCAAGAAAACATAACGACAGCCACAACGGCAGCCGACCGCACCAACGACGTCTTCAATCGGTACATCTCCAAATCCTCCGTTTTGCCCTCAGAGTTAACGACCTTATACCTGATTGCCTATGGAGTAGAGTTTTGCTCCACTGTTATTCAAGGCTAACCGTGTTCAGAATGCGTGTCAATACCTGTCGAAGGCCGATTCCCTCGTTTACAGGACAGTTGGCGTTCCAATCCTGATCACTTTCGCCGGGTTGATTTGAGATTGATCAATCTTGATCCGTCGGCATGCGGCAGGGCGATCCTCCGCGGTAACGATCGAGGTCGGCCTTCAACGCGGCCAGCACTTCAGTGGCGCCGTCCTCCGTCGCCGCGTCCACCACCTTCTGCTGCCAGCCGGCGGCCTCGTCGCACCGATCAAGCTCAGCAAGGGCCTGCGCGACGAGCTGAGCATGGCGCGGGTTCGGCCGGGCCGCGTAAACGACCTGCGCGAGCTCGAGGGCCCGTTCGCCGTCTCGAACCTCCGCCTCCGGACAGGCGGCCAGCAGTCGCGCCAGGGCAAAGGCGATCTCACCGCTGTCGGGGATTCGCCGGTGTCCGGCGTCGAGCACCGACTCCGCCCGGACGAACTGGCGGAGACGCACCAGGGCCGCCGCGCCGCCGGTCACCGCGCCGGCGTTCCCGGGGTCGAGCTCTGCCGCCTGCCTGAAGTGCTCGAGCGATGCCCAGTCGTCGCCGGATCCAACGAGAGCCCGAGCCAACAGCAGATGTGCCTCGGCGTCGTACGGAGTGCTCTGCAACACGGCTTCCAGGTGAGGGATGGCGTCCGCCGCTCGCTGATGTTTGACAAGGCTGCTCCCGAGATTGAAGTGGGCGGTCGTTTGATCCGGATCGATGGCCAGCGCCTGCTCATATTGTTCGATCGCGGCGTCGAGGTCACCGAGCTGCCCGAGAGCCGTGCCGAGGTTGACCAGAGAGCGCGCACTCCTCGGGTCGGCCGCCACAGCCGCCGCAAACTCATCTGCCGCCTCCTGATACCGACCGCTGGCATAGGCCAGCCGGCCGCGCACCAGGTGGACCCTTTCACCCTCGGTCAGCAGCTGCAGCTGATCGACCACCGGGTCCGGCGGTCGAACGCCCACCGTTCCCCGCATCTCGAGGTGGCGACGAGCGGCCTCCATGTCGCCGAGACCACGGTAGGCCATCGCCAGGCTGTATTGGAGCCGGTTTGCATCCGGCGCCGCTCGCAGGGCCGCCTGGAAGTACATCACGGCATCACCGTAATCGCGCCGGTCAAGCGCCAGCTGTCCCAGACCCGCCATCGCGGACGGTGAGCCGGGGTTCAGAGCAAGAGCTGATTTGAACGCGGTCTCGGCGTTCTCCGCTCGGCCCTGCTCGGTATAGACCTCCCCGAGACGCACCAACGCCGCGAAGTCATAGGGTTGGAGAGACCATGCGGCTTCATACCGCGCCGCAGCCTCCTCGAGCTCGCCCTTGTGTCGAGCGACATCGGCCAGCAGGTGGACCCACCGAAAGTTCTGCGGCGCGAGAAAGCTCGCGTTGACGTAGCAGGACTCGGCGGTGTCGAACAGCTCGTACGCGTGGTAGAGCTGACCCAGGGTTCCGTAGGCAGCTGCGAGCCTGTCGATGCTGGCCGTCGGATCGGCGATGACCGCCTCCATCTCGTGCCGCGCCTGTTGCAGCTGATCCGCAACCACGGTATCGAGGCCGGAAAGGTCTGGTTGGATAACCGGCGCCAGCTTCGATCTCAGGGCCGCATCAGCCGGCTCGGACTCGTCACCTTGGACAGGGCCTTCCGCGTAAAGAAGGGCCCCCATCAGGCTCGAGCTCAGAAAAATGGTGAGCGACAACAATTGCGTACTTCGCTTCATTTCTTCTCCTGTGGCGCCGATCCCTCGCGAAGGGTCGAGTACCGGTCGACGGGCAGGTTGCGCCAGGTTTCCTTTCGACCTCCCGGCCAGAGAACCCGGACCTCTTTGACGCTCGTGGCCGATCCAAGACCGATGAGCACCCTCGGGTCGCGGGACGAGCAGAAGCTGCCGTCGGTCCGGACCCGACGCCACCGCGAGGATCCATCGGCAAGGACTAACTGAACTCTCGCACCGATCGCGTCGCGCTCCATCTCTTTGACCACGAGTCGCAAACCGATCCAGTGGTTCCGGTTGCCGATCTGGTTGATCAGCAGTCTTGTCGGTCCGTTGTTGTTGGCCACCAGTACATCGGTGTCGCCGTCGTTGTCGATGTCGCCGAAGGCTGCGCCGCGGCTCACCTCGATCAACGGGAAGCTCTCCCCGGCGCGGGCGCTGGCAACCTCGAATTTTCCTTCTCCGGTGTTTCTCAGCAGATGGTTCGGTTGGCCCAACGGGTAGGGATCACCGGCTCGTACTCTCTCGGCCAGCGCGCGCACGGCGCCGTTGAGAACCAGCAAATCGAGCCATCCGTCGTTGTCGAAGTCGAACCAACCGGTGCCGAAACCGGTCTTGCCACGGCTGATCGAGGCGAGTCCGGCGGCGGCGGTGCGGTCCTCGAAAAGGCCGGTGCCGTCATTGATGAAGAGCGTGTTCGTCTCCTCCATGATGTGGGTCATGAAGATGTCGGTGTCGCCGTCCTCGTCGAAGTCGTCTGCGTCGACCCCCATGCTGGCCTCGGCCTTGCCGGCGGAGTTGATGGCGGCCCCGGCCCACAGTGCTTCGTTGCGGAATGTGCCGTCACCATTGTTGAGCCAGAGCTGGTTCGGGTCACCGTCGTTGGCGACGTAGATGTCGATCCACGCGTCGAGGTTGTAATCCGCAGCGACCACGCCGAATCCGGCGCCGAACTCCTTGTTGATACCGGCGGCGACGGTGACGTCCTCGAAGGTGCCGTCACCCCGATTCCGGAACAACCGGTCGGGGACCGGTTTGTAGGCGTCGGGGCCGCAGAAATCGCGGGCGCTGCTGTTGGCATAGCACTCGCGCGTCGGTGCCGTCTCGAAGTCGACGTAGTTGGACACATAGAGGTCGAGGTCGCCGTCCCGATCGTAGTCGACGAAGGCGGCACAGGTACTCCATCGCTCATCGTCAACCCCGGCCTTGGCGGTGACATCCTCGAAGGCCCCGTCGCCGCGGTTGCGATAGAGCTGGTTCGAACCGAGATTCGTGACGTAGAGGTCGACCAGGCCGTCGTTGTCGAAGTCCCCGGTCGTGACGCCCATGCCGTACCCGTCGGACTCGATGCCGCTCGAACGGGTGACATCGGTGAAGTGGAGTTTGCGGGCGCCGTCTTTCTGCACCACCAGATCATTTCGATAGAGCTTGTCGGTGGGCGGTTTCGATCCGCGCCACGGGAAAACAGCTTCGCTCATCGAACCGCCGAGCAGACTGCCCTGCACCAGGTAGACATCGAGGTCGCCGTCGTTGTCGAAGTCGACCAGGCCCACGCCCTGTCCCGTGATCTCGGCGATGGTGGAGTTCCCGGTCATCCCGTTGAAGTGAGTGAACTCGATGCCCGCGGATCGGGCCACGTCGACGAAGACCACGTCCTCTTGTGACGCACCGTTGCCACCCGCCGCCACCAGCAGCCCGCACGCCGCTACGATCGCTATCACCGACCGCGAGACGGCACGCCCGCCCGTCACACCCTCCATCTCAAGCGCCAGATGGCCGTCGCGGCGAGCAGGGTGATGAGCACCAACGTACCAATCGGAGTCGTCACCGGGATTTCGACGCCGGCCAGGGCCGGCTCGACAACGATGTCTGCTTCTGCCGGCTCGGCGGATGGCAGCCCGCCCTGAGACAAGAAGCTGGTCGTATTCAGGTATGTACCAGGTGTGACGGCCGCCGGGACCTGCACATCGACTGAGAAGGTGCAGGACCCACCCGGACCCAGATTGCCTCCGGCAAAGTTGAGAATCGAGGTCCCGGAGAGCAACGACCCGGTTCCGCAAACATCCGCCACAGGCAATCCGACCGCCACCATTCCCGGCACCACAGCCTCCAGATCGTCGGAGAATGAAATATCGGCCACGCCCGAGCTCGGATCGACATTCGTAATCGTGAACTCCAGGGTCGTTGAACTGCCTGCCGGGACCGGACCACCGAAGAGCTTACTGAACGCAAAGGAGCTAACCACCAAATCGTCGATGGCCGGCCCCCCCGTCACTCCGAGTCCACCAATGGTCCCGGTGGCCTGGCTCGTGGTGTTGGTATACACACCGGCGATTGCTCCGCCCGGGACCTGCACCGTGACACTGAAGGTGCACGAATCGCCTGCCGCTCCCGATGCCGCGAGGCTGCCGCCGGTCAGGTCGATGGTGCTGCCGCCGTCGGGCGTCGAGACTGTGCCGCCGCAGGCGCTGATCGGCAGGCCCGTGGCCACGAGACCAGCGAGCGTCGCTTCGAGATCGTCGGTGAATGAAATGCTGGTCGAAGCCTGAGATGCTTCGAGATTGGTCAGCGTGAACTCGAGGGTGGCTGTTGCTCCGGGTGGCACAGGGTCATCTGTGAAGGTCTTGGCAAACGCGAGCCGATCGGAAGATACGACGAGATTGTCCGCCGCGTTTGGGAACATGACCGTGGCTGAGTTGATAGTCGCAGAGAACAGAGTCGTTGTGTTGGGGTATGTGCCAGACACGGCGCCACCCGGTACTTGAAGCACGACGCTGAAGGAGCACAACTCTCCAACCAACAGGCTGCCACCGGAGAAGGTTAATAGTGTGTCCCCCGCCGACCCGACCAGACTGCCGTTGCCCGGGCCGCATACGTCTACGAGCGGCAAACCGGTTGCCACGAGGCCTGAAAGCACGCTGTTCAAATTGTCCTGGAAAAAGATGTCGGTGGCATCCGAGACCAGGCTGATGTTTTCGATCGTGAACTGGAGCGTGACCGGGCCACCGGGGAGCACCGGGTCGTCTGTGAACTCCTTTGTCAAGACGAGGGCGGCGATCAACAGATCGTCGGATGCGGGGTTTTCGGTCGTCGCGACGCCGTTCACCGTAGCGGTCACGTTGCTCGTCGTATTGGTGTGCGAACCGACCGCCGCTGTGCCGGGAACCTGGAGCGTGACGCTGAATGTGCACACCTCAGCCGGAGCGAGGGTACCGCCGGAGAATGTCAGGAAAGTGTCGCCGGCCGACCCTGTGAGGGTGCCGTTGCCGAGTCCGCAGAGGTCGGAGAGCGGCAGGCCCGTTGCAACGAGGCCCGAAAGCGTCGCGGCCAGGTCGTCGGTGAACGAAATCCCGGTGGCATCGGCAGGTGCGTTGGGATCATGAGTGAGCGTGAACTCCAGGGTCACGGTACCGCCGGGCTGCACCGGATCGTCGGTGAACTCCTTGAGGAGACTCGGCCCGGCGACCACCACCAGATCATCCACCGCCGGTTCACCGACCACGGATTCACCACCGACGGTTGCAGTGACTGGGGTGGTCACGTTTGGATACGTACCGGACGGGGCTCCTGGAGCCACATCAAGAGTGATATCAAACGTACACGACTCTCCAGCTATCAGGCTGGCACCAGTAATCGTGAGCCGGGCCGGGATGGCGTCGTCGCCAGGTGGATTGAAAAGCGGGGTGAAGGTTGCGGTCGACCCGGGCCCGCAGAATCCGGGCGCCGGAGTCGCGGAGGCCGTTGGCAGCCACACATAGAAGACGTCCTCGAAGCCAATAGCTGAAGCGGCTTCGGTCGAACTGGTATTGGTGATGGAGAATTCGAGAGTCACCGACCCTCCGGCGCCGACCGGGTCGTCGGTGAATTCCTTCGTCAATGCTGGAGCCGGAGAAACAAAGAGAAGGTCTGTCGCCGGTGATCCGACAACTGGGGCGCCACCGATGTCCGCAGTGACCGAACTCGTGGTGTTGGGGTAAATCCCAGTTGCCGCGCCGGCAGGGACCTGGAGAGTGGCACTGAATGTACACGAACCTCCAGCAGCGAGATTCCCGCCGGTCAAGGTCAGCAAACTGGTCCCAGTGAGTTGTGAGCCGGCGCCGCAAACTCCGCTCACGGGCAATCCGGTGGCCACGAGACCGGAAAGCGTGGTGTCGAGATCATCGGTGAAAGAAATGTTGGTCGCCGCGTTGTTCCGGTCGAAATTGGTGACGGTGAATTCGAGGGTCACGGTGGCGCCAGCCGGCACCGGGTCGTCGGTGAACAATTTGGTGAGAGAAATCTGGTCGACGGTCACGTCAAGCACTGCAGCGGCCTTGCCGCACGAGACCGGATTTAAGATATCTCCTACCAACAGTTCCCCGGTCGTGTTCCCCAGAGAACCGGCGGCACCGCCGACCACGTCGACAGTGACGGTACACATCGCCCCGGCCGCTAGGACAGGAAACGAAGGAGAAAATCCACTGGCGTTGAGGGAGATGAGGCTTGTTCCCGGTATCGCGATGAGAACGGCTGGTAAAGCGGCGCTTTCACAATCTGTGGATGCGACGGCGGGATCGGCGATGACCATGCCAACCGGCAACACGTCAGCAAAATTCAAATAGAACACCCCCGTCGCATTTGCGGTGTTGTCGGCCGTCAAGGTCAGGATACTGCGGCTACCGATGGGTACAGTGCTCGGAGAGAAGCTCTTTGTGAACCCCGGGCGATCCGTTGCGACCACGAGGTCGGCAGTCGCCGGCCCTCTGTTGCCGACGCTCGAGGTGAGATCCCCGGACACATTCGTGTGCGTCCCGGGCGTGCTGCTCGTCACGTCGACGAGGATGCTGCAGTTGCCTGTGGCTCCGACGACGCCGTCACTGAACGCGATGGTGCCACCGCCCGCGGGCGCGGTCAGTGTGCCCCCGCAGGTTGTCACAGCGTCTGCAGGGTTTGCGATCACAACCCCGGCCGGCAGGGTGTCGGTGAAGGCGAGATCCGTCACCGGTTGCGTGTTCGGGTTGGTGATGTCGAACTGCAAGGTTGCAACACTGCCCGGCCCAATAGTGCTCGGAGCGAACGCCTTGCTGAATGTAGGGACGGGCACCTGGGCCCGAGCCGACACCGTGATGGCGAGTACCGCGATGAGCGCGATGCCTGTCAGCGTGGATCCATTCCTCGGCGACGGAATGTTCATCTTGCGGTCCTCCTTGCACACGGCTATACCTGGTGACTGCTCGGCGAGTTCAATTTGGCTCTGACAAGGATAGCCGATCTCGAGGATGAGGTGTCTCTGGCGGGAGCGGTGAGGTGAGAACAATAAAACCTCCCTCAACGGGAGGCTCTCGAACTTCGCAATGGAGCCAACGGTCGGGTTTGAGCCGACGACCGGGAAGGTAAAGCTGGGTGGCGCTTTCGGGGCGCATTCGCTAGGATGGGATTCAGGCGTCTCCGCGCCGCCCTGCCGCAGATTTCAGATGGGCGCCGGTGAGTAACTCTTACGAATGTTGTACAACTCCAACGGTCCAGGCGACCTGGTTTTTCTGACGTGGCGGCCGGACGGTCCATCGCCGTCCTCTGCCGAGGTCGTAAAGGCTTATGCCGAGATGACTGACGCCCTCGAGCGCGCCGGGGCGGTTCCGCTTCTGGAGCGGCTGTTCTGCGAATTGGACGCCGTCAACTCCTGCCTCGAGGCACGGAATCGGTCTCCGGCCCGGCTGTGGCCTGTTCCACCGACGGTTGTGGAAGGGGCACCCTGCGAAGGCCCGGGGCCAGCCGGTATCCACCTCGTCGGGGTGCGGCCGGGGGAGCAGCAGGAACCCCAGATCGTCACCCATAACGACTCTCCCTGCGGACTCGAGGTTGCCGGCTCGGAGGCGATGTACCTGGCGCTGTCCGACGTCGGTAAGCTGCTTCCCAGAAATGACGGCCGACCGCCTGCCCAAGAAACCCACGAATCGATTCACCTCGCGGAGGAGCTGCTCGCAGAGCGGGAGTGGTCGTTTCACGACGTTCGACGAACCTGGTTTTATCTCCACGACATCCTCGACTGGTACGGCGACTTCAACTTCGCACGCAATCAGGAGTTCGACCGGATGGGTCTGTCCCGTGTTGCGTCGAATGCAGTACTGCCGGCGAGCACCGGAATATTCGCTCACAACCCCCGTGGCGGATGGTGCGTGTTCGACCTCCTCGCGGTGCGGTCGTCGAATGGGCGTCCGATCGACGTCCGCAGGCTCTTCAACCCACGACAGAACGAGGCGCTCGAGTATGGTTCCGCGTTTTCACGGGGCCTCGCGCTGACCACCCGAAGTTGCCGGTACCTGCTCGTTTCGGGAACTGCGTCCATCGACGACTACGGCTCATCGGTCCACGCAGGCGACTTCGAAGGCCAAACCGAGCGGACCCTCGACACGGTGGCGTCCCTGCTCGGAGTCGGCGGTGCTGAGCTGACAGATATTCGTCAAGCGACCGCGTTCGTCAAGCGGCGCGAGGACGTCATCACACTGAGACAGCTCCTCGATCGCCGCGGTCTCGACCAGCTGCCGGTGGTGTGCGCCACCGGCGATATCTGCCGCGATGAGCTGCTCTTCGAGCTCGACGCAACGGCGGTGGTCCCGCGCCGTGGAAATTGACGTGCGTCGGGCCCTCGTCCTCTTGTCGGCAGTCGGGCTGATAGCGGCGCAGCAGGTTGCGGCGGATCTTCGGCCGCAGCAGAAAGCTGGTGAGATTTGCGGGCCAGACCTGGTCGCGGTCAGGGTGCCGCTAGCGGCCGACACGGAGCGATGCGTGGGGTGCGGGCTGGTCCGGGTGGAGGCCGACGGCTCGACGACCGTGCTCACACCCGACTTCGCCGCCGCCAGGGACCCTTCGGTGGCCTTCGACGGTCGCACGATTCTCTTCGCCGGTCGCAAGGGAGTCACCGACCGGTGGCAGATCTGGCGAATCGATAGCGACGGCTCGAACCCCCGCAAGATCATCGACGACGGCGGCAACGCCACCGCGCCGCTCCACGTCGGATCGCTCTTCCATCTCGACGACGACCGGCCCACCGAGCGGTTCGTCTACCTGTCGGACACACATGGCTGGGCCGACCCGTTCACCGGTAAAGCGGGGACCGCCCTTTACGCGGCCGACCTCGACGGCGGAAACCCGTGGCGGATCAGCTTCAACCTCGGTTCTGATTTGGCGCCCGACGTGCTCGCCAACGGCCGGCTGGTGTTTCCCAGCCGGCGGGCGAACGGCGGTTTCGCGCTGATGGCGGTCAACAACGACGGCACCGACCTCATGGCATACGCCGATGCCCACACCGGGGCGGCACACCAGGCCATGGTGGCTGTAGCGCCGAACCGCGTCTATTTCGTTGCGACAGACACGCCGGGCCCTCTCGGTGGCGGCGCCCTCGTGTACGTGTCGCACCGTCGGCCGCTTCGTTCACGCACGGTGCTCACACGCGGGGACGGAGGCTGGTATCACTCGCCGCGCCCCCTTTCGGACGGCGGTCTCGTAGTTTCGTACCTACCGGGGGATGAGTCCGGCGGTTATCGGCTGGTGCGCCTGAGTCCAGAGATGGGCGAGCCCATCGGACCCGGAATCGCAGCCGACGGATTTCACCTGGTCGATGCCCACGAGCTGACCCCGCGACCCCGGGTCCGGGGCCGCTCGTCGGTCGTCAAGATGGCTGCCAGCACCGGCGTGTTCTTCTGCATTTCGTCCCACCTCAGCGATCGGCCCGGCGTGATGGAGGCGGCACGGGCGGCCACTCATCTTCGAGTGATCCGGGGAATCCCGACGGCCCCCGGATCGACGCCGGCCGCGCCGCCGGCGCGACAGGTTCTCGGGGAGATCCTGATCGAGGGTGACGGATCGTTCCATATCGAAGTGCCGGCCTCGGCCCCGATCGCCTTCGAGATGTTGGATGCTGAAGGCAACGTGGTGGCCGCACAGGAGGACTGGATTTGGGTCATGCCGCGCGAGTCGCGCGGCTGCGTCGGTTGTCATGAGGACCGCGAGATGGTGCCGCCGAACACACTCGCCGAAGCTGTGGTCAAACCGGCTATTCGGCTTCCGCGGCCACAGAGCACCCCGACCCACACCGGAGACGCCCGATGAGGCGGTTGATCGTGCTGGTGATCGCCGGCGCGCTGGGGGCGATGGCCAATGCCTCCGAGGTGCCGCAGTTGGTCGACATCACCGCGGAGGCGGGAATCGGCTGGCGTCACTCGATCGGTGACGACTCCCTGTCCAACATCGTCGAGTCCACCGGGGCGGGCTGCGCCTTCCTCGACTACGACGGCGACGGCGACCTCGACCTCTACCTGGTCAACGGACGCTACCACCCCGAGCTCAGCCACGCCCGCGGCCGCCGGCTGGCCGGCCGGTTGCGAAATGCCCTTTATCGCAACAACGGCGACGGCACGTTCACTGACGCTACGGATGAGGCCGGTGTCGGCGACACAGGCTACGGAATGGCCGTGGTGGCGGCCGACTACGACAACGACGGCGACACCGATCTCTTCGTCACCAACTACGGCCGCGACACCCTGTACCGCAATGAAGGCAACGGGACTTTCACTGACGCCACCGAGTCGGCCGGCGTCGGCGACACGCGCTGGACGGTCGGCGCCTCCTTCTTCGATTTCGACCGGGACGGTCTGCTCGATCTGTACGTCGGTGGCTACCTGCTCTTCGACCCCGACTACCGCTACTACTTTGCGGCCGACGCCTTCCCCGGCCCGCTCTCGTACCCGGGTCAGCGAGACACCCTGTACAGAAACCTCGGCGACGGCACCTTCGAGGATGTCACCAAGGCCGCCGGCCTCGGTTCACCGGACGGCCGCGCCATGGGCGTCGCCGCATGTGACATCGACGACGACGGCGACGACGACCTCTATGTGGCCAACGACGGTATGGAGAACTATCTCTACCGAAACCTCGGCGGCGGCGCCTTCCAGAACGTCGCGCTCGCCACCGGCACCGCCTTCGGTCAAAACGGCGAGGCCACGTCGGCCATGGGGCCCGAGTTCGGCGACTTCGACGCCGACGGTCTGATCGACATTTTCGTGCCGGACATGGGCTACGGCTGTCTGTACCGCAACACCGGCAAGGGCTGGTTCGACGAGAAGAGCGCCCGTCTCGGTGTCGCTGCGGTCCTCGGCCAGTACACGAGCTGGTCGGGGAACTTCCTCGACGTCGACAACGACGGCTGGCTCGACATCTTCGTCGTCAACGGCGATGCCCATCACCTCGAGCCCGAGGAGGACACGCTCCTGCTCAACCGACAGAGCGCCGGATTCGAGGATGTTTCGGCGAAGACGGGCGAAGCGCTCGAGGCCAAGTTCGTGGGGCGTGGATCCGCGAGCGGCGACTTCGACAACGACGGCGATCTCGATCTGCTGGTGCTCAACCTCAACGATCGGCCACGCCTGCTCCGCAACGACGCCGCAAAATCCAACCACTGGATCGAGCTGCGGCTGGTGGGGACCGCCAGTAACCGTGACGCGGTCGGCGCGCGGGTGCGGCTCACGGCCGGCGGCCATACCCAGCTTCGAGACGTCCGCACCAGCTCCGGCTACCTTTCGCAGAGCGACCCGAGGCTCCATTTCGGCCTCGGATCGAGTGCTGTCGTCGACCGGATCGAAATCTCGTGGCCCAGCGGCACAGTCCAGAATCTCCGGAAGATCGCCGCCGACCGGTTGCTCACCGTCATCGAACCGGAGCCTACGAAGGGGTCGGAGTGAAACGGGCGTTGGGGGCCCTCGTCGTCGTTTTGGCGGTGTCTGCGGCAGCGGCCGCCGGCGGCGACCGCGTCTACGTCGGTCAGGCGGTCTGTCTCGAGTGCCACCGAGACAGTCATCGCGACGATTTTTCTGTGCTGTATCGTGCGCGGCACGACCGGGCTTACGCCGCTCTCGAGTGGCCGGCGTCCCGCGAGATTGCGCGCCTGTCCGGAATCGACGGCGACCCGCTGTCGAGCCCAATCTGCCTCGGCTGCCACGCGACCGCCGCCGACGTCGAGGCCTGGGAGCGGGACGAGACCTTTGCCATCGAGGACGGAGTGCAGTGCGAGCGATGCCACGGGCCCGGTAGCGATTACGCGGCTGCCGAGATCATGGTCGACCCCGAGGCGGCGAGAGCCGCAGGTCTGCGGATTCCGACCGAGTCCAATTGCCCTGTGTGCCACAAGCCGAAGGGCTCCCACGACATGGTGCTCGGCCCGAGCACATTTGATTTCCGCGGTTTCTCCGCGCGACCCGACAACCAGCTCACGGTGGCATCCCATTCTTCGGCCGTACCCGAACTCTACAAAACACCGTTCAACCTCATCGTGAGCCGAGACGGCCGCCGACTCTACGTTGCCTGCGAGGCCTCCGACAGCTTGATCGTCGTCGACACCGATCAACGAAGGGTGATCGCCGAGGTCACTGTCGGCAACCTGCCCCACGGCGTAGCGCTTGCGCCGGACGGGTTGCGGGTATACGTCTCCAACCGCGGATCGGACACCGTTTCGGTCATCGACGCGGGGTCGCTCGAGGTGGTCGACACAATCGATGTGGGCGACGAGCCACACGGGCTCGTGGTTGACGCGGAGGGTCGCAGGCTCTACGTGGCCAACGCCGGGTCGCACGACATCTCGGTGGTCGACCTCGGGGCCGGACGCGAGGAGAAGCGCCTCGCGGCCGGACGCGGCGCGTGGGATGTCCGTCTATCGGCCGACGCTGCTTCGGTGCTGGTGACCAACAATCTCTCGCATTTCGTCCCCTTCCGCGAATCGCTGATATCCGAGGTCACAGTCGTCGACGCCGGTTCGGCGCAGGTCGCAAATCGTGTCGTGATCCCCGACGCCAATCTGGTGCAGGGAGTGGACGTGGCGCCGGACGGCTCATTCGCCCTGGTGACACTGATTCGCACCAAGAACCTCATCCCCATGACACGGGTGATCCAGGGCTGGGTCATGACCAACGGCGTTGGAGTCCTGTGGCAAGACGGGCGGGTCGATCAGCTATTGCTCGACGAGCCCGACAATTACTTCGCGGATCCGACCGACGTCGCCATCACACCAGACGGCCGCTACGCCTACGTCACCGGAGGTGGGGTCGATGAGATCGCGGTGATCGATATCGAGAAAATGCGTTCCGTGCTCGCCGGCGCGACCGACTGGGAAAGAGAGCACGTGCTGCCCAATCACCTGGGTGTCCCGACTGAGTTTGTACTCACCCGCATCCCGGTCGGCGCAAACCCGCGTGGCATCGCGGTGTCGCCAGACGGTCGGTCGGTCTACGTGGCCGAAGCACTCGATGACACGGTGTCGATGATCGATGTGGCGACCCAAACACGGGTCGCGGTAATCGACCTCGGCGGCCCCTCGGTCATCACCCTCGGCCGTCGTGGTGAGCGCATCTTCCACTCGGCAGAGGTCACCTACGGCCGTCAGTTCTCGTGCCACTCGTGCCACCCGGATGGAGGCGTTGACGGTATCACTTATGACATCGAGCCCGACGGCATCGGCCTCAACCCGATCGACAACCGCAGCCTGCGCGGGGTGCTCGACACCGCCCCCTTTAAGTGGACGGGCAAGAACCTGACCCTCGGGCGCCAATGCGGTCCCCGCCTGGCGGTCTTCTTCACCCGCATCGATCCCTTCACTCCGGAGCAGGTGAAGGCGCTCGAGCGCTACATCTGCACCATCCCCCGCAACCCCAACCGGCATCGCGCACTCGGGGAGCCCCTCACGCCGGCGCAACGTGGCGGCAGGGAGCTGTTCGAGCGCAGCGTGACAAATTCCGGCGGACCCATCCCCGAAGCCAATCGCTGCATCACCTGCCATCCGCCGCCTTATTACACCAACCGCGAAAAGGCCTTCGTCGGCGAGGGCTCGTGGCTCGATACCCACGCGATCTTCGACATCCCCCATCTGACGAATATCTACGAGACTGCGCCTTACCTGCACGACGGTCGCGCCGACACCTTGGAGGAGATTTGGACCCGCTTCAACCCGAACGACGAGCACGGCGTCACCAACGACATGACCAAAGACCAGCTGAATGATCTTATCGAGTACTTGAAAACACTTTGACGAGGTGCACGACGCCGCATGAGTTCTCCAACAACAGCCTCCGCTCCTCCCACCCGGCAGGCGAGACGCCCGCCCCACAAAGGGTCACGAATCTCCCTGGCAGGATTTGTGGAGCAGCCGTCTCGGCTGCTGGGCGGGTGGGCGGCCATGTCAGGCCACATACGGTCGGCCGGCACGAGCCTCGATGGGCTGACGATGATGCGACCGGTTTCTCTCTTGCTGATTCTCGGTCTCGCTGTGACCGTGGCTGCGGCCGAGCTCGAAGGCGAGCCGTACGTCTACACTCACTGGGAGACCTTCTACACCGAGGAGGGCGGGCTGCCGGATGATCACATTTTCGCCATCACGGCGGACGGTGATCGTCTCTGGGTCGGAACCGAGGGCGGCCTCGCGCTCTATGAAAAAGGCGGCTGGCGGTCGTGGACCGAGTCCGACGGCCTGCCGTGGAGGGTGGTTTCCAGCATCGCCGTCAGCGAAAAGACGGGGGACGTCTGGCTGGCGCTCTTCGGCGGTGGCGTTGCTCGATTTTCGGGTGGCCGATTCGATCACTTCCACCAGCTCAACAGCGGCGTCGCCAACGACGTGGTCTACGGCATCGACGTCCTCGACGACACCGTGTGGATCGCCACCACCGCCGGGATGAGCTCGTACGACACGGTCACCGGTCAGTGGCGGATCTTCACCGAGAAGAACGCGCCGATGGAGGAAATCTGGTGCTACGGGATCGACGCCAACGACGGCAAGGTCTACGCCGCCGTGTGGGGTGGAGGAATCCTCGAGTGGGATGCGGCGAGCGGCCGATGGAACGCCCACCGCGACCCGGATCGCGAGATGGAGATCGACCTCTACCGCGACGACGGATTGATCCACATCATCACCACCTCGGCGAGCTACGTGGACGGCATCCTGTGGGCGTCGACCTACTTCGGTCTGAGCCGCTACGACGGCCGCCACTGGCGCGGCTACATGAGCAAGGACTCGGGTCTACCGAGCTCGTTCATCAATTTTTCGGTCGCGCGCAGCGGCACCAGCTGCTCCAATGCCACCGACATGGGCCTCGCGGAGCTGGTGGACTTCGCGACCGACACCTGGGTCACCTACCGGCGTGTGGACGAGGACGCCGCGGCGTGGGCCGCTCAACTCATGGTTGGCAACGAGGTTTTGCGAACGATGACGACCGACCTCGACCTCCCCAACGATTTCATCATCGCCGTCGAGCACCAGGGTGACGACATCTGGATCGGCACCGGCCACGGTCTCGCTCGGGGCGTCGGAACCGGCTACTGGGACGGGCTCCGCGCTCCCGAGCCTGACACGGGGGCCGAATGACGGGCCGCGGCGTGGTCGCCGCCCTGGCCTCGGTGCTGGTCATCGCTGTCTTCGCCATGGCGGACGAGCCACCCCAGGAAAGCGAAAAACCGACCTACGGTGACACACCACCGCAGCTCCAGCCGTACGGCCGCTTCACCGAACCCTACGAGCGTTTCTTCCGCGATCCCATCGAGTACCGCGGCCATGGCCGGGAGCTGGCCGAGCCCGACAACATCGACAGCGTCAAGATCGGCTTCCTCGGTCCGATCGAGGCGACGGTGTCGGTCGCCACCGGCGGCGCTTCGCACGAGGAGCCGCTCGGCCGCAAGATGCTGCAGGGCGCGCGGCTCGCCATCGAGCACGCCAACGCCGGCGGCGGCTATCGAGCCGGCGGCATTCCCTACGAGCTGGTGGTACGGAATGACAACGGACTGTGGGGAGCGAGCGGCAATGAGATCATCCACCTCGCATACCGCGACCGGGTGTGGGCGATCCTCGGCACCATCGACGGCGCCAACAGCCACATCGCCATCCGCGTCGCGTTCAAGGCCGAGCTCCCGATCATCAACACCGGCGACACCGATCCCACCTTCGTCGAGACCCTCATCCCGTGGGCCTTCCGCAACATCACCGACGACCGCCAGATGAGCTATCTGCTGGCCGACTTCGTCTTCAACGAGCTCAGCCTCGCGAGGGTGGCCGCCCTGCGCGCGAGCAATCGATATGGACGGATCTCGATCGACGAGTTCCGCGACGCCGCCACCCGCCTCGGTCACCCCTTCCTCGCCGAGCTCCAGTACCGGACCGGCGACACCGATTTCCGGCCCCAGCTCGAGCGCATCCGCGCCCTCGAGCCGGATGTGGTGGTGACTTGGGGCGACGCCACCGAGTCGGCGCTGATCCTCCGCCAGATGCGCGAAATGGGAATGGATCAGTGGCTGGTCGGCTCGGACCGAATGGTGACAGCGGAGTTCCTCGAGATCGCCGGCGAGAACGTGGGCAAGGTCGCAGCAGGCTACCCCTGGGATCCGACGCGCAACGACCCGAAGTACCGCGCTTTCGTCGACGCCTTCAACGAGCGTTTCGGAGAGTCGCCCGAGACCTACGCCGCGCACGCCTACGACGGAGTGACCATGCTCATCGAGGCGATTGAACGCGCAGGCCTCAATCGGGCGCGGATCCGCGACGAGCTGGCGGCGATCAAGATCTGGCACGGCGTCACCGGTCACAAGGTCTTCGACAACGTCTATTCCAACCGGAGCCCGGCGGTGCTGGCTCTGGTCGATGAAGGGCGGTGGATATTTCGAACGAACATCGGTACTGCGCCTGCGTCCACGCAGCCGGTCAACAAGGACATGCTCGAGGATCCGCTGTCCTTCACCGGCGTCGACACCGGTGAGCGCGGTGCCCAGGCGCCTCCCGAGATCCGCATCGGCCTCTTCGCTCCGGCGGGAGATACCGACCCGGTAGGTCGGTCGATGTTGCGTGGGGCAACTGTAGCGGTCGATCGGGAAAACGACGCGGGAGGTCTCGATGGCCGTCGCCTGAGGCTCGTCCGGCGCTGGGATTCCGATCCCTGGCGGGGCGGCGCCCGCGAGGTGGTCCGTCTGGTCTACGAGGACCGGGTTGTGGCGCTGATCGGAGGGCCCGACGGCGTTTCCACCCACGTCGCCCAACAAGTCGCCACCAAGGCGCTGCTGCCGCTGATCGCACCGGTCTCGTCCGACCCATCACTCACCCACACCCGGGTTCCATGGATATTCCGTCTGCCGCCCGATGACACCACGCAGGCCCGGGTGCTCGTCGAGCAGGGTGTTGTCGGCCGAGATCTGCGACGTGTCGGTCTCGTGACGGGAACCGACCACGACAGCCGCGCGGCGGCCGCCGAGCTCGTGCTCGCGCTCGAGAAGGCCGATCGACCGCCGGTGTGTCACCTGAAGGTGAATGAGATGGCCGACCCGTTGGCGCTGAGCCGGCGCCTCGGTGGCTTCGACCTCGACGGCGTCGTCGTCCGTACCTCTCGCGGTATTCTTGCAGAGCTCGTTTCCACGCTCCTCTCCAACAACCCGGATGTTCCGATCTTTGTCCCCTGGATCCCGGGCCTCGAGCCGCAATCATTGAGGCCTCAATCCAGCGGAACGGTGGTCACCGTCGAGCCATTCGAGAGACGGACTGCGGGTAGGGCGCTGCAACGACTCGAGGAGGAGTTCGTACGGCGCTGGGGCGAAGCACCGTCACCGGCGGCGGCCTACGCCTTCGACGCCGCGCGGCTGATCATCGAGGGTCTGCGGGCGGGTGCGACCGGTCGGGCGGATTTACGGCACGCCCTGTCACACGCAGACGGTCTCGAGCTTGTCGGCGGACCGCTCCACCTCGACAACGGCGGCGGCAATTTCGGCCGACCGGTGATCGTGGAGCTCAAATCACTCGCGCCCGTCGAGATAGCGCGTGTTGTATACCCGGTGAAGCCGCGCTCTTTGATCGTTGTCGGCGACACTGCGGGCCGGTAAAGGTCCAAGGGTGCGGCCATCCTTGGTGTAGAAATCCATGTCCTTGCACCAGCCTCCGGTCTCCAGGACCAGAAACCTCCTCCAACCGTCGTTCGGTGGATGCGGCGGCGCCGCAAACTCCAGGTGGATTTCCTCGCCCGGGCCAAAAATGGCCAGGGCGTCGTCGGCCGCGGCGACGAGTTCGGTGACTTCACCGAGCCGGGTATACCAACCGGCCTGAATCCTGGTGTCCCACAGCGGCGCCCGCCGACCGTAGTCGTAACCCGGCAATCTCTGTGCCGCGGTGGTGCGGTGCGCGAAGCCGGTACTTTCGAGCCGAGCCGCCACGAGCTCGAGTTGCCGTTTCTGGACCTCAGGGTTGGCCTCGGCCGCAACCACCGCGATGCGATCCCAGTAGATCTCCTGATTTGTCCGCAAACGCAGCTCGCGGGTGCCCGCCGGCAGCGGCGGCAGGGGCACCGACATTCGCCGCGGCATTCCGGCCGGATACCCGAAGCGCTCGAGAAGCACCCGCCAGCGGCCGTCAGCGCCTCGCGCCTCGAGGGTCGGTGCATCGTAGCTCCTGCCCGCCTGCCAGGCGGCAAAGTTCGTCTGCGAGTAGGGGTACTCGACCCAACCGTCCGCGATCAGCACGAGCCGCTCGCCGATCTCGTCCAACGGCCGGTCGAATTTCAAACTGAGGATGTGTTCACCGGCGAGCAGACCGATGAAACGGTGATCGAGCGCCCCCACCGGGGCCGCTACCAGATCGGCATCGACGATCGAAGCGGTGACATCCTCGTCACGGTCGTTGAGCGCCTGCACCGGCAGCAGCCGGTGTTTGAAGAAGACCGCGTCCCCGGTGAGCTCCGGGCCGCCGAGAGCCATGCGCTCGTCGAGTGCCATCGACCACCCCGGGGGCAGGTCATAGGCGACGAGTCGCGCGGCGTCGAGGTAGGTCGCCTCTTCCATCGGCTCGGTGAGCTTGACCGAGAGCCTTCCGTCGCGCGCGACAACGGCCCCCTCGGGCAGGAGGAGGTTCTCCCAGGGACGGGGCTCGCTGTACTCGCCCGGGCCAACGGCGTAGCCGATCCCGCCGACACCGAGGATGTCGCTGACGAAACCGTACTCGAGGCCGTTCCACGCGAAGAGCACCGGACAGCTCGACAGCTGGCGCTGGGTCTCGGCGATGACGTGGGTGGCGCCGGCAGCGAGATCGAGCTCGGTCTGGAAGACGCCGTCCGACCAGTCGATGGCCACGAAATCGATCCGCTCGCGGCCGCCGGTTCCGAGCTCGAGAGGCTGCAGGCTCTGGCCCGGACCGGAGTCGTTGCGGAAGGTGTCCGCCACCGTCCAGCTCCTGCCAACCCGCATCGCAACACGGCTGCCGATGCCGGAGGCGTTCGATCGCATGGCGTCCTCTTTGTTTTCACGGCCGGTCATTTTGAGGGCGACGAACCGATGCCGGCCGGGACCGGGTCGCTGGACCTGCGGTGGGCCTCCCGGTGACCACGACACCAGCGACGGGCCCCGTCCCGGGTCGAGCGTGGCCAGCGTCCAGGCTGTCGTCGATCCGTCCACCGAGCTCTGTTCCGAGCCGTCAGCCGCAGAGAGCACCTGCCAGCCGCCGGATCGCGCCACGATCAGCTCGATCATTCCGTTGCCGGAGACGTCAGCCAGGGCGAGCCGGTTGATCGGCTCCCCGGAAGCCGCAGCCAGGGACCTTTGGTGCCAATTGCCGTCATCGTCGGGTTGCCACCGCCGCACCGCACCCGCGGCGTCAGCCGTGTAGAGTTCGGTGCGACCGTCGGCATCGGTGTCACCCGCGACGATGGCAGTCATCTCCGATGCCCGCAGCTCGTCGAATCCGCCGGCTGGTCGGTACTCCCACAAGAGTCGATTCTCGAAGACCTCGTGCGGCGGCGACGCTTTGCGAACGAAAATGTCGACATCTCGGTCACCGTCAAGATCGGCGAACAGCACCTGTCTCGAGTCGAGGTCTTCGCCCGCCAACCCCTGCTTCGCCGCCAGTGGGCGGAAGGAGCCGTCACGGTTGTTGTTGAGGAGCTCGTCGGGGCCGTCGCTGTTGACCAGAAAGATGTCGAGGTCGCCGTCGTGATCGGCGTCCACCAGCGCGCCGTCGACGGTCTCGTGCCCTCCGCCGGATGTTCCACTCACGTCGGTGATGTCTTGCCAGCCGTCACCCGTGTTGCGCCACAGCTGATTGGGTCCGCGCCGGCAGAGATAGGCGTCGGTGCGGCCGTCGTTGTCCACGTCACCCCAGAGGACGGTGGTGATCGCCGGCACCCCGGCAAAGGGATGGTCCGGATCGAGCTCGAAGCCGTAGCGGCGAG